>Ga0172382_10003408_pt1 | contig 25241 bp, 21 predicted proteins | sample Leawel138RmetaG_FD_122245 | JGI IMG/M metagenome (GOLD analysis project Ga0172382, IMG submission 122245) | Leachate microbial communities from a municipal landfill in Southern Ontario, Canada - Leachate well 138R metaG | ecosystem: Engineered > Solid waste > Landfill > Unclassified | place...
CTTTAGTTGCTATTGTTGACGGCTGCCCGCCAGGCTTGCCATTGACTGCTGAAGATCTACAAAGTGATCTTGATCGGCGCAAGCCAGGTACCAGTCGGCATACCACCCAGCGTCAAGAAGCTGACCAAGTGGAAATTCTTTCCGGGGTCTTTGAAGGGCAAACCACGGGTTGTCCGATTGGTTTGTTGATTCGTAATACCGATCAAAAATCTAAAGATTATTCGGCCATTAAAGATATTTTCCGTCCAGCACATGCAGATTACAGTTATCACCATAAATATGGTGTGCGTGATTATCGAGGTGGGGGCCGCAGTTCAGCACGTGAAACCGCTATGCGTGTAGCAGCGGGTGCTATTGCAAAAAAATACCTCGCCACACAAGGCATTGTAGTACGCGGTTATATGAGTCAGTTGGGTCCCATCGAAATTCCCTTTAAAAGCTGGGATGCGGTGCATGACAATGCTTTTTTTAGCCCCGATCCAAGCAAAGTTGCTGAACTTGAAGCCTATATGGACCAGTTGCGGCGTGATCAGGATTCTGTGGGTGCAAAAATCACTGTTGTCGCCGAAGGCGTGATGCCTGGTTTAGGTGAACCTGTATTCGATCGCCTCGATGCTGATTTGGCACATGCGCTCATGAGCATTAACGCGGTGAAAGGTGTTGAAATTGGCGCTGGCTTTGCTTGTGTAGCACAGCGCGGCACTGAGCACCGTGATGAATTAACCCCACAAGGCTTCACCTCTAATCATGCCGGTGGTGTGCTCGGCGGTATCTCATCAGGGCAGCCAATCATTGCCCATTTAGCCCTTAAGCCAACATCCAGCATTACAACACCGGGGCGTTCAATTAATACTGCTGGTGAACCTGTTGAGATGATCACTAAAGGTCGCCATGACCCTTGTGTTGGCATTCGTGCCACACCCATTGCCGAAGCAATGATGGCCATTGTGCTGATGGATCATTTGCTGCGTCAGCGTGGACAAAATGCTGATGTGCAAGTCAGTACGCCTGTGCTTGATCAGCTTTAAAACACATATCTTCAGTGAACACATGGCTGGCTTAGCTCAGACATGTGTGAGGCAGTCTGAGTTATGAGCACAGCCTTGCCATATTGGCGGTTATCGGGTTTTTACTTCTTTTATTTTGCCTTGCTAGGTGCCATTGCACCTTTTATGGCGTTGTATTTTGACCATCTGGGTTTTTCTGCTGCACGCATCGGTGAGTTAATAGCCATCCCCATGTTGATGCGCTGCATTGCCCCTAATTTATGGGCGTGGTTTGCCGATCGCAGTCAAAAACGCTTAGCTATCGTGCGCCTCGGTGCAATTTGCACTCTTTTGTCATTTAGCCTCATTTTTTTTAGTAAAAGCTTTGCTTGGCTGGCCTTGATTATGGTTTTGCATGCATTTTTTTGGCATGCCATCCTTGCTCAGTTTGAAGTCATTACTTTAGTTCATCTCGGTGAACAAAGTGAGCGCTACAGCCAACTGCGCCTATGGGGCTCAGTGGGTTTTATGTTAGTGGTGATTGGTTTTGGTTACCTCTTCGATCAGGTTGGCTTGGCCTATTACCCGTGGGCTATTTTGGCCGTGATGAGTGGTATTGTCCTCAGCAGTTTTTGGGTACCGGTGCGACAAGAATCGCTAGCAACTAAGACAACCACAGACAACAGCCCAATAGCGACTCCGCGAGCCACCAATACCACAGCGATTGTGATATTTCTGCTTGGCGTTGCTTTGATGCAACTCTCGCATGGTCCGTATTACACCTTTTTAACTATCTACCTAATTGATTTAAATTACTCACGCGCCATGATTGGTTGGCTTTGGGCGTTGGGTGTGCTGGCGGAAATTGGCTTATTTGTCATAATGCCTTGGCTATTGCGCCATGCACGCTTAAAACAGATTATTGTCATCAGCCTGTTGCTAGCTGCGCTGCGCTGGTGGTTACTCGGCTTTTACGCTGACTCATTGTTGGTATTGCTGTGTATACAGGTGCTGCATGCTGCTACGTTTGGTAGTTTCCATGCTGCGGCGATTCACTTTGTGCAACAATATTTTGCAGCGCATAGACAAGGTCAAGGACAGGGCTTATATGTATCATTTTCCGGTATCGGTGGTGCATTAGGCGCGCTATATGCTGGCTATACATGGCAAACCCTAGGCGCGGGCGTGACTTTTTCACTGGCCAGTGCAGTAGCACTATTGGCTGCCTTGCTAGTGTTATTGGGTTTAGCTGGCATTGATAATGCACAATCAAAATTTAAAAAAGGACAGTAATGATGACATTCACTCGTGAGCAACTCAGCGAGCAGATTATTCAAGCAGGGCAGTTTCTATATGCGCGCGGTTGGTCACCGGCCACCAGCAGCAATTACTCTGCGCGCCTGTCCCCGCAAGATGTGTTATTGACCGTCTCTGGCAAGCATAAGGGGCAACTGGAAGAGGATGATATTCTTGCTACAGACTTACAAGCGCAGAGCCTTGAGACAAATAAAAAACCCTCTGCAGAGGCTTTACTACATATTCAGCTGTATAACTGGCAGCCGTCTATCCAGGCTGTTTTGCATACGCACTCGGTCAACGCCACGGTTTTATCGCGTATTGAACCCGCTGCGCAGATTGAGTTTTGCGGCTATGAGCTGCAAAAAGCTTTTAATGGTATTAACAGCCATGAACAGCCGTTGCTTGTGCCGATTTTTGCCAATGATCAAAATATTGCGCGTTTAGCTGAACAGGTACAGCGATGGTTGGATAGTCACCCTGACTGCCAAGGTTACTTAATTCGTGGTCACGGTTTGTATACTTGGGGCGCATCAATGCAGGATGCCTTGCGCCAAATAGAGGCGTTTGAGTTTTTATTAGAGTGTGAGCTGAAAGTACGTGCCTGTATGGCACGCGGCTAGCTGGCATTTCACAGATACAGTTTATTTTGAGGTTTTATTTATGAGTCAGCTGTTTGTCTACCATACCGCCCAGCCTAAGCTGGCCATTAAGGTGTTGAATCATGTTGAAGATATCAGCAGCACTTTAGCTCAAGTGGGTGTGCGCTTTGAGCACTGGCAGACCCAGCAAGGACTAAGCGCAGAGTCTTCGGCTGATGAGGTGCTGACAGCCTATGCCGATGATATTGCTCGTTTAAAAAAAGAAGGCGGCTATGTGACAGTGGATGTCATTAGCCTCGATGAAAAACACCCCGACAAAGAGGCATTACGCGCCAAGTTTCTCGATGAGCATAGCCACAGCGAAGACGAGGTGCGTTTTTTTGTCGCCGGTCGCGGCTTATTTAGCTTGCATATAGACGACCATGTGTATGCCGTATTGTGTAAGAAAGGCGCTTTAATCTCTGTTCCTGCTGGGAGCAAACATTGGTTTGATATGGGTGAGCATCCGCGCTTTACTGCACTGCGATTATTTAATCATCCTGAAGGCTGGGTTGCGCAGTTCACTGGCGATACGATTGCCCAACACTATCCCACGCTGGATGACTTGCTATGACTGTCAGAGCCATTTTGACCGACATTGAAGGAACTACAAGCTCGATTGCTTTTGTTTTTGAGGTGTTATTTCCCTACGCCAAGCAACATTTGCCTGACTATGTCCGCGCCTGTGCTGAACAGGATCCACGCGCGCAACTCTTGCAAGCAGTGCGAGATGACGCACAGGAGCCGCAGGCTGATGTGGAGCGGGTGATTGCCATCTTACTGCAATGGATGGCGGACGACGTCAAAGCCACCTCTCTGAAGACCCTGCAAGGGCTGGTGTGGCAGCAGGGCTACGAAAAGGGTGAAATCAAAGGCCATGTGTACTCTGATGCCGTGGAGTCGCTACAGCAATGGCAACAGCAAGGCTACTCCTTATACGTGTACTCATCAGGCTCAGTGCAGGCGCAAAAACTGATTTTTGGCTACTCTGTTGCTGGTGATTTAACCCCCTTGTTTTCTGGCTACTTTGATACCACCTCAGGGCATAAGCGTGAGCCAGCAGCCTATGCATGTATTGCGCAGACGATTGGCTTACCAGCAGAGCAGATTTTATTTTTATCTGATGTGGTAGAAGAGCTTGACGCAGCACAATCCAGTGGCATGCGTACCTGCGGTTTGGCGCGCAACCAAGGCATGTTAGCAGGGCATACGACTGTTGATAGTTTTGCTCAGATTGATCCAGCAGCCTTTTAATCGCCAGCAAATCAGGATGCAACAGTAAAACTGTTGGTTTTAGTGATAAATTTAACCTGACTGCTTTACTAGGTCTTTATTCGTAAGGGCTAACTAGCGTACACTGCAACCATGATTGTGAGGAGTTACCATGAGTACGATTAATATTACAGAAGCAGCTCAAGCCTATTTAGGCGACTTATTGAAAGGCCAAAACACCCCAGGTATTGGCATTCGCGTGTTTATTACCCAGCCGGGCACAACCTATGCAGAAACCTGCATTGCGTATTGCAAACCCGAAGAGCAGAAAGCTGAAGATACACCTTTGGTGCTACCCGCATTTACTGCTTGGATTGATGCGCTCAGTGAGCCCTACCTTGAAGACGCAGTGGTTGATTATGCGACTGATCGTATGGGCGGCCAACTAACGATTAAAGCCCCTAACGCTAAAGTACCGATGGTTAGTGATGACAGTCCGCTATCTGAGCGCGTTAACTACTACCTACAAACTGAGATCAATCCAGGCCTTGCCAGTCATGGCGGTGAAGTCAGTCTGATAGATATTGATAACGGAATTTTAATTTTAAAGTTTGGTGGTGGTTGCCAAGGTTGCGGTCAAGCCGATTACACCTTGAAGGAAGGCATTGAGAAAACCCTGATGGCGCGTATTCCTGAGGTTAAAGGTGTACGCGACGTTACAGATCACAGTATTACCGAGAACGCTTACTATTAATACAGTGATGCGGCAAGAGGCTTTAGTCAAATAGACAAGCGCGTTTTAAGCAATAAAATAGTTGCTGCAAAACGAGCTTGAGCATTATCCTGTAAAAGCTTTACAGCGTGTGAAAGTCGCGCACTGCTCAGTTGGTTGACCCTAGCTTAAGCAGTTACTTCCTACTCAATGTCTTAATATGTATATATAAAGACTTAAAAAACCGCTATCAGCCATAAGCTGCTCGCGGTTTTTTGCTTTAAAAGGTCAGCAAACAGATATTCTTTCAGTATTTAATAAATTGACCCTGTTCAAAGCGCAGTAAGCATGCTAAAAACTGCTAGCTGCTTGATAAAAAAGGGAAAATAATGAATAAATCCGAATTAATCGAGCGTATTGTTGACCGGCAAGAGCAACTGTCTGTACGTGATGTTGAGTTGGCAGTGAAAACAATGCTGGAACACATGACGCAAATGTTATCATCTGGAGAACGTATTGAAATTCGCGGCTTTGGAAGTTTTTCAGTCAGTTACCGAGCTCCGCGTGTGGGGCGTAACCCAAAGACTGGAGAAACAGTTGAACTGCAAGGTAAATATGTACCGCATTTTAAACCGGGCAAAGAGTTGCGTGACCGGGTGAATGATGGCTAACTTGATATTTTAGATTTAAGTGACCGCAGAGGGTCCTATGCAAAGTTTGAAACGTTTACTTATTGTTATTATCGCTTTGGCTTTAGCCGCTGGTGTTGTGTTTTTCACCTTGGAAAACCGTAATCTAACGCAGCTGATATTTTTTGGCTGGCAGACGCCTGAGTTGCCTTTGGCATTGTATGTACTGAGCGCCTTTGTTATCGGTTTAATTATTGGACCTTTGGCCTCTTGGTGGCCGCATCAGCGTTTACGCATGCGTTATAACAAGCAGATTAAACAGCTGCGCGCTTGTGAGAAACGCATTAAAGAACTACAAGAGAGCAGTACTGCAGAAGACAGAAAAGCCCTGCCGCATGCCGAATCAAGTAAAACGCCATAAAACGTATTGACTAAAGTAAGGCTAGGCTTGATAGAGGCCTAGCCTAAGTGTTCTTTACATAGGGCTGGAGCGGCCGGTCATTTCTCTAGCCATTTCTGTGGCATAGCTGTCTGTCATGCCACCAATAAAATCAATGATGCGCATAAATGAGGTGTACAGCGGCCAGTCTGCTTGCGGAGCGCCATGCCCCAATAAATCAAAAATACGCTGATTTTTGAAGGAAAGCGTGCCGTGATCATGCAGTTCAAGGGCGGCACCACAAAAAGCGTTAAGTAAAATCTCTAATGTGGTGTAAGCACCGATTTCATGCAGCGTTTTGCGTTTATCGTTGAATATTTTATCGCGCGCCAGCGCCTTAGCACTGATCACACAGGTTTTTGCTGGGCCGTGCATATGCTCAACTAGATCACCTTCTAGCGTTCCTGCCATTAAAGCAGGCAGTTGCTCAACAAAGGCTTGAGCCGCAGCGTTGGTTAGATGCTCAATTGCTTTGCCACGTAAAATTGCCAGCTTGCGACGTCGAGAGTCATTTGGGCCGAGCAGACGGTAGGTTTCTGGTAAGTCATCACCGACCAAGTTGAGCAGTAAGGTCTCGACCTCCGTATAGTCGAGCAAATCCATTTCAATACCGTCTTCCAGGTCAATCAGGCCGTAGCAAATATCATCAGCGGCTTCAACCAAATAAACCAGAGGATGCCGAGCCCAATGCTCGTTATTCAGTTTTGGAATACCCAGTTTATTTGCGATTGTCTCTAGCAAGGGTAATTCATTTTGATAACTGCCAAATTTATGTTTTTTGTAGCCCTGCGCGCTGGCGTGCTTAGAACTCCAAGGGTATTTGCAAAACGCGCCAAGGGTTGCATAGGTTAAGCGCATACCACCATCAAACTGGTGGTATTCCAACTGCGTCAGCACTCGGAAGCCTTGCGCATTACCTTCAAAATTTAGGAAATCTGCGCGCTGCGCTTCACTCATGCTATCAAGCCAGCCATTCTTTGCTGCTTGTTCAAACCAGTGTCGAATGGCATCTTCACCCGAATGACCAAACGGCGGATTGCCAATATCATGGGCGAGGCAGGCGGACTGCACAATCATGCCCAAGTCACTGGGTTCACACCAGTCTGGCAGAGTAGGGCGAATCATCTCAGCCACGCGCATGGCCAGTGAGCGTCCGACGCAACTGACTTCAAGTGAGTGGGTTAAGCGTGTATGGATATGGTCGTTACTGGAGACTGGATGGACTTGTGTTTTACGGCCAAGGCGACGAAATGCGCCGGAAAAAATAATGCGGTCGTGATCTTTATGAAAAGGGCTGCGTCCGACTTCTTCGGAGCTGGCAGAGGCTTTACCTAAGCGCTCACGGTTTAATAATTGATGCCAATCCACTGAACACCCTCAACCTATTAATTTAAGATCAACGCTGCCAAAACTCAGCGTATTTATTTTAGATTATCAGTTTGCGGTGCAGTTGTGTCTGCTTCTGCAGTAGATGTTGCCATAAAAAGGGGCAACAGGCTGGCTGCGACCCTGACTACAGGTAGCAAGCTGCCTGCTGAACGACGGTTGCGGGTTATAAAGAAGCTGGCAAACGTTACACCTGCAACTATAAGTAAAGGCGTTGAGCCTTGGGAAAGCCGTTCTTTGTAGCCATGCAGTTTTTGTATTGGCTCAAATAAGACTAAACTTTCGTGGCGGATTTTTTGTCGACTCAACTCAAGACGCATCTGAATTAACTGTTTTCGCAGCGCAATGGGATCATCTTTGTGTTGTTTTATGCTCATGGCAACAGTCGCTCTTTAGTATTTTTAAGCTCTTGCAGTGACGCGTTAAAAGGCGTTTGAGCATTAAGTTGCGCAGACCTTATCCGCCAAATACAGAGCGCCCCAGCGATTGCATAAAAAGCAGACATAGCCAGCAATAGCAAATGCTCATATTGCTGCCAAAGCAAAACAATTAATAAACCATTGAGTAACAAAAATAGCATAAAGCCACAGGCTGCGGTAATCCCTAGCCACATTAACTGCTGGCTGCTGTGGCGCTTCTGTTCTTGTAGCTCAAGAGCAAATAACTCAGCATGATCGCTGAGTAAATCCAAAGCCGCAGCGCCTAAGCGCCGCGAGGTATCTGTAAATTTTTGTTCAGACATGCTTAGCGCCTAGACACCAGAAGACCTAATAAAAAACCAACGCCAGCACCAATTGCTAAGGACTGTAGCGGGTGCTCTCGGACATATTGCTCACCATCGTGCAGCACCTCTTTGCCACGCTCAAGTACAGCTTGTTCTGATGAGCCGAGGGCTTGTCGTGCGCGCTGTAAACTCGAGTGGATTTGCCCGCGCAGTTCTTCAGCTTTTTCACCAGTTAACTCGGCTGAGTGCTGCAGCAACTGCTCAGTGTCAGATACTAAGGCTTTAAATTCAGTTAACAATTGCTGACTGTCTGCTGATGTGTTTTTTTTAGCCATGATCGTTGTGCTCCAAAAAAGAAACTCAAGGTATGTATTACAGTAGAGTCAATGTAACTGCAATAAGTTCAGCTTTATACACGCTCTTTATAAAAATAAACCCGCTTTGTGAGCGGGTTTATTTAACACAGCATGCGCGGCTTTAGTTTATAGCAACGGAATTGTGTAACTTACGATCAGACGGTTTTCGTCAATTTTTCCAGAAATGTCTGAACGTAAGGTTGAGTTGCGCCATTTAACGCCTAAGTTTTTCAATGGACCGTCTTGGAAAACATAAGCGATATCGGTATCACGCTCCCACTCATTGCCGCGTGAATTACCAGCACCCATATAGATATTGCTACCGTTAATATAACGGGTCATTAAGTTAAGACCAGGGATTCCGAGGCCAGCAAAGTTAAAGTCGTAACGTGCTTGCCAAGATTTTTCATCAGTGGCAGCAAAGTCACGAATTTGCACGTAGTTGGTCAAGAATGGATCCGTACCTGAAAGGTAAGCGTAGCCGGTATCACCAGACATTTTCTGATAGCCCAAGCCAAAACTGTTGTGGCCGAGTTTGTAAGTTAGCATTCCAGAAATAGCGTTGTTATCGATGCCGCTATTGTCATCATCAGAGGTTTTTGCGTAACGTAAGTCAGCTTTCAGTGACTGATTTTCAGCGATGGGCAAAACATAGACACCATTAACAATGTGCTGCTTGTAAACACCATCTAACTGGCCGTAGTGGTAGCCTGTAGTTAACTGGTCATTCCACTGGTAAGAGCCACTGAAGAAGTTAAATTTGTTGCTATCGTTTCTGTTGGTTTTATCGTATTTACTTTGATCGCGCTTACCGTTATTAACAGTTACTCCCAACGTATCATTATCGGTTGAATCACGGTGATTGCTGCGCTCCAGTTGACCGGCGTTAAGCGTTAGATTGCTCACGTCTAAGCTGGTTAACTGCATACCTTGAAAGGTGTGCGGTAGCAGTCGTGTGTCGCCGGCAGAGACAACCGGTAATTTAGGCATCAAGGTGCCTGCGCGTAGCGTGGTCTCTGAGATACGGAATTTCGCTGCAGCGCCGAGTTCACCATAGCTGCTTGGTGCCCTACCCGAGTCTCCTCTTGGTAACAGACCTGTACCTGCTGTACCACCGCCTGAATCAAGCTTAAAGCCTGTGAAGCCATAGGCGTCAACACCCACGCCTACAGTACCTTCAGTAAAACCTGATTCGTACTTGAGCAAGAAGCCTTGTGCCCACTCTTCTGCTTTGGATTGTGATGCGCCTTCACTGCGGAAGTCGCGATTCATATAAAAGTTGCGCAGCTCTAAGCTGGCTTTACTGTCTTCAATAAAAGCAGCTTGGGCTGCTATTGGGAGACTTATAGCTATAGCTAAAGTACCGAGGCTAATTGAACGTGCTAAAGGACTAAATTTCATTATTATAATTCTCCGAGATACGGACGAGTAGGTCAAATTATTAGTGTTGTGACAGGTGGACTAGATCACGCCTATGACTACAAGGTCATTTAGACATTGGTCGATAAGGTCTATTCTTGTGAAGTGCGAGGGTTTTAATTGCCTCGCAGTTGACAGCTAAAGGTGCGTCACATTTGTCGCATGAAACTGGCACACTAGGGCATATTTAATTCAGGACAGTATGTATGCCAGCCGCCCAGACACCTCAGCCAGGCTTTATTGTTGCACATAGCAACCACTTGGAAGAACTGCGTGATTTAGTCGTGCAATGGACTAAAATCAACCCTTTGCAGGCCCTTGAGAATGAAAATATCTTGGTGCAAAGCAACGGTATTGCGCAATGGTTAAAACTGGCTTTAGCCAGTGATAACGGCTGCGGGATTGCCGCCGGTTTAAAAATCGGCTTACCCGCGCGCTTTATATGGCAGATCTATCGCCAAGTACTGGGCACAGAGAGCATTGCACAAAGTTCCCCATTTGATAAAGCGCCGCTGACGTGGCGCTTAATGCGTTTGTTACCACAGGTTATTGAGCAACCTGTCTTTGCACCATTGCAGCAATTCTTAGCCCATGACCCTGATCTGCGTAAACGATATCAAGTCTCGGAACGCTTGGCTGACTTGTTTGATCAATACCAAGTGTATCGCTCGGATTGGCTGAAAGACTGGGCGCTAAGTAATGATCAATTACGGCAACTGGATGGCCAGCCGCCAGTCAGCATAGAAAAAGCTCAAGCTCGGCAAACAACTGTAGCCTGGCAAGCGGCGTTGTGGCGTTTATTAATAGCAGACATTGGTGAGGAGGCCATCCACAGCAGCCGTGCGGCGGTGCACCCGCGCTTTATCAGCGCCATGCAAAGTATGCAGCATGCGCCTGCAGGCTTGCCACGGCGGATTATTGTTTTTGGTATTTCTTCACTGCCGGCACAAATGGTTGAAGCCTTAGCCGCGATCAGTCGCTTTAGTCAGGTCATGCTGTGCGTGCACAATCCCTGTCAGTTTCACTGGGCTGACATTGTCGAAGATAAACAATTATTGCGTCATGAGTATCGCCGACAAAACCGTAAAGCGGGCTTCCCCGAAACATTATCGATTGAGCAGTTACACCAATTTGCTCACCCTTTATTAGCCGCTTGGGGTAAGCAAGGGCGCGACTATATTAGTCTGCTGGATCAGTACGATGAGCTGGAAAGTTATCAGGCGCAGTTTAACAACCAAGGCCAACGCGTTGATATTTTTGAAGATGGTAAAACAGCAACGCTGCTGGAACAGTTGCACAATGATATTTTACATTTGCGGCCATTGGCTGATACCCAAGCCACATGGCCCGCAGTCAATCCGCTAAATGACGACTCTTTACGTTTTCATATCACCCACAGCGCTCAACGCGAAGTGGAGGTGTTGCATGATCAATTGCTGGCCTGCTTTAACGCTGATCCGAGTTTAAAACCACGCGATATTATTGTTATGGTGCCCGACATTGATAGCTATGCACCGCATATTCAAGCGGTGTTTGCCCAGCATGCACGCGATGATCTACGCCATATCCCGTTTACCCTGTCTGATCAAGGCGAGGGCAGTACCGAGCCGCTGCTGATTGCGGTACAAAACCTACTGCGCCTGCCTGAGTCACGTCTGACCGTCACCGACATTATGAGCTTTCTTGACGTGCCGGCATTGCGTCAACGTTTCTCTATTGAAGAAGCGCATTTACCGGTACTGCAGCACTGGTTGAGCGGAGCAGGGGTACGCTGGGGTTTAAATGCCAAGCACCGAGAGAACTTTGCGTTACCTGCAGATCTAGCACAAAACACTTGGGATTTTGGTTTACAACGTATGCTGCTGGGCTATGCCATGGGTGACAGCGATGCCTATGCTGGAATCCAGCCCTATGATGAGATCGGCGGCTTAGATGCAGCCTTAATCGGGCCGTTGACGCATTTTCTTGATGCCTTGCAACGTCTGCATCAGCAACTTAGCACGACACAGCACTTTGCTGATTGGCGCAGTATTTTTTTAGCGCTGCTTGAGCAGTTTTTCTTGGTTGAAGCGGATGATGAATACGTTTTAGTGCAGCGCATGCAGGCCGGCTGCGAGCAATGGGCCGAACTCTGTGAGCAAGCACAACTGGATGAGCCACTAACCCTAGCAGTCGCGCGTGAGGCTTGGCTGAGCACTATTGAAAGTGATCACCTCAGTCAGCGTTTTTTAGCTGGATCAATAAACTTTTGCACCTTGATGCCGATGCGTGCCATTCCGTTTCGTATGGTTTGCCTCCTGGGGATGAATGATGGCGATTACCCGCGTGTCCAAGCGCCGCTAGATTTTGACTTGATGGGCACTGATTACCGCCCCGGTGACCGCTCAAGGCGTGAAGATGACCGCTACTTGCTGCTAGAAGCCTTACTGTCAGCGCGTGAAAAACTCTACATCAGCTGGGTGGGGCGCAGTGTGCGTGACAATAGCGAGCGGCCACCGTCGGTGCTGGTCGCACAGTTGCGTGATCACCTGAGCGCTGGATGGCGTTTAGCTAATGATGTCGATGAGCAAGCATTGCTAGAGGCCTTAACTACAGTGCATCCGTTACAGCCGTTCAGTCAGCATTATTTTTCTCAGCAAGACGACAAAACCGAGTTATTCACCTATGCATCTGAGTGGGCTGTGATGCACCAAGACATTGAAGAGCGCAGCACAGAAGCGCTAGCGGATTTTGTTCCCAGTAGCATTATTACCCCGGATATGTTGCAGCGTTTTTTAGCCGACCCGGTGAAATACTTCTTTAGCGAGCGTCTTAAAGTCTATTTAGATCAAGCCGAGCTTGAGGTGTATGAAGATGAACCCTTTGCTCTAGATGGCTTGCAGCGCTTTAGCTTGCAACGGGAGCTACTCGATTCTGGTCAGCATGCCGGTACTCAGGCTGACTTCTCTGAAGTCTTGCAACAGCATAGCGAGAAATTACAGCGCAGTGGGGCACTACCCTTGAGTGGCTTTGGTGAGCACGCACGAGAAGAGTTGATTGAGCCGCTGCTCAGCCAGTTAGAAAACTATCGCAGTCATTGTCAGCGTTGGTCAGAACAAGAAGACAGCGCGCGCATTATTGATCTGCGCCACGGTCTGGTGCATTTAGAAGGCTGGCTGGGTGGCCTGCGCCGCGCCGAGCAAGATCAAGCAGAGAGTAGCGAGTACGCGCGCATTGAGTTGTTGCCCGGCAGAATACAGGCTGGACGCGAGCGGCGCTGGCATCGTTTATTGCGGCCATGGGTGCAGCATGTATTGATTAACGCCACTGGTGCACAAACTCAAACTCTGATTTTCGCCCAAGAAAGCAGTATTGCCTTTGCCAGTATTGAAACAGAGAGCGCAATAAAAATCGCTAAAGACTGGCTTGATGCATGGCAGCATAGCCTTAATGCACCACTGCCAGTGGCACTAAAAACGGCCATGAGTTTTTTAAAAGATCAGTCTGATGATAAGGCTAAAACTGTGTATGAAGGCGGCTTTAATATCAGCGGTGAGGTGCAAAACAGCGCAGCGCTAGCGCGTCAGTTCCCGACCTTTGCTGACTTAGTGGCAGATGGTGATTTTAGCTTTTGGGCACAGCAGTTGTACGGCTCGCTATTTAGCGCTGAAATTATCAATCTAGATCGCCAAGGAGATGCGTGATGAGCCATTTACAGAGCATAGAGCGGCCCTTGGCATTGCAGTTTCCTTTGTATGGCAGTCGTTTAATTGAGGCCAGTGCAGGAACAGGGAAAACCTACACCATCGCCGCGCTGTATATACGTTTAATCTTACAGCACGGTATTGATACACAGGCTGCTTTTACTCGCGCTTTATTACCGCCCGAAATTTTAGTAGTGACTTTTACCGACGCCGCCACACAAGAGCTGCGCGATCGGATTCGTGCAAAACTGGTTGAAGCTGCGCAGGTGTTTCGTGAGGAACAAAGCGAACCTGATGCTTTATTACAACAGTTACGGGACGATTACCCGCAAGAGCATTGGGCAGCTTGTGCCCAGCGTCTTGATCAAGCTGCGCAGTGGATGGATGAAGCAGCGATTTCAACCATCCACGCCTGGTGTCAGCGCATGTTACGTGAGCATGCCTTTGATAGCGGCAGCTTATTCACTCAAACCTTAGAAACCGATCACAGTGATTTATTGGCCTTGGTGGTGAAAGACTATTGGCGTCAACAGTGTTACCCCTTACAAGGCGACAATGTGCTCTGGGCGTTAGAACACTGGCAACAGCCATCTGTTTTGCACAGTAAAATCAGGCCGTTATTAAATGCGCAAAGCGTCATAACTCATCAGCCAGATCACTCACAAACACTGTCTGAGATGCTTGATGCCGGCATCAGCAAACAGCAGCAAACCCTGCGCGATTTAAAAGCACCGTGGCAGCTTTGGACACAACAACTGCGCGATATTTTAGATAAGGCAGTGGCTGATAAAGCTGTTAATGGCAGAGTTATTCAAGCACGTTTTTATACACCATGGTTGGAGAAAATCGCTGCTTGGGCCGCCGATGAGCAATTAATTGAACTGGATATTGGTACCGGCGCAACACGGTTGACCCCAGATGGTCTGCATGAGGCTTGGAAAGACAGCAGCGCAACACCACAACATCCAGCACTTGCAGCCATGCAAGCCTTGCCTGAGCAGCTGGATAACTTAACTCGCACACTGGATGAGCAAGCGCTTTGGCATGCGGCGAACTGGATTAAACAGCGCTTTCATCAGGAAAAGCTACAGCGTGCAGAAATGGGCTTTGATGACATGCTCACGCGCCTAGACAGTGCTTTGCAAGGGCCTAGCGGTCGGCGTCTGGCTGAGGTGATTCGCCAGCAATTTCCTATTGCTTTAATTGATGAGTTTCAGGATACCGATCCACTGCAATACCGTATTTTTGATACCGTCTATAACATCAGGGAAAACAACAGTGATACCGGTTTGTTTTTAATCGGCGACCCTAAACAAGCCATTTACAGTTTCCGTGGTGCTGATATTCACACCTATTTATATGCGCGCCGCGCCACTGAAGGGCGGCATTACAATCTCGAAACGAACTTTCGTTCAACACAGAGCATGGTTAAGGCTGTTAATCAGCTGTTTGCATGGGTTGAACATCTGCCAGACAGCCGCGGTGCGTTTTTATTTAAGCAGGAAGAGGAGAATGATCTTCCGTTTTTGCCGGTACAAGCTAAAGGCCGTAAAGAGCAGTTGTGGGTAGATGGGCAGACGCAGGCCGCACTGAATATATGGCATTTGGAATCCGAAGAGCCATTGTCGCAAGACCAATACCTTGAGGATATGGCTGCCAGCAGTGCCACGGAAATTGCGCGCTTATTGAATCTGGCCCAGCAGCAAAAAGCTGGTTTTAAAGATGAGCAAGGCCAACTGCAAGCGCTGCAGCCCAATGATATCGCAGTTCTGGTGCGCAATATGCGCGAAGCACAAACCATCCGCAAGCATCTGGCTCAGCGTCAGGTGCGTAGCGTCTATTTGTCTGATAAGGATTCAGTCTATGAGAGCCAGGAAGCGCAAGATGTACTGACTTGGCTGCTGGCCTGCTTACATCCAGAGAATGAGCGCACATTAAAATCGGCCTTAGCCACTAGTACCTTTGCTTTGCCGCTAAGCGAATTGGAGCGTATTAATCAAGATGAATTGCTGTGGGAGAAGCGGGTTTTACAGTTTCAGGGCTATCTTGAAAGCTGGCATAAGCAGGGCGTATTGCCAATGCTGCGCAAAATCATGCATGACTTTCACTTGCCGCAGCGCTTGGTGCAGCGGGCCAATGGTGAACGCGCGTTAACCAACTTACTGCACTTGGCTGAACTGCTACAGCATGCTGCACGTGAGCTGGATGGTGAGTTTGCCTTGCTGCGTTACTTGCAAACCGCCTGTATAGGTCAAGCGCAGGGGCCGCAAGAGCAGGTGCTGCGCTTGGAAAGTGATGAGTCGCTGGTGCGGGTGGTGACCGTGCATAAATCTAAAGGCTTAGAATACCCTTTGGTGTTTTTGCCGTTTATCTGTGGTTTCCGTGCTCAAGAGGGTAAGCAGCCATTTAATATTCAAGTTGAAGGCAAACGTCAACTGATGCTGCATGCTGATAAAGACAGTCTTATTCAGGCTGAAAAAGAACGCCTCGGTGAAGACTTGCGTTTGCTTTATGTTGCTTTAACTCGAGCACGCCATGCCTGCTGGTTAGGTATGGCTGATTTGAAAAAAGGACGTGGTAAGTCTTCACTGCTGCATCAGAGTGCCATTGGTTATCTGTTAAATAACGGGCAAGCACTGGCCACAAGCCAAGGTTTGACTCAATGGCTAGAACCTTTTAAACAGCCCGAAGGTTCGATCGGTTTGGTGAGCAATGTCTGTGCTCTACCAGAGTGCACAGACGTGGTTTTACAAGATAATTCAGGAGGTTTTCAACCCAGTTGGCGCACGTCGCACCGGCGCACCCGTGAGCATTGGTGGATTGCTTCATACAGCGCTTTGCGCTTAACCGCTGAAGCCCCTTTGAGTGATGTGCAATCCGCTGAGCGCGTAGAGGACTTAGCGCCGCAAACTGCCTTAGCGCAAAACATCAGTGACGATGAGCGTGATGATCTAGCTGCGCCTGCCGCGCCAAGTACAGCTGTGTATAGACCTGAAGGCATGCACAGTTTTCCGCGTGGCGCGAAACCCGGTACCTTTTTGCACAGTTTGTTGGAGTGGGCGGCAGAGCAAGGCTTTGCAGCGACGCTGAACGATCCAGAAGGCGCGCAGGCCTATATTCAAGCGCGCAGTGAAGCTTATGGCTTTGAGGATTATAGCGATCTGCTGTGGCCATGGTTAAAAGATTACCTTGAGCAACCCTTTATGGTTGATGGGCAGCCCATGGTTTTATCTGAGCTGCAGCATTACCAGGCGGAGATGGAGTTTTGGTTTGCTACCAGTAAAGCTGATACAGGCTTGCTCGACCAGTCTGTGCGTGAGTTTGTATTGCCCAATGAGGCACGCCCCTACTTAGTGCCAGAGCGTCTAAATGGCATGTTTAAGGGCTTTATTGACTTGGTGTTAGAGCATCAAGGCCGATATTACGTGGTGGATTACAAATCAAACTGGCTGGGCGAGCACGACGTTGATTACAGCACAGAGGCAATGAATGAGTCAGTGTTAGGCCACCGCTATGACTTGCAATACGCCTTATATATTTTGGCCTTGCATCGACTGCTTAAGCTGCGCATCAGTGATTATGACTACGACACTCATATGGGCGGTGCTGTTTATATGTTTTTGCGCGGGGCGCACAATGATAGCCAAGGTTTGCATTGCGCAAAACCAGAGCGTCAGTTAATTGAACGTATGGATGCATTATTTAAAGTCAAAACACCGGAGGCGCAAGCATGATGCAGCAAGGACTACTTTTTGGTGACGATACGGCGCCCTTGGAGACACAAACTAGTACTGAGCAATGGGTTCTGAATCCGCAAGACTATCTGGCTGACTGCGACAGTATTTTACAATTACTCGATGACTGGCTCGAACGTGACTGGCTACGTGCGCTGGACCTTGCTCTGGTTAAATTACTCGCCAAACTTGATCCAAACGCTGAGCCCTTGATGCTCTTAGCTATAGCCTTAACCAGTCACCAGCTTGGCCATGGACATATTTGTTTGGATCTACACAGTGTATTGCGAGATCCTGATTTAGCGCTGCTATTACCGCCTGAAGGGCAGTTGCTTGAGCCACAACAGGTTTTACCTTCACAGCTGTTAGCGCAGGTCAGCTTGCCCAACTGGCTCGCTGCCATACAAGCCAGTGTATTGGTCTATCGAGAAGAGCAGGCACGTGCAGCTCCTTTAGTTGTGTTGGACAAGCGTTTGTATTTATACCGTTATTGGCGTTATGAAGTGAGTGTGGCGGAGCAGTTGGTGCAACGCATTGATACCCTAATGCCGCTCACTGATGATTTTACTGAACGCCTCACGACTTTATTCAATGAGCCGCTTATGGTTGCTGGGCAACGCCAAACGGACTGGCAAAAAGTTGCCTGTGGTATGGCTGCGCAAGGTCAATTAACCTTGATTACAGGCGGCCCTGGTACAGGGAAAACCACGACGGTGGTGCGACTGCTTGCGCTATTACAGCAGTCTGCTTTGCAAGCGGGGCAGGCCTTGCGTATTCAATTGGCCGCGCCAACCGGTAAAGCAGCGGCACGCTTAACCGAATCGATAGGCCAGCAGGTTGAGTCCTTGCCGGTTGAGCAAGAGGTTAAAAAAAGCATCCCAACTGAGGTCACCACCCTGCATCGACTGCTTGGCAGTTTGCCGGGCACGCGACACTTCCGACATAACCATCAAAATCCTCTTGTGGTTGATGTGCTGGTGATTGATGAGGCATCAATGATTGATCTAGAGATGATGCATAACGTACTACAAGCATTGCCTAAACATGCGCGCCTGATTTTACTCGGTGATAAAGATCAACTGGCTTCTGTAGAAGCAGGCTCGGTACTGGGTGACTTATGTGCAGATGCCGAGTTGGCCTATTACACCCCACAAACCCAGCAGCGCCTTGAACAGCTGTGCAGTGAGCAGTTGCATGCCGAGCCGTGGTGCGTCGGTGATGCTTCTGAACACCGCTTAGCGCAACGCACAGTGATGTTGCGCCACTCTCGACGCTTTGGCATAAACTCAGGGATAGGGCAACTGGCTCGCGCGGTCAATCAGGGTGATGCACAGGAGGCTTGGCAGTTGCTGCAGTCACCTGCGCGTGACCTCAACTATATGTTGATTAAGCATGACACAGCGACGGCGCTGGATAACTTGCTTATCAATGGTGCCGCGCAAGTTGGCGAAGCCTCTGAAAACATCGGTTATGCCTATTACTTGCAGGTATTACAAGCGCAGCGTCCACCTCTGCAGCAATCTCTGAGTCAGCCGTGTTGGCAGCAATGGGCCGCTGCAGTGCTGAATGCCTTTGATCACTTCCGTTTACTCTGCGCTCTGCGTAAAGGCAATTTTGGCGTTGTGGGTTTAAACCAGCGCATCGCACAAGCACTATTTAACAAGGGACTCATCAACAGTGCTGAAGGTTGGTATGAAGGTCGGCCGGTACTGGTCACGAAAAATGACTACAGTTTGGGTTTAATGAATGGTGATATTGGTATTGCCTTGCTGCTGCCCAGTGAGCAAAGCTCCGTACAGGCTGGCGATGCGGAGCAGGTTCTGCGCGTGGTATTTGCCCGTAATGATGGGCAAGATGGCGTCCGCTATATACTTCCAAGTCGCTTAACCGCAGTGGAAACAGTCTTTGCAATGACAGTACATAAATCGCAAGGCTCTGAATTTGCCCACACTGCATTGATTTTACCGGACCGCCCCAATCCCGTTTTAACCAAAGAACTGCTCTATACAGGCATCACTCGTGCAAGAAATAAATTCACTTTAATTGAAAGTCAGGCTGGTATTTTTACTGTCGCGGTGCAGCGTAAAGTTGAGCGTACCAGCGGGTTAAATCAGGCAGTAAAAGCTATAACATCTTAATATTCAGACTTGAAAAGGCTTTAATAGCATTGTTTTACGTCATTACCTTACAAAATATAATGGCATAGTATATATTTGATTATTATCAATAAAGCTTAATGTATCTACTACTTAGAGCCAAAAAATGGAAAGAGGTGAGAATGAAAATATTTCATCGTATGACTCTAACTGCCGCATCGTTATGCCTAGCAATAACATCGGCTTATGCGTTAGATGGGGATGCTAAGGCTGGAGAGCAATCGGCAGCCATGTGCGTTGCATGTCACCAAGCCGATGGTTCTGGTATGAATATTCAAGGTGGTGAATCATGGCCGAGCATATCTGGCTTAAATGTTGAGTATCTGTACAAACAAATGAAAGATGTTGTTGATGGCTCACGTAACAGTCCGACCATGATGCCTTTCCTATCGATGCTTAATGATCAACAGTACAAAGATGTATCTGTGTATTACAGTCAGTTGCCGGTAACACAAGGTCAAGGCGATCCAGATACAACAGAAGAAGAGCTTGCCCTCGGAAAAAAACTCGCTACAGAAGGTGATTGGGATCGCTATATTGTGCCCTGCAGCAGCTGCCATGGGCCGGACAACTTAGGTGCAGGCGACTCTTTCCCAAGACTGGCTGGTCAACATGCGGGTTATATCGCAGACCAACTGCATGCTTGGCAATCGGGTAGGCGCAATAACGATCCACAACATTTAATGCTAGCCATTGCTGAGCGTCTAAATGACAAGGATATCCGTGCGGTATCTCAGTGGCTTTCACGCCAGCCTGCGAAGTGATAGGGAGAAAATCAATGAAAGATTCTAAAAAATTCCTCTTGCGTAGTGTGGCGGTTGCCGTTGCAGCAAGCCTATTGAGCTTAGGTGTACAGGCTGAACAGCGCTTTCCAGTTAATAATCCTGAAGTCAAAGAAGGGCAGTTTGTCCATGTGCCGCCGACAATGGACGATTTGGAAAAAAGCGATTTCCACCCAGAACTCAAGCGTGTGATTCGTCGTGGCCATGATCTGTTTGTTAATACGCAGCAGCTGCGCGGCAAAAATGTGTTCAATAATATGAACTGCAATAGCTGTCATATGGGCGAAGGCCGTTTGCCATTCGCCGGTCCGGTTTGGCCCGCTGCAGTAGTATTGCCAAACTACCGTGGTAAAAATGATCACGTTAACAACATCGAAGAGCGCATTGCCGGTTGCTTTACGTTCTCGATGAACGGCAAGCCACCCGAGTACGGCAGTGACGATATGCTTGCGTTAACCGCCTACCACCAATGGCTGGCTAAAGGTGTGCCTGTCTTCCAGCCCGGTGGCACTATGTACGGTCGCGGTTATAAAAGGCTTGAAGAGCCCTCTAAGGAAATGGATTACGAGCGTGGAGCCAAAGTCTATGAAGCAAACTGCAGTATCTGCCATGCTGACGATGGTGGTGGTTTAGTGCAGCGTGAGGAAGTCGTTTTCCCCGCTGTCTGGGGTGATAACTCATATAACTGGGGGGCTGGTATTTCACGCATCTTCACGCTGTCCTCTTTTATTAAACACAATATGCCGCTGGGTCGCCCTAACAGCTTGAGCGATCAAGAAGCATGGGATGTGGCGTACTATATTAATAGCCAAGAGCGTCCTCAAGAGCCGCGCTATACCGGTGATGTTAAAGAAACACGTGAAAAGTACTTAGAGACATTTCACAAACACACCAACTACGGTTTAGAGGTTCAAGGACGCTTATTAGGTGATCATGAAAATCTGGGCGAAAAAGACTTCTTAAAGCCTGATGTCTTACGTCCACGCACCTATACCGCTGATTAAAAAACTACCACCGGTATTTAAAAACGGGGCTTTTAGGCCCCGTTTGCATAATGTAACTGAATAGGAATATCACATGTTTTTTTCACCTTTAGCACGCGCTATCACTTTAGCAACTGCTGGCGGCATTTTTTTGCTTGCACCTTCACTGGCCACTGCCGACTTTATCAAGGACAGCAAAGCTAGCCTAGGTTTTCGTAACCTTTACATGAATCAGGACACACGCAGTGGCGCAAGCTCAAACGCGACTAAAACTAAGGAAGAGTGGTCTCAAGCTTTCATTCTGCGTTACGAGTCAGGCTTTACTGAAGGCACGGTAGGCGTTGGTCTTGATGTATACGCGGCTACTGGTATCAAGCTGGACTCAGGCCCAAACCGCACCCCAGACAGTTTTCCACAGCAAAGAAATGGTAAGTCTGTAGACAGTTTTGGCAAGCTTGGTGGTACCGCCAAATTAAAAATATCAGAAACCGTGTTGAAAGTTGGCTCGTTAATGCCGCGCTTGCCAGTTGTGCAAAGCAATTTAGAAGGGCGCCTACTGCCACAGATTTTCACCGGTGGTATTTTAACCTCTAATGATATTAATGGTTTAACCGCAACCTTAGGTCATCTAGACCGTGTCAATCAGCGCTCATCTTCTAATCATGAGCGTATGCAAATGAACGTCTTAGGCAAAGGTTTAAGGGACAAAAAAGGCAATACAAACCTCACGGGGCAAAATCGTGCCAATTACTCAAGTAATTCGTTTGATTTGGCTAACTTGAATTATAAGTGGAGTGATTCACTAGCGACTGGTTACAGTTTTGGTCGTTTACACGATATGTATAAGCAGCACGTAGTTGATGTTGTGCATGTTCATCCATTGGGCGAAAAGCGCTCACTGAAATCAGATTTACGTTTTTCTCGATCCACTAACGATGGTGACTTCAACGTCGATAACAAAGCCTTTTCAGGCAAAGTTACATACAGTTTTGGTTTTAACAAGATCAGCCTGAACTATCAAAAAATGACCGGCAAGACCGGCTTTGCTTATATCCAAGGTGCAGACCCATACTTGGTTAACTATGTAACCAACCGTGACTTTGCCGCCAAAGACGAGAAGTCTTGGCAAGTGCGCCATGACTACAACTTCGCTGGCTGGGGTATCCCAGGGTTAACCGTATTCAATCGCTACACAAAGGGTACAGGTGCTGATTTAGGTCGTGGTAGGTCAGAAGGTCGGGAGTGGGAGCGTGACTTCGATATCACTTACGCACTCCAAGAAGGCCCCTTGAAAAATTTCAGCATGCGCTGGAGAAACGCAACGGTACGCTCAAATATATTTAAAGATTTAGATGATAATCGTATTATCTTGAGCTACAGCTTAGCGTTACTGTAAAGCCAGCTTCATTTAGCGCGGTCTGCAGCGCCGCGTTAAAATTTAGCAGTTTGCGCGCCCTTTATAGGTTGCGCGTGAAATTGGATATTCACCTTGAAAAGGCATTTAGGCATGGTACTTGCTTATTCTTAGCAACTACTGTATATTTATAAGCCTATCCCGACTCAAACGACTATTTGATTGAGTGGCGTGGTACAGAGAAAGACATCACCGGTACGCCTCAGAGCAACTGCTCGCGCATAATCCAAAATGCTATACCAATGTTTTCGCAATGAAAGCTTGGTTCAATACTGAAGTTATATTTCAGTACTGCTTTATTTCTGCAAACCACCTGCTTTTATGATTAGCAATTGTATTGCTATGTCTCGTCTTCGGGAGACTTTACAGCCTGTGCTGTATAGACATTATAAAAAAAGGGTAATGATATGGATAATCTAAACGTATTCAAAAAAATGGGGCGCTACGTTACAGCGCAAATCAACGCACTTAGCCAAACGATGCAAGCGACAGAGCAATCTGGTCGTGCAGCGATGGGTTTAGAGAATCGACTGGTTGTCGAAGCTTGGAACACGTTAGCTGATCACGACGGCAGTATCTCAGCTAGCGCCTAGAGCTAAATTTATTGCGCCCACGCTATGTGGGCGCAATTCAGTCGACTAATGACATTGCAGTCATATCCATACCCCCTCATTATGTCCCCTCCTTTGAAATTAAAACACAGTTAAACACCCTAAGCAGCTTGCTATAGTTGATTAAGCATATAATGCTCAGCAGTGCCGACTTAGAGCGCATTATTAAGTCTCGGCTGTTTGAGCTCTCCGAGTGAGGGTAACTACTTTAGGTGATGCATGGCTTTCGATTTAAGTAAACGTTTAGTGATTGGGCTCGCATCCAGCGCCTTATTTGATCTGTCAGAATCAGATGCTGTGTTTAAAACACAAGGCGAACACATCTATCGCGACTATCAGCGTGATAATCAAGACCTGCCACTTGAGCGCGGTGTCGCTTTTCCGTTTATTCGGCGAGTGTTGGCTTTGAATAAACTCAATCCAGAGGACCCACCGGTTGAGGTCATACTCTTGTCTCGCAATGACCCAGATACAGGGTTGCGCGTGATGAACTCTATCCAGCATTACCAGTTACCAATTACCCGCGCTGTATTTATGCAAGGGCAATCGCCACACCCTTATATTCCTGCCTTTGATATCGAGTTGTTTTTATCAGCCAATGCTGAGGACGTGAGGAGCGCTGTGACCGCTGGTTACCCAGCAGGGCAAATATTAAAGGGCACGATTGAAGATGACAGCACTGACGAGCAACTGCGTATTGCTTTCGACTTTGACGGTGTCTTAGTCGATGACGAAGCGGAAACAGTTTATAAAGAAACCAAAAGTTTGGGCGAATTTCATCAACATGAAACATCGCGCCAAGATATTCCGCATACGCCTGGGCCACTCAAAGCCTTCTTAGAGCGTATAGCGCAAATTCAACACCTCGAGCAAGACAAGCGCCTAAAAGAGCCCAGCTATGAGCCGATTTTACGTGTTTCCATCGTAACCGCGCGCAATGCGCCTGCACACAAGCGAGTAATCAACACCATGCGCCATTGGGGTATAACGGTGAATGAAGCCTTTTTTATGGGCGGTGTAGAGAAAGCTAAGGTGCTGGATGTGATGCAGCCGCATATTTTCTTTGATGATCAAAAGCTGCACTTAAAACCCTCGTCAGCACGCTTACCTTCAGTGCACATACCTTTTGGTATTGCCAATATTGAGCAGCCAACTGTAGACAATCAAGTGCTAAGCGACAGCAAGAAAGACGAGCAGGGCACATAACGCTGCTGCACAACTGTGTGAGCAGGTGAAGGCTATTGCGCTAGCAAAAAACACTTTATAAAAACCATAAGTGTACAATGACTCTAACTTAAAAAATTAAGCGGAGCTTGTTATGTGGATTGATCGGTTTATAGATGCGCTACGCTCACTTAGAACATTATTTTTTATTGTAGGTCTAGGTGTTGGTTGGCTGCTGTTTGCTGATCACCAAGAGGCTGATATTTTGTATGTGACGGTACACAATACGGACAGTGTGATGCTGGAATCTGTTCGTTTTGAATTCGGTTTTGGACTCACGCAGTCAAATATTTTAGTGGTACAAATCAATCCTGGCGAAAAACGCTTAGTCGCACTCAATCACCCGTTAAACAAGGGTTATAACGTTGAGGCACGCTTTGCAGGCGGTGAAGTACGCAGTTTTTGCGCCAACCGCACCTATCCAAATCGCCGCCAGCCTCTGCCGTTGCAACGCTAGCCTCGATGAGATCACGGTGTAACCCAACGATGATGTCTATCGCCTCATGCATAGTGTCGCGGGTATTAGCTAACGTATAAGTAGACAGATTAGAGCATCACCGCCATGCGCTTTGCTAAAACCAGTGTGTCACGTGCAGGTCTTTATTATTGTCCCGTTTCGTAGTAAATGTATTTTTGCAGTACTGCGCAACACTTAGTACTGAAGCGGTCAGGAACAAAGATCCATGCCGTAGGCCAGCAGTTCAAGCCTGAGGCATGCTGTTTGCAAACAAGATGTATGAATAGATGTTTCCTGATTCTAATACGTTACTGACTACTAACAGATCACAGGTGGCCTATGGAATGGCCGTTCATAAATAACAGGCGAAAAAAAACCCTTGAAAATCAAGGGTTTA
>Ga0172382_10003409_pt1 | contig 25237 bp, 19 predicted proteins | sample Leawel138RmetaG_FD_122245 | JGI IMG/M metagenome (GOLD analysis project Ga0172382, IMG submission 122245) | Leachate microbial communities from a municipal landfill in Southern Ontario, Canada - Leachate well 138R metaG | ecosystem: Engineered > Solid waste > Landfill > Unclassified | place...
CACCATGCGCTGCTGCCCGCCCTTGCCCGTCACGGTGAGAAACGGTGCGTCGCGCGGCACGGCGGCCAGCGGCAGGCCTGCCAGTTCGCTCGCGCGCAGGCCCGAACCATAGAGCAGTTCCAGCAACGCCAGCAGGCGCACCGCCCCGGGCCTGTCGCCGGCGGCTTCCTCCTCCGCGCGGGCGAACAGGGCCTCGACTTCGGCATGCGACAGCAGACGCGGCAGCGGCCGCCGGGTCGCGGGGCGCGGCAGGGCCGGCGAGGGATCGTCCCGCCGCAGGCCCTCGTCGACCAGGAAGCCATAGAACTGCCGCAGCGCCGAGCAGCGCCGCGCGAGGCTCGACGGCGCGAGATCGGCCCAGGCCTTGCCGAGGCCTGCCAGCGCCGCGCCATCGGCACGCACGAGGTCGCCGAGAACCTCGTGCGCGGCATCGAGGTCGCGGCGATACGCCAGCAGCGTGTTACGCGCCGCGCCGCGCTCGGCGGCGAGCATGGCGAGGAACATGGCGATGGCTTCGCCGGAAGTCATGCCTGCATTGCCGGTAAACCCACGGCCCGCGCGTTCGCGGGGATGGCGGGGAAACTCAGCCGGGAAATCACCCGCGCGCCACCGCCTCGGCGGCGATCATCCGGGCCTCGGCCCCCAGGCCGACGCGGTTCAGCGCCGAGACGATGTGATAGAGATGCAGCGGCGTCATCTTCGCCCAGCTATCGCCCTGCATGCCGACCCCGGCGAGAAGCGCCACCATCGTGGGGTTGCCCACTTCGGCGGCGCGGTCGATCAGCCGCGTCCAGCGGGTCCGGCGCGCGAGGTCGATCTTCATCCCGCTGGCCAGGCTGCCGGCCGCCTCGGGCGCGATGCGGCCAAGCCCGGCCAGCCCCGCGAGGAGGAAGGCCGACTTGCGGGATTCCACGCTTTCGTCGGCGTCGCGGAAGCTCTCGACCGAACCCGAAGATACCGGCTGCGAGCGCACCGGCGCCGCCAGCACGAGCAGCGCCCAGGCCTCGCTGCCGACCTCGGCCTGATCAGCCCAGCGCATCGCGTTGGCGTCGAGCCCCGCAGCCAGCATCGAGGCGATCAGGTCCGCAGCATGGTCGACAAGGCCGGCGTCGATCGGCAGCCGTGCGGCGGCATAAGCCGTAAGCACCTGGCGCGAATAGCGTTGCTCCAGCCCGTTGGTGCCGCTCCACAGCCGCTGCATGGCAGTGAGCCGCGCGGCCGGATCGGCCGCGACATAGGCATCGCGCAGCGCCGAGGCGCGATCGGCCCAGTCGCCGGTGATGTCGTCGGCCGCGTATATCTGGCTGTAGAGATCCACCATCGCCTGGCTGGACAATATCCCGGCGGCGCCGGCACGATCGGCGGCACCGGCGCGCGCGGCCAGACCCAGCATCGGCGCGGTCGCGGCGATATAATCGTAGCCCGGCCCGGCCCGTCGCATCAGCGAATCGGGCGGCTGCAGCCCGACAGCCATGGCCAGGCCATAGCGCCAGGGCGTCATACCCTCGACGTCGTCCCATTCGATCGTCACCGCCCGCCGCGCCTTGCCGGCGGCGCCGGCATACTTCTGCGCGAGCAGCACGTCGATCCTGGGCTGCTTGCCCTGCCGCAGCGTCCGGTCGAGGTGCGACAACGCGGCATTGCCGTCGCCCTGGAAGGCGATGCAGATCGCCTTTGCCATGTCCCACTGCGGATCGCTGACCGCCCCGCCGTGTAGCGCGATCACGGGGCAGATGCCGGTGATGTCGCCGGTGGCGAGGTAGGCGTCGAAAGCCGCGCGGGTAAGATCGGGCGTGTAATTGCCGGTGTCGATATCCTGCACCAGCGCCCGCGCGGCCTCGCCCTCGCCCATGCGGACGAGGAGCTGGGCGCGCAGCGCGGTGAAATCGGCGGGGTTCATCGCCACCGGTGCATCGAGCCGCGAGGCAAGCGCGCGACGCAGCAGGATATGCCCCCAGCGCGAGACCACCATGCCCTTGTTGCCCGCCAGTGCCGCGCGAACCAGCGAAGCGTCCTGTCCGGCGAGCGAAGTCGGGGACAGGCCGCCCTCGCTCTCATCGAGAATGCCGACGCGCTGCATCGCGCGGCGCGCCGCCGGAGGGATGTCGAACTTGGGCTTGAGGTCCAGTGCCTCCTCGAGCTGCTCGGGAGACATCTTCTCGAGTTCTTCGATCGGCGGCAGCTTTTGCGCGGCGGCAACGGCGGCGACAGAAGGCGCGGGCGGCAGTTCGGCCCCGGGGAGCGGTTGCACCACCGGCGTCGAACTGGCGGCCGGCGGCGCGCTGGCCGTTGGCCGCGGCATGGGGGCCGGTTCCGCGCGCGGCGGCGGCGCCGGCTTGGGTGCCGGCTCGTCGAAACCCGGCGGCAGCAGCGATTCAGGGGCCTTCTGTGCCAGCGCCCAGCCGGACGTCAGCGCCAGCGCGGTGCCGATGACGAGCGGAAGCGGCCTCACCTGGCCGCCTCCGGCATCGGTACTGACACCGGCACCGGCACCGGTTCGGATATCGTGCGCAGCGGCTCGCGGCCGCCATCGATCCAGGCATAGGCGAGAACCAGGACCGCGATCGTGATGATGCCTGCCAACACCCAGCCCCTGCGCATCGTCACCGTCACTCGTTCACCTTCCCGCCAAGCTTGCGCTGTCGACTAGCCCAACTATAGGCGGGGCTGCAATGGACGTTGACGATACCCTGCTCTCCACCGGAGAGATCGAGGCGCTGGCCCACCGCCTCGACCGGTCGGTCGTGCTTGTCGGGATGATGGGCGTCGGCAAGTCGAGTGTCGGCAAGCGCCTGGCCGCGATGCTCCACTGGCCATTCGTCGACGCCGACGACGAGATCGAGCGCGCGGCGCAAATGACCATTCCCGAGATATTCGATACTTATGGCGAGCCCTATTTCCGTGACGGGGAGCGGCGCGTCATCGCCCGGCTGATCGAAGACAAAGGCGCCCGCAAGATCATAGCCACCGGCGGCGGCGCCTTCGTCAATGACGAGACGCGGCGCCTGATCCTCGACCGCGCCATTGCCGTCTGGCTCGACAGCGACATCGACACGCTGATGGAGCGCACGTCGCGCAAGGACAATCGCCCGCTGTTGAAACAGGGGGATCCGCGCGAGACGCTCACGCGTTTGCGTGAGGAGCGGCGTCCCGCCTACGCGCAGGCGCCCATCCACGTGCTGAGCGGCAACGGCCCGCATAGCCGGACGGTCAACAGCGTGCTGAAGGGGATCGGGCTATGGCTGTAATTCCGGTCGACATCGCCGGGCGCCCCTACGAGGTGCGCGTCGGTGCCGGGCTGCTTGCAGAACTGGTGCCGCATTGTCGCGGCCGGCTGCGCAAGCGGCAGGTGCCGATCATCACCGACGCGAATGTCCACGCCGCCTGGGGGCAAGTGGTCGAAGTCGCCCTGGCCGAAAGCGGGCACGAACCGCATTGGCGCATCCTGCCGCCGGGCGAGGCGTCCAAGAGCTGGGAACAGCTTGCCGCGACGGTCGACTGGCTGCTGGCCGAAGGGGTGGAGCGAGGCGATCATATCCTGGCGCTGGGCGGCGGCGTGATCGGCGACCTTACCGGTTTCGCCGCGTCGATGGTCAAGCGCGGCTGCCACTTCATCCAGCTTCCCACAACGCTGCTGGCACAGGTCGATTCCTCGGTCGGCGGCAAGACCGCGATCAACACGCCAGCGGGCAAGAACCTCGTCGGCGCGTTCCACCAGCCCGCACTGGTGCTCGCCGATCTCGCCGTTCTCGACACGCTGCCCGAGCGGGAACTGCGCGCCGGCTATGCCGAGGTGGTGAAGTACGGCCTGATCAACGACGCGGACTTCTTCGCCTGGTGCGAGGAACACGGCGCGGCGCTGTTCGCCAGCGACGGGGCGCTGCGCGAATACGCCGTGGCGCACAGCGTCGCTGCCAAGGCCCGGATCGTCGCCGAGGACGAGCACGAGACCACCGGCGTGCGCGCCCTGCTCAACCTCGGCCACACCTTCGGCCACGCGCTGGAGGCCGAGACCCACTTCTCCGACTTCCTGCTGCATGGCGAGGGAGTGGCGCTCGGCATGGTGCTGGCCGCGCGCTATTCCGCCCATCGTGGGCTGATGCCGCGGGCGAGCGCCGAGCGCATCGCCAACCACTTCGCCGCGGTCGGCATCAAGAGCAAGCTTTCCGACCTGCGGCTCGACTGCGACGGCCGCGACCTCACCGCGCACATGCTCCACGACAAGAAGATGGACGCGGGCACCCTGCCCTTCCTGCTGATGCGCGGCATCGGCGAGACGTTCCTCGCCAGGGATGTCGACCTTGCCGACGTGGCGAAGTTCCTGGACGGCGAACTCTCCCGCTGACCGCGCCCGGCAGGCGCAAGCGAACCTTCGGCAGCCTTGTGCGTTGAGCCGGTCATGGGCATCGAGCGGCCATGGTGGGAAAGCGGGGTGATCTACCAGATCTACCCGCGCTCGTTCCAGGACTCGAACGGCGACGGCGTGGGCGACATCGCCGGCATCCGGCAGCGCCTGGACTATCTCGCCCACCTCGGCGTCGACGCCATCTGGCTGTCGCCGATCTTCCCCTCACCGATGGCCGATTTCGGCTACGACGTGGCGGATTACTGCAACGTGGCCGAGATTTTCGGCGACATCGCGCAGTTCGACGCGCTGCTCGCCGAGGCCCATGACCGGGGCCTGAAGCTGCTGCTGGACTTCGTACCCAATCACAGTTCCACCGGGCACCCCTGGTTCGTCGAGAGCCGCTCGTCCCGCGATAATCCCCGGCGCGATTGGTACATCTGGCGCAACGGAGCCCCGGACGGCGGGCCGCCGAACAACTGGATCAGCGACATGGGCGGTCCGGCCTGGGAATTCGACGCGCGGACGGGACAGTATTATCTCCACGCCTTCCTCAAGGAGCAGGCCGACCTCAACTGGCGCAACCCGCAGGTGCGCGCGGCGATGCTCGACGTGCTGCGCTTCTGGTTCGACCGCGGGGTGGACGGTTTCCGCATCGACGTGCTGTGGCACTGCATCAAGGCGCAAGGCCTGCCCGACAATCCGCCCAATCCGGCGTACCGGCCGGGGATGGGCGAGAAGCTGATGGTGCTCCAGCAGTATTCGGCCAACCAGCCGGAAGTGCACGAAATCGCCCATGCCTTCCGCACGCTGGCCGACAGCTATGGCGAGCGGCTGCTGGTCGGGGAGATCTGCCTGCCGGTCGAGCAACTCGTGACCTACTACGGCACCGCCGAGACGCCGGGCGTCCACCTGCCTTTCAACTTCCAGCTTTTCGAGACCGCGTGGGACGCCGCCGTGCTCGCCCGCGTCATCGCCGACTACGAAGCTGCGCTGCCGCCGGGCGGGTGGCCGAACTGGGTGCTGGGCAGTCACGATTCCCCGCGCCTCGCCGGGCGGATCGGTGAAGCGCAGGCGCGTGTCGCGGCGATGCTCCTGCTGACCCTGCGCGGGACGCCGACCCTGTACCAGGGTGACGAACTCGGCATCGGCCGCGTCGCCATCCCGCCCGACCGCGTGCGCGATCCGCAGGACCTGCGCCAGCCCGGCCTCGGCCTCGGCCGCGACGCCGCGCGCACGCCGATGCCCTGGAACGCCGGCCCCAACGCCGGCTTCAGCGCGGTCGAGCCCTGGCTGCCGCTCAACGAGGACTGGCGCGTCCGCAACGTCGCCGTGCAGGAGGAGGACCCCGGCTCGATGCTCAGCCTCTACCGCCGGCTCCTTGCGCTGCGCCGCCGGCACCCGGCGCTCAGCATCGGCAACCTGGCGCTGGTCGCGGCCGACGAGGACGTCCTGCAATACACGCGTCAGGCGGGCGAGGAACGCCTGCTCGTCGCGCTCAACCTCGGCAATCGGCCGCGGCGGCTGCTTGTTCCCGAAGGCATGCGGATCGCCGAACCGCTGATGTCGACGGCCACCTCGCCTGCCTTCGACGGCAGCCTCGCCGGCGACGAAGGCGTGGTCCTGCGGATCGAGGCGCGCTGATGCGGGTCGCGATGATCGCGCCGATCGCCTGGCGCACGCCGCCCCGGCACTACGGCCCGTGGGAACTGGTCACCAGCCTGCTTACCGAAGCGCTCGTCGCGCGAGGCGTCGAGGTGACGCTGTTCGCGACCCGCGACAGCCTGACCTCGGCGAAGCTCGACGGCGTGGTGCCCGCGCCCTACAGCGAGGACCCGTCGATCGACGCGAAAGTCTGGGAATACCGCCACCTCGCCCACGCCTTCGCACAGGCAGACCGCTTCGACGTGATCCACAACCAGGCCGACTTTCCGGCGCACGCCTTTTCCGGGCTCGTCGATACGCCGATGGTCACGACCATCCACGGCTTCTCCTCCGAACGCATCCTGCCGATGTACAAGCCGTTCGAACACCGGGTCCATTACGTGGCGATCAGCGAGGCCGACCGTCACCCCGCGCTGCGCTATGCGGCGACGATCCACCACGGCATCGCCATCGAGGAGTTTCCCTTCGATCCGGCGGGCGGCGAGGACCTGCTGTTCTTCGGGCGCATCCATCCCGACAAGGGCGTATGCGAGGCGATCGAGGCGGCGCGCCGCGCCGGACGGCGCCTGCACATCTACGGCATCGTGCAGGACCATGACTATCACGAGCGCGAGGTGCTGCCCCGGATCGACGGCCGGCACGTGATCTATCACGGCCCGGTCGGCGGCGCGGCGCGGCGGCGGGCGCTCGGCCGCGCCCACGCGCTGCTGCACCTCATCAACTTCGACGAGCCGTTTGGCCTTTCGGTAGTCGAGGCGATGGCTTGCGGCACGCCGGTCATCGCCTGCCGCCGCGGCTCGATGCCGGAGATCATCGAGCACGGACGAACCGGCTTCCTCGTCGATGGCGTAGCCGATGCCGTGGGGGCGGTCAGCCGGATCGCGAGCCTTAGCCGGAGAACCGTCAGCGAAACGGCGGCGCGGCGCTTTTCCGCCGAGCGCATGGCCGACGACTACCTCGCGCTCTATCGCCGCATCCTGGCCGGCGACGTGCCACACCGTCCGGACAGGGCCACGCAGCCGGCAAAGACCATATCGGGAGCCTTGCCATAACTTGCGTCGAACGGCAGGCGCCATCCTGCGGGAGACGCGATTTCCTTTGTCGTGCGCCCGGCTAACAGCAACCCCCCGGGAGAGCGCATGACCGCTGCCGAAGCCACGCCCGAACTCGCCAGTCCGCCGCACGACCGCGCCTTCCTCGGCCATCCCAAGGGCCTGGGCTATCTTGCTTTCGTCGAGGGCTGCGAGCGGTTCTCGTACTATTCGATGCAGACGCTGCTCGTGCTCTACATGGTCAAGTACCTGCTGCTGCCCGAGCACATCGGCGGCGTCGCCGGGCTCGGCTGGCTGCGCGCGCACTACTACACGGGGCTCGAAGGCCAGCCGCTCGCCTCGGCCATCTTCGGCGACTACACCGCGCTCGTCTATCTCACCCCGATCCTGGGAGGGATCGTCGCCGACCGCTGGCTGGGACGGCGTGCCACGCTGGTCCTCGGCGGCCTCGTCATGGCGCTCGGTCATTTCCTGATGGCCTTCGAGGGCACCTTCCTCCTCGCGCTGCTGGGGCTGATCGTCGGCGTCGGGCTGTTCAAGGGCAACATCGCCAGCCAGGTGGGCGAACTCTATTCGGAGAACGACATCCGCCGGGCGATGGCGTTCCAGATCTTCTACATCGCGATCAACGTCAGCGTGATCGGCGCCCCGCTGCTTTCGGGCACGCTGGGCGAGAAGCTCGGCTGGCACTGGGGCTTCGGCTGCGCCGGCGTGGTCATGGTGATCGGCCTGCTGGCCTACCTCGCCGCCGGCCCCTGGCTCCCACCCGACGACCGGCGTTCGAAGCGGGACCGAGGCCCGCGCGCGGCGATGGCCGGCAACGACTGGCTGCGGCTGGCCGCGCTCGTCCTGCTGGTACCCATCCTCGCCATATCGCTGCTGACCAATCAGGAAATCTTCAACGCCTACCTCGTCTGGGCCGACGAGCACTTCCAGCTCAGCTTCCTCGGCTGGACCCTGCCGACGAGCTGGATGATCACCATCGATGCGGCGGTAAGCTTCACCATGCTGGTCGCCGTCACGGCGTTCTGGAAGTGGTGGGGCGCAAGCTCTCTAGGCTCCCGATGGCGCGAGCCCGACGAACTCGGCAAGATGATCATCGGCAGCCTGTTCGCGGTCGGCGGCGGCGGCTGCCTGGTCATCGCTGCGGCGACGCAGGGAGGCGGCAAGATCGGACTGTTCTGGCCGGTGATGTTCCACCTGCTCAACTCGATCGCCTTCTCGCATATCCTGCCCGTCAGCCTGGCGCTGTTCTCGCGCCTGGCGCCGCGCGCGCTCAACGCGACGGTGCTGGGCATCTACTACCTGGCCTTCTTCGCCGCGAACAAGATCGTCGGCACGGTCGGCGGCTGGTACACGACGATGCCGACGACGACCTTCTGGCTGTTGCACATGGCCGCCGCGGGCGTGGGGCTCGTTGCCTTCACCCTGTTCAAGCTGCTGCTCGCGCCGAGGCTATTGCGGGAAGCCTAAGCTTCGCGTCACCCGAACAGGGCGACAGACTGCATGCCTGCCAGCATCGGCGCGCCGTCGGCGTTCCAGATCGCCATGCGCTGGCTCGAGCAGCCCCGCTCGGCATAGTCTCCGGTCGAGCGCAGCAGCCACCAGCCGTCATGCGTCACGGGCGCCGGCGTCAGCAGGTTAACCTGCCACTGCATCGTGCTGACCGGCGTCGCCGGGGCCAGCAGCGACATCACGCCGGGCGGCAGCGCATCGGCGCAGAGCAGCAGCTCGACCATGGGATCGAGCCCCGCGCGCTCGCGCGCCCGCACCCACCAGCACATCTCCGGCCGCTTCTCCCCGCTTCTGGGCAGCGCGAAGCGCATGTCGAAGTGATGGCGCAGGAACGCCGGCGCGCGCTCGTTGGCGAACGCGCGCGCCTCCGCGACCGGGATCAACCCCTCGGGCGCGGGCCGGTCGTCGATGTGCAGCGCGCTCTCGACCGGCCCCATGAAAGCGAAGCTGGCGGTGAAGGCCGGTTCCCCTTCCCGCAGGATCTCGGCCGACACCCAGGTCGCGTTGCGTCCGCGCCGCAGAAGCCGCGCCCGCACTTGCGCCTCGCCGAAGACCGGCGCGATCATGCTGACCTGGGCCGAACGCAGCGGCGGCAGGTCCTCGCCCGCGCGCATCGCCGCCGCCAGCGCCAGTGCCGTGGAAAACCCGCCATAGGCCGTGCGGCCCTGGTGCCAGTCCTCGGGGATGCGGACGGCGAAGCCGCCGTCGCGCGGCTCGGCCGCGGCGAGAAGCGATGCGAAGCTCATGCTCCGCCCCTCACCACACCAGCCGGCCGCCGGCAAGCCTCAAGGCCGGGTTTCCGGCTTTCGCCGGGGCGGCGCGTCACCCGATGCTGCGCAGCATTACTGCAGCATACCGCCGGGGAAATTCGCGAAGGGATCGCGCTCGGCCGGCTGCGGCAGCCCCGCATGTTCGCTGCACTCGCCGCGGAACTCGCGCGGGTTCACCTTGAACACGCGCTTGAACATGCGGCTGAAATGCGCCGGGCTCTTGAAGCCCACCCCATAGGCGATTTCGCTGATCGAGATGTCGCGCGGGTCCGAGGCCGACAGCCAGTCCCTCGCCTTCTCCAGCCGCTGCTCCCAGACCAGCTCGGAAAAGCTGGTCCCCCGCAGCCGCAGCAGGAACGAGAGATAGCGCGGCGATATGCCGCAGCCCTTGGCGACCATGGCGGTGGAGAGCTGCGGGTCGGACAGGTGCACCTCGATGAAGCGCAGCACGTCCTGCAGCCGCCGGTCGGCGATCGTCTGGCGGGCCGGCACCGCGTCCTCGCTCGCGCGCACGGCATTGCCGATCAGCGTGAGCGCGGTTTCCACCAGCACGCGCGCCGATTCCTCGGAAAGACCGCCATCGTCGTCGAAGACGTCGGTAAGGATGTTTTCGGCGATGGCCAGTTCGGGCCGGTTGGCCGGCATGAACAGCCCCGTCGAGAAATCCTGCGGGATATGCGCGCGCAGGATGTGCGTCGGGATCGTCACGTGCAGCAATTCCTGCACCGATTCCTGGTCGACCTGGCACTCGATGAAGAACGGCGACATCGAGCGCGTGATGGCGAAATCGCCCGGCTGCGCCACCTTGTTGCCGCACTGGTTGGAAAAGCCGAGCCGGCCGTGCTTGACGAACCACAGGATCGACAGGTCGGTCGCATCCTCGCGGATATGCTGGCGCGTGCGGCGGAAGAACAGGTTGGTCGCCGAACGCTGCCTGATGATCGAGATCGGCCCGACGATCTTGCGTTCCGAGCGCACCTCGATCGTCGAGGCATCCTCGATCCAGAAATCGCCGCGATAGTATTCCTGCTCCCGCTCGCCACGGAACTTGGCCTGGCACTCGCGGTAATTGCGGCGGTCGAAGGAGAACAAGGTCTCCGCCATGGATATCTCCCACCTGGGGCGGGCACACACCCGCCTTTCTTATATAGCCTTCATAACGCGCCCCGCCGGTCATGCTACGCAAGCCACGCATCGCCTTCGACAATTGGCGCAGGGTCCCGGCAGCAGGCGCGGCCGACGGTCCTCGCTGCCCCACTGGTCTCGCTCCCGCCACAGGCCTCGCTGCCGCCACAGGCAAGCCGAAGGCGTTGGCATTTGACGCAACACCCTCGATATTGCATGCTATCGTTGATGACCGGCTGCGCCGGCAGTGGAAAGAAGCAGGCCCATGGCCCAGGAAAGTTTCTTCAGCCTCGACGGACCTCTCGACATCGCGCCGGGCGGTGGCCAGGTCCGCGCGGCGAACTTCAGCGGGCTCGCCGACGTGGCCCGCCAGTTCGGCCGCGACGCGCGCGGCATCGTCGAGCGGCATGGCATGGAAGCGCGCGTGCTGACCGATCCGGAAAGCCTGATCGCACCGCAGCAGCTTGCCGACACGCTGGAATACTGCAGCACGCTGTTCGACGATGCGCTGTTCGGCCTGCATATGGCCACGACCCAGGACCCCGAGGTGTTCGGCTGCGTCACCGCACTCTGCCGCTCGGCGCCGACGGTGCGCGCCGGCATCCGCTGCCTGATCGACTACCTGCCCGTGGTGCACGCGCCCGATTGCGAGGTGGTGCTGATCGAAGGGCGCGAGACGGCCGAACTGGCCTGGCTGGTCAATGCCGACATGGGCGTCAACGACCAGGCGAACTACCAGGCCGCGATGCTCAACGTGAAGCTGCTGCAATCGATCGGCGGGCCTTCGTTCAAGCCCTCGTGGGTCAGCCTTTCGGCCGAGACGCGGCCGGCCGACATGCCCGAGCTGGAGCGGCTGCTGGGCTGCAAGGTCTCGCCGCGCGGCACGCACAACTCGATCGGTTTTCCCGTGCACGCGCTCGAGCAGCCGGTGCCGAGCGCCAACCGCCTGCTGTTCCGGCTGCTCGGCGGCTATCTGGAGACGGTGAAGGCGGCGCACAGCCAGTCGATCATCGACCGGGTGGAAAGCTACATCCGCGGCTCGCTCGCTTCGGGCAACTGCACGATCGAGCGCTGCGCCGAGAAGATCGGCACCTCGGTCCGCACGCTGCAGGCGAAGCTCGCGGCCGAAGGCGCGCGGTTCTCCGAGCTGGTCGAGGCCCAGCGCGCGGCACTGGCGAAATCGCATCTGGCGCAGCGGCAGCTTTCGCTCGACGAGATCGCCGACCGCCTGGGCTACGGCGAGCAGACCAGCTTCGGCCGCGCCTTCAAGCGCTGGACGGGAATGACCCCGCAGCAATACCGGGCGGCGTGCTGACGTCGCGCTGACGGGCACGCAGCGGCCGGTCCCGCCACCGCCTTGCTGCCTGCCGCGGCATTGCGGTTGACGAAGTTGACAGAGTTGACGGTGTTCAGGGAAAAGAAACCGCCCCCTGCCCGCCGCGCCGCGAGATCGCGGCAACCGGCACAGGCGAAGGGAAAGCAAGCGGGCCATCCCTTCCGGATAGCCGATACCGTGCAAGTAGGAAAACCGAGGCTGTTCGGACCGCCTCGGGTTCCCAGTCGCCAGATGATTCCATCTGGCTCGAAATCACTTTAGACCCGCATCACCACGCGGCCCGCACCTTCGCCCATGAACGCGGCGTTCATCGCTTCGCGATAGTCGTCGAAGGCATAGACCTTGCCGATCACCGGCTTGAGCCGGCCCTCGCCGGCAAGCTCCAGCACCTTGGCGAAGTTCGCCCTGGCCTTCTCCGGCTCCGCCTCGCCGAAGGCGCGGAGTTGCACGCCGATCAGGCTGGCGGTCTTGACCAGCGGCAGGTTGGTCCTGAGCGAGCCGATGCCGCCGGTGAAGCCGATGACGAGGTAGCGCCCGTCGTAGCCGAGCGTGCGGAAGGCCGGATCGGTCATGTCGCCGCCCACCGGATCGAACACGACGGCGATCGGCTTGCCCCCCGCCGCCGCCTTGACGTCATCGCGCCAGGTGTCGCTGCGGGTGTTCACCGCGGCGTCGGCGCCGGCGGCCAGGCAGAGTGCGCGCTTCTCCTCGGTCGAGGCCGAGGCGATGACCCGCGCGCCGAGGCTCTTGCCGACCTGGATCGTCGCGATGCCGGTCGCGCCTGCCGCGCCCAGCACAAGCAGCGTCTCGCCCGGTTGCAGGCGGCCGCGGTCGACGAGCGCATGGAAGGCGGTGGTGTAGCTGGGCGGGAACACCGCCGCCTCCTCCAGCGTCAGCGCCTCGGGCACCCTGTTGAAGCTGGAGGCGCGGAAGTTGCCCGCTTCGGTGAAGATGCCGCCGAAACCGCTGCCCATCACCCGGTCGCCTACCGCAAGGTGGCTCACCCCCTCGCCCAGCGCCTCGACCACGCCGGCGCATTCGCTACCCGGGATGAACGGCAGCGGCGGCGTCACCTGGTACTTGCCGGCGGCCGTCAGCACGTCGACATAGGAGATGCCGATCGCCTTCACCGCGACGCGGATCTGGCCCGGGCCGGGCGGCGGCAGTTCGATTTGCCGGATCGCGTAGGCTTCGGGCGGGCCGAATTCGTCGGCGATGATGGCACGGGTCATGGTCTGGTACTCCCTTTGCGATCCTCCCCCCCGCGAGAGCGGAAGATCGGTTCAATGCTGTCCGCCGTCGCAACGCACCAGCGAGGCGGTGACATTGACCGAATGGGGGCTCGCCAGGAACAGCGCGGCGGTGACGATGTCCTGCGGGTCGGCGGCATGGCCGCGCGGGATGGGTATCGGCCCCTGCCCCTTGTCGGGCCAGGCCTCGACGATGTCGGTGCGGAAGGCGCCGGGCGACAGCGTGTTGACCCGCACCTTGGGCGCGTATTCCCAGGCAAGGCTGCGGCCCATCGCATTGAGCGCCGCCTTCGACGAGCCGTAGGGCACGACCTGGGGCAGCGGCATCAGCGAGCCCGAGGAGGTGATGTTGATGATGCAGCCTCCCTCCCCCGTTTCATTGGCCCGGTCGAACATGCGCTTGCCGATCTGGCTGGCGAGCCGGAACGGGCCCTTGAAGTTGAGGTTCAGCACCGAATCGAACAGGGCCTCGGTCACTTCATGGCTGGGCATGCGCGGGCTCATCCCGGCATTGTTGACGAGAATGTCGACGTGCCCGAAAGCGGCATAGGCCTCCTCGATCAGCCGGTCGCACTCGGGCCACTTGCCGACATGGGCCGAGACGGCGAGCGCCTTGCGGCCGAGCGCGCGCATTTCCTCGGCCACCTTCTCGCAATTCTCCAGCTTGCGGCTGGCGATGATCACGTCCGCCCCGCGCTCGGCGAAGGCCCTGACCATCTGGTAGCCGAGCCCGCGCGAGCCGCCGGTGACAAGCGCGACCTTGCCGGTGAAGTCGAACAGCGGGTCCATGGCTCAGCTCCAGTTCTCGCGCGCATCGGGATAGCGTTCGAGCGCGGCGGCGAGCCGGGTCGGGATATGCTCGGTGGGAAACAGCCCCGGCGCGGGCGTCGCCTTCTTGAGATAGGCGCGCGCGAGCTGCGAGCGGTGCACGTCGGTCGGGCCGTCGGCGAACGCCAGCGACATGTAGCCGCCGAAGGCATTGGCCAGCGGCATGTCGAGCGAAATGCCGAGCGAGCCGTGCAGTTCCAGCGCGCGGCCGGCGATATTGCCGTAGACGCTGGCCATCGCCACCTTGCACATGCCGATATGATTGCGCGAGGCGCCATGCGGCATGCGCCCGGCCTCGATCTCGTCGATGATCCAGGCGGTCTTGAGCACCATCAGGCGGAACTGTTCCAGCTCGATGATCGAATCGGCGATCTTGCCCTGGACGAACTGGTGGTCGCCCAGCATGCGACCGCGCGTCCGGCGCGATACGGCGCGCTCCAGCATCATGTCGATGAAGCGCTGGCACTTGCCGACCGTGCGCATGGCGTGGTGGATGCGGCCGCCGCCGAGGCGCGCCTGCGCCACCTTGAAGCCCTCGCCCGGATTGCCGAGCATATAGTCGAGCGGCACGCGCACCTTGTCGTAGCGCACATGGCACTGGGCGCCGTCCGCGGGGTCGGTCTCGCCGGCGATGGCGACGTTGCGGATGATCTCGAAGCCCGGCGTGTCGGTCGGCACGATGAACATGCTCATCCGCTCGGTCAGCTTCGCCTCGGGATCGGTGACCGCGATCACCAGGCAGAAGGCGGCGTAGCGCGCGTTCGAGGAGAACCACTTTTCGCCCTCGATCACCCATTCGTCGCCTTCGCGCCAGGCCTTGCAGACGAACTCGCCCGGATCGGCGCCGCCCTGCGGCTCGGTCATCGAGAAGCAGGAGACGATCTCCTGCGCCATCAGCGGTTCGAGGTACTTCTTCTTCTGCTCGGGCGTGCCGAACAGCGCCAGGATCTCGGCGTTGCCGGTATCGGGCGCGGCGGTGCCGAAGACGGTGGGCGCCCAGTTCGAGCGACCGATGATCTCGTTCATCAGCGCCAGCTTGATCTGGCCGTAGCCGGGGCCGCCCAGGTTCGACCCGAGATGGCAGGCCCACAGCCCCTTGGCCTTCACCTGCTCCTGCAATGGCTTGAGATGGTTGCGCGAGGGCCGGTGCGTGACGTCGTAGGGCAGCCCCATGTCGGGGAATAGCAGGTCCATCGTCTCGCATTCCTCGCGGACGAAGGTGTTCATCCAGTCCAGCTTTTCCTGGAATTCGGGCTCAACGCTGAAATCGATCATAATCTCTCTCCTGATCCTCCCCGTTCCGGGGAGGAACCGTCGCTATGAAATCCGCCGCACCAGCTCGGCGTTCTTCTTGAAACTTTCCTCGACGATGCGGGCGAAGAAGCGCCCGACCTCCTTGGGCAGAATTCCCGCCTCGGCCTGCGCGACCTTGTATTCGAGCAGGCAACCCGACTTGAAGCCGGCGAGCAGCGTGTAATAGTCGATCTCCGCCGGATCGCGGCCGGTGCCGCCGCAATAATAGCGGACCAGTTCCTGGCGGGTCGGGAACTTGCTCGGGTCGTTGAGGCCGGCGGCGTTGGTCAGGTCCGGCCAGCGTTCGTCGCGCATGGCGCCGGTGAACCAGCCCATGTCGAGCATCGGGTCGCCGATGGTCGACAGTTCCCAGTCGATCATCGCCGCCAGCCGCGCCGGCGGGCCCCACCTGAACATCATGTTGGGCGTGCCGACGTCACCGTGGATGATGCCGACATGCTCCTGCGCCGGCGTGTTGGCGCGCAGCCACTGCTCGACTACGTCATAGCCTTCCAGCTTCCGCCCCTCGTAACCGTAGCGCTCCTTGTACGAGGCGAGCTGGCCGGCCCAGCGATCGACCTGCCGTTCCAGGAACTTGCCGGGCTTGCCGAAATCCCCGAGCCCCACCGCCTTGTAGTCGACGTTGGCGAGCGCGATCAGTCCGTCGACGATGGCGAAGGGGATGTTGTATTCGTAGGGCAGCCGGTCGAACGGTGGCCGGTTGTGGATCTTCTCGTCGCGCAGGTTGGGCGCCCAGCCGTCCACCATCTCCATCACGTAGAAGCAGCCGCCGATGACGCTGGTGTCCTCGCACGAGCCGTAGCACTGCGGATGCGGCACGTCGGTTCCGTTCAGGGCGGTGAGGACGCGCGCCTCGCGCAGCACGCCCTTCTCAGCGCCCGGCGGCGGCACCGCGGGCGGCCGGCGCAGCACCATCTTCGGCCCGCCGCGGTCCAGCGTGAAGACCACGTTGGAGGTGCCGCCGTGGAGCAGTTCGCACCGCAGCGGCCCGCTGCCCAGTTCGGGCACGTTGGCATCGAGCCAGTCGGTCAGGTTGGCGATGTTTACCAGTTCGTCCAGGTCGACGTCCATTCAGCTTCTCCCATCGGATGCGCGCAGCCGCGCTTCGAGTTCCCTGCGGATAGTGCCCAGCAGGTCAGCGGCCTGCCGGACGAGGTCCGCGTCAAGGTTGCCGGCGATCTCTTCGGCAATGACGTCGGCGCGCGCGTCGAACCCGCGCTTCAGCGCCACGCCCTGCCCGGTCGCGCGCAGCAGCACGGCGCGCTTGTGGTCGGGATTGGGCACCGCCTCGATCAGCCCCGCCTCGATCAGCGAATTGGCCGCGCGCTGTACGAGCTGGCGCGGCTGGCCGAGCGAGCGGCCGATCTGCGGCACCGTCGGCGGCCGGTCGGCCTCGACCACGGAGTTGAGCACCATCAGCTCCGAATCCCCCAGCCCTTCCGAGCGGCGGACGCCGGCGAACAGGCCCTTGAGCCGGCCGTTGAGCCGTATCAGCTCATCGGACAGGCCCACTAGGGGATGCCGGGAATCGAATTTGCCATGCATGCTTCGATCGTGTCATTTTGACATGATCGTGTCAATTCCTCCCTGAGTCTGTCTCGGGAAGGAATTGAATCACTTGCCGTAGAGCCTGCGCAATTCGTGCTTGGCCAGCTTGCCGGAGGGGATGCGCGGCAGTTCCTCGACGAACTGGTAGCTTTTCGGCCAGGTTACTTTCGAGATTCGCGTGCCCACCCACGCGCGCAGCTCGGCTTCCAGCTCGGGGCCGGCATCCGCCCAGTCCTTCGGCTGGACGATCGCCCTCACCTCTTCGCCGTATTCGGCGTTGGGCGCGCCGATCACCGCCGCGTCGAGCACCTTGGGGTGAACGATCAGACAATCCTCGATCGCCTGCGGGTAGATGTTCACTCCGCCCGAGATGATCATGAAATCCTTGCGGTCGGTGAGAAAGAGATAGCCGTCCTCATCGATCCGGCCGATGTCGCCGACGGTGAACCAGTCGGAATGCGCAGGGTGCGCGGCACGCCGGGTCTTTTCGGAATCGTTCAGATAACCCACGGCCCGGCCCGCGGGCACTTCGAAGTAGATCAGGCCCGCCTCGCCCACCGGCAGTTCGCGGCCTTCCTCATCGCAGATGTGGATCGGGCCCATGGCCGATTTGCCGACCGAGCCGGGCTTTCGCAGCCATTCCTCCGAGGTGATGCCGGTCACGCCGACGCCCTCGGTGCTCGAATAGTATTCGTAAATGATCGGGCCGAGCCATTCGATCATCCGGCGCTTGATCTCGACCGGACAGGGCGCTGCCGCGTGCACCACGAGTTCGAGCGAGGACAGATCGTATTTCTTCCGCACCTCTTCCGGCAAGGCCAGCAGGCGCACGAACATCGTCGGCACGAACTGGGCTTCCGTGACCCGCCAGGTCTCGATCGCCTTCAGCACCTCTTCGGCATCGAATTTCGCCAGGTTGACGGCCGTGCCGCCCAGCCTTTGCGGCCCGACCATGCAGGACAACGGCATGCCGTGATAGAGCGGGCCGGCGTTGAACACGATGGGCGATGCCGCCCCTTCCGGCAGCAGGCGGACGCCCTCGAGCGGGTTGATCTCGTCGATCGGGCCCGGCGTGAACGGCAGGACGATCCCTTTGGGACGGCCGGTGGTCCCGCTCGAATAGATCATGTGGAAACCCGATATCTCGTCCGGAACCCGCTCGGCCGGCATCGACGCCAGCGCGTTGGCCAGCGGCTCGGCGCCGGCGATGGCCTCGTCGCCGGCGTAATAGATCTTCTCGACGCCCGGGATCAGTTCGCCCGCGTCGGCCGCCAGCGTCCGCGGCGTCTCGCCGATCGCCGCCGACAGCACCAGCACCCGCGATCGCGAATCGTTGAGGATATAAGCGGCCTCGGCCGGCTTGAGATGGGTCGAGAGCAGCGTGACGAATACGCCGCAGCGCGTCGCCCCCCAATAGACGACCGGGAAGGCCGGCGAGTTGCGCAGCATCAGGCCGATCCGGTCCCCCGGCTTCAGCCCCAGCGCGCGCAGGAGCTGCGCGAACCGGTTCGACGCATCGTCGAGCTGGCGATAGGTCAGGATCTCGCCGGTGTCGGCGATCACCATCGCCGGATGGTCGGGCCGGGTCTGCGCGTGGCAGGAGGGATGGAAACCGGACATCGGATCAGTCACCTGCGCTCATGTGGTCGTCCATGCGGTCGCGCAGCGCGATCAATCCTTCGCTCAGCGCGGTAAGCTCGCCGAGTTCGAGGTCGAGCCCGCCGGCCAGGCCCGCGATGATCTCCGCCGCCTGCGCATCGATGCTGCGGCCCAGTTCGCGGCCGGCATCGGTCGCCGCCAGCAGCGCGGCACGCTTGTGGACCGGATTGGGCGTGGGCCGGACCAGGCCTTCCTGCTCGAGCACGCGCACCGCGCGCTGGATCACCTGCCGCGGATGGCCGAGCGAGCGCCCCACCTGGGGAACCGTGGGCGGAACGGCCGCGTGCGTGATAGCGATCAGCGTGAGCGTCTCGATCCCCGACAGGCCGCTGGCCTCGCGTACCTGCGCAAAGAGCTGCAGGCAGCGGCTGGTCACGCGGTTGGCTTCGCCCAGGACCCGCACGACCTCGGCAACCCGCGACGATGCCTCGCTTTCCGGGCCCGTGGCTTCGGAAGGGTCGATGCCGCCGCGCGCGCTGCGCGAGCCGGAACCGAATTTCGGCGCCGCGGCCGGACCCAGAACGCTCCAGAAACTATGCCTCGGTCCCAACCTGCTTCTCCTCGTCCCGGCCCCGCGCGCGCAGAGTGCCGGAGCATCGCGCTCTCAGATGACAAGTAGGAACTCTGGTGTCAATAATGCTGGCGCATCGCACTCAATAGACGCCGCCCTGTTCCTCGGCGAAGTCTCGCAGTTCGTTGGATCTCGCGGCATCCTCCCCGCGCTGCTGGGCCGCCTGCCGGCCGCGCGCGATGGCGGCGAGGAGAGCTTCGCGCTGCTTCACCAACTCATCGGCGCGCGTCGGACGGGCCGGCTCGGTGTCGGGCTTGAACGCCTCCCAGATCACGCTGGCCTTGGGTTCGCTGCCCGGCTCGACGCCGAACACCCGCTTGCCGGTAACGCGGTCGATCCGGACCATGCGGATGCCTTCGGGCGCGATGAAAGGCAGATCGCTCCAGCGGTCGCGCGTCGCCTGGACGAACTGCTTGAAGATGGGCGCGGCGATGCGGCCGCCCTGCGCATAGCCGCCCAGCGACCGCGGCTTGTCGTAGCCGAGATAGACGCCCACGACATATTTCTGCGAACCGCCGACGAACCATACGTTGGTCGGGCCGCTGGTCGTGCCGGTCTTGCCGAACAGCGGCATGCCGAGATCGCGCAGCACCACCGCCGTGCCGCGGGTGACGACGCCTTCAAGCATGTGGACCACCTGGTAGGCCGTGCGCGGGTCCATCACGACCTTGCCGCGCTGCTCGAAGCGGGGCATCGGCTTGCCGTCCCACTGTGCCATGTTGCAGCCGTCGCAGCGGCGGGTGTCGGCGCGGAAGATGACCTTGCCGTTGCGGTCCTGGACATAATCGATGACCGACGCCGGATACTGCACGCCGTTGTTGGCCAGGGCCGCGTAGGCGTTGACCATCTGCATCACCGTGGTCTCGCCCGCGCCCAGCGCGAACGAAAGATAGTTCTGGTACTCGCCGATGCCGACGCGGGCGAACGTCTTGGTGACGTTTTCCATGCCGGCATCGTTGGCAAGCCGCACGGTCATCAGGTTGCGCGACTGTTCCAGACCCCAGCGCATCGTGTGGTTGCCGCTGCCGCCGGCATTGCCGAAATTGCGAAAGCACTTCTGTCCGGCGGCGCCCTGGTAGACGCAGAACGTGCCGTCGAGCACCATGGACGCCGGCGTCAGGCCGGAGTCGAGCGCCGTGGCGTAGACGAACGGCTTGATCGTCGAACCGGGCTGACGCAGCGCCTGCGTCGCGCGGTTGAACGAGGCCAGGCCGGCATCGAAGCCACCCTGCATGGCGACGATCCGCCCGTCGATCGGGCTTTCCACCAGCATCCCGCCGGAGACTTCGGGAATGATCCGCACCGCGAACGTGTCGTTTCCGGCCGGCGCGACGGCGATCACGTCGCCCTGGCGCAGCGCGTCGGGCAGCGAGACGAGCTTGCCGGTCTGGCCGTCCGGAAAGCCGACACGTGCTTGCGCGCCGCTGCGCTCGATCACCACGCCCACGCGCCAGTCGCGGTAGGCGACCGACTTGTTGAGCATGACCAGCTGCGTCTGCCAGTTGTCGGCGTTGATTTTGAGCCGATCGATCGGCCCGCGCCAGCCCATGTTGCCGTGATAGCGCAGCAGCCCGGCGCGCAACGCATCACGCGCCGCGTTCTGCAGTTCGGCATCGAGCGAGGTGCGCACCCACAGGCCGCCGGCATAGACGCTGTTCGGCCCGTCCTCCGCCTTCTCGCCATAGCGATCCATGAGCTGGCGGCGCACTTCCTCGACGAAATAGCCGACCGAAGGGTCGTAGCTCTCGACGCGGCGGGGAATGATGCCGAGCGGCAGCGCCTTCGCCTCGGCCACGGCTTCGGCTGTTGCCCAGCCGTTCTTCTCCATCTGGTCGAGCACATAGTTGCGCCGCCCGATCGCCGCGTCGGCGTGGCGCGCGCGGCCATAGCGTTCGGGCGCCTTGGGCAGGATCGCCAGGAACGCCACCTCGCGCAGATCGAGATCGCCCACGTCCTTGCCGAAATAGGCGCGCGCCGCCGCCTGCACACCGAAGCTCTGCCGCCCCAGCGGAATCTCGTTCAGATAGAGTTCGAGAATCTGCTGCTTGTTCAGCGTCGCCTCGATCCGCCGCGCCAGGATCATCTCCTTGAGCTTGCGCCCGATCGAGTATTCGTCGCCGATGAGGATGTTCTTGGCGACCTGCTGGGTAATGGTCGAGCCGCCCTTCGCCCGCTGGCCCGAGCCCAGCTTGGAGACATAGTCGACCACCGCGCCGGCAAGGCCCGTGTAGTCCACGCCGCCATGCGTCCAGAACGTCTTGTCCTCGGCCGAAAGGAAGGCGTCCACCAGCGGCTTGGGGAAATCGGCGAAGCGAAGCTGCACCCGCCGTTCGCGCGCGTAGGAATAGACGATCTGGCCGTCGATCCCGCGCACGATGGTCGGCAGCGGCGGCTGGTAGGTCAGCAGCTTGTCGGTCGAAGGCAGATCGCGCCCGACCAGCAGCCACAGCGCCGCCAGGATCAGCACCGACATGCCCAGCGCATAGCCCAGCAGCCGCACCGGGCGCTTGCCGCGCCATTGCGCGCGCAGCCAGCCCCAGGCGCCGCTGGCCTCGCGACGGATGCGGTAGTGCAGGTCCTCGCTGCCGGACGATGCGGAATCAGCCATCGCCCCGCCTTTAGAGCCTGTCCGGCCCGAGGGGAAGCGGATCGAACCCTACTGCCTCGATTGCCGGGCGAAGTAGGCGCGGATAGCCTGCGCGGTGGCGCGAGCGAAAATCTCCCGGCCCTCGGCCGAGGCCAGCCGCGCCGCCTCTTCCGGATTGCTGATGTAGCCGCTCTCGAACAGCACCGAGGGCATGTCGGGCGACTTGAGCACGACGAAGGCGGCCGATTGCGGGCTGCGGTCGTGAAGCGGCAGCTCGCCGCTGATCTCGCGCAGGATCAGGCTGGCGGCCTGTTCGGACCGGGCCTGCGTTTCGCGCTGCGACAGATCGACGAGAATGGCGCTGACCGCATCGCTGGTGCCGGCGAGCGACACGCCGTTGATCGTGTCGGCCCGGTTCTCGCGCGCCGCGAGGCGCGCCGCGGTCTCGTTGGTACCGCGCTCCGACAGCGTATAGATGCTGGCGCCGCGCGCCTCGGCGTTGCCCTCGACGCTGTCGGCATGGATCGACAGGAACAGGTCGGCGCTGAGCCGGCGGGCGATGCCCGAACGCTCGGGCAGCAGGAGGAAACGGTCGTCCTCACGGGTCAGGGCGACCCGAATGCCGCCGCCGCGCAGCAATTCGTCGCGCAGGGCTCGGGCCAGGCCCAGCGTGATGTCCTTTTCCAGCAGCGGCTCGCTGCCGGCGCCCGGATCGTGGCCGCCGTGGCCCGCGTCGATCACCACCAGCGGCCGGCTGGCGTCGAGCGGCCCCTGGATCGGCGGCAGGCCGATCTCGCCGTTCGGCGGCGCCAGCGCGATCCGCTCGACATAGCCATAACCCCGCCCGGGCGCGGCGAAAAGGCGATCGGCCGCCAGCATCGCCGCGACGAGCGCCAACGGGGCGGCGACGAGCAGAACGAGCTGGAGCGAACGCGGCATGGGCCGCAACTGCTATTACCACAGGCAGCCATTCGCAATGCCCTCTCGCGCGCCCTTCCCCGGCCATGGCAAGCCTTGCCGATCAAGGCATTGGCTGCTAGATGGCGGGTGCCGGGCGAGCCTGCCCGATCCTCGTGCACCGAAACAGGGCGCAACAGCGCAGTCGGGCGGGATCGGGAACGTGCTTATGCGCGGCCGACAATCCGGGCGTCCTGCCCGGACCGAACAGGTTGATGCGATCCATGAGAAGCCACTTGCCGTCACGCCAGCCGCAGCCGTCACAGGCGCGGAAGGCTTGGGCGGCCGGCCTTTCCGATACAGGTCGTGCGCGTCCGATTTCGCCGCGCATTCTCCCGCTCGCAGACACGAAGCAAACCGCCCGGATGCCGATGCGCCCGGGCTTCACGCACAACCCCGATTGCCGCACGACCGGCCCCGACGCGCTCGGGCCCGGCGGCGGCCATTTGCATATTCGCGCCGCCCTGCCGGCCCCCGTTCTTGCGGGGTCCGTGCCGCGGCGCGCTTGGAGAATTCATAATGACAACGCGCATGCTCATCGATGCGCGCCACCAGGAAGAAACCCGGGTGGCGGTGCTCAAAGGCAACCGTATTGAGGAGTTCGACTTTGAATCTGCCGATCGCAAGCAGATCAAGGGCAACATCTATCTCGCCAAGGTAACCCGGGTCGAACCGTCGCTGCAGGCGGCGTTCGTCGATTTCGGCGGCAATCGCCATGGCTTCCTGGCGTTCAGTGAAATCCATCCCGATTATTACCAGATCCCGAAGGAGGATCGCGAGGCGCTGCTGGCCGAGGAAGCCCGGCACGCCGAGGAGGAGGCCGCGCTGCGCGCCGCCGACGAGGGCGACGAGGACTTCCTCGGCGACGACGAACTGGGCGAAGCGCTGGCCGACGATTTCGCCGGCGGCTCAGCCGATGACTTCGGCGGCGTCACCGAGATCGACACCTCCGAGAAGGACCAGGTGGCGACGATCGAGGGCGGCCACGTCGAAAACGGCTTCGAGGACTCCGACGAGGAGGGCGAGGAAGCTCGCGATACCGCCGAGAGCGAAGGCGACGACGAATCCGGCGGGGACCGCCCGCGCCGCGGCCGGCGCCGCCAGGGCGGCCGCGGCCGCTCGAAGGAAGCCGACGAGCTGCGCGCCAAGCGCATGGCGCTGCGCCGCCGCTACAAGATCCAGGACGTCATCCAGCGCCGTCAGGTGCTGCTCGTCCAGGTCGTCAAGGAAGAGCGCGGCAACAAGGGCGCGGCGCTGACCACCTACCTCTCGCTGGCTGGCCGCTATTGCGTGCTGATGCCCAATTCCAGCCATGGCGGTGGCATCAGCCGCAAGATCAGCTCGGCTTCGGACCGCAAGCGGCTGAAGTCGATCATCGCCGAGCTGGACCTGCCCAAGTCGATGGGCTGCATCGTGCGCACGGCGGGCCTTTCGCGCACCAAGGCCGAGATCAAGCGCGATTTCGACTATCTCGCCCGCCTGTGGGACGAGATCCGTGAGAATACACTCAAGAGTTCGGCGCCGGCGCTGATCCATTCGGACAGCGACCTCATCAAGCGCGCGATCCGTGACATCTACAACCGCGACATCGAGGAAGTCGTCGTCGAGGGCGAGGACGGCTACCGCGCCGCGCGCGACTTCATGAAGCTGCTGATGCCCAGCCACGCCCGGCGGGTGAAGGCCTATGCCGATCCGGTGCCGCTGTTCCAGCGCTACGGCGCCGAGGACCAGCTCACCGCGATGTACGATCCGGTCGTGCAGCTCAAGTCGGGCGGCTACATCGTCATCAACCCGACCGAGGCGCTCGTCTCGATCGACATCAACTCGGGCCGCTCGACCAAGGAGCATGGCATCGAGGCGACGGCGGTCAACACCAACATCGAGGCGGCGCGCGAGATCGCCCGCCAGCTCCGCCTGCGCGACATGGCCGGGCTGGTCGTCATCGACTTCATCGACATGGAATACGGATCGAACGTCCGCAAGGTCGAGAAGGCGATGAAGGAAGCGCTCAAGAACGACCGCGCGCGCCTGCAGATCGGCCGCATCTCCAGCTTCGGCCTGATGGAGATGAGCCGCCAGCGTCTGCGCACCGGCGTGCTCGAGGCGACCACCCGCACCTGCCCGCACTGTGACGGCACCGGCCTTGTCCGCACGGCCAGCTCGGCCGGGCTTTCGGCGCTGCGCCTGATCGAGGACGAGGCGGCCAAGGGCAAGGGCAGCCTCATCTCGCTCTACGCCAGCACCGAGGCGTCGATCTATCTGCTCAACGCCAAGCGCGCCGACCTCGCCGAGATCGAGCAGCGTTACGGCGTCGCGGTGGAGGTGATCCCCGAGGGCGAGAACGAGGGCGCCAAGATGCGCGTCGCCTCCTCCGGCCCGCGCCCCGAATTCGTCCCCCGCTTCGAGCCGATCGTCAACGATGACGACGACGAGGACCTGCCGCCCGAGGAGCTTGAGGACGAGGCGGAAGGCGAAGAGACCAGTGAGCACGGCGAAGGTGACGGCCGCCGCAAACGCCGCAAGCGCCGCCGCGGCCGCGGCCGCCGCGAGGACGGTCAGACCGAGGAAGCCGGCGAAGCGCCCGAAGGTGACGAAGGGGCCGAGGCCGCCGAAGATGCCGAGAGCGAGGAAGACATTGCGGCCAACGACGCCACCGAAGACGGCGAAGGACCGCGCAAGCGCCGCCGCCGCGGCCGCCGCCGGCGCAATGGCCGG
>Ga0172382_10003411_pt1 | contig 25222 bp, 27 predicted proteins | sample Leawel138RmetaG_FD_122245 | JGI IMG/M metagenome (GOLD analysis project Ga0172382, IMG submission 122245) | Leachate microbial communities from a municipal landfill in Southern Ontario, Canada - Leachate well 138R metaG | ecosystem: Engineered > Solid waste > Landfill > Unclassified | place...
TACTGACAGCAATCCTGCTGCTTTGGTAGCAGATGTGGCAACAGATCCTAACGGTGTGGTGCTACAGGAAGGAACAGGTCATATTTTTGATATATATGCTATAGTTCCTGTTGACGGCAGTCTAAGAATAGCTCAAGGAGGAGTATATTCCCACTATGAATTTCAATGGCCTATGTCTGATCGCTTGACGGATGAGAAATGGAGAACCATGCTTGATAATGGCGAGGCACCGCCTATAGCAGATTGGGCCAAAACTTATATTGTTCCATGAGAAATCGTCGATTATTTATAACTATAATTTTAATATCGGTGTTAATATTATACATCGGAAATTTTATAAAGGAGCAGTATATAAGCGCTAATAGGTATAATTCTTTTGATAGTTTTCGGCAGTATAAATTAAAGCTACCGGAAAAAAGAGATTCGATAACCTTAGTGGCTGTGGGGGATATTATGCTTTCTCGTTTAGTGGACTTAAGTATAAAACAAAATAGCGATAATGCTTATGGCTTTGATGAAGTAAAATGGTTTTGGCAAAATGGCGACATAATTTTTGGTAATTTAGAAAACCCTTTGATACCGGGGAGAGAGATTGGGGTCTCGGAGATGGTCTTAAGGGCTGATCCTGAAATGGCTTATATGCTTAAAAATTCCGGATTTAATATACTTTCTCTTGCCAATAACCATATCTATGATTTTGGTTCTAAGGGGATTCGTAGCACCATGAAGGCTCTCAATGAAGTCGGTATTAAATACTGTGGTGTCGGCAGTGATGGGAAGGAAGAAGCACCCTATACACCTGCTTATATGGAGGCTAATGGAACAAAAATAGCTTTTCTTGCTTTTACTGATAAGGTGCTGATACCGAAAATAACTGAGAAAGACGAAGAAGAGCCCGGTATTGCTTTTTTGGATAAAGAAAGAATAGCCATATCTGTTAGCGAGGCGGCCAAGAATGGGAATTTTGTAATTGTATATCTTCATGGCGGAACAGAATATGCACCGGAGCCTGATGTGACTATGAGGGGTTATGCTCATTTGGCTATAGACAAAGGTGCTAATTTGGTACTGGGCAGCCATCCCCATGTGGTGCAAGAAGTAGAGAAATATCGGGGAAAATATATTTTTCACAGCTTAGGCAACTTTATCTTTGACCAACTATGGTCTTTAGAAACTCGAGAAAGCATTATAGCAAAAATATATATCAGTGAAAACAAGGTTGAAAGACTGGAATTTCTACCGGTATTTATAGATGATAATTGCTTTCCTTCACCTATAAGAGGGAAAACGGGACAGAAAATTATAGAAAAGCTTGAGTTAAATTGTGAAAAAGAAACTATCCCTGCATGGAATAATGAAAGAAAGTTATTTGAAAAGATAGAACAATATGTGTATTATACAGATAATTATAAACCTGATTATAGACTAATAAAGAATCGGCAATTTGATTTAGATGGTGACGGTATAAAGGAGAATTACAAGCTGAAAGATGGAAGAATAGAGGTCTGGAAAGAAAACAATCTTATTTGGCACTCTCCCGAGGAATGGTGGATAGATGATTTTTTCTTGGGTGATGCAGATAATGACGGTATAGAAGAGCTAGGCTTACTGGTCTGGAAAACGGGAAGCTTTGGCTCCAAAAAGCCTTTTTGGTTTGAAGGAGAGGATACAAGCTTTAGGAATCATTTATTTCTTTATAAATTAATAAACAATGAAATAAAGCCTATCTGGCAGTCTTCCAATCTGGATCAGCCAAATTTCCATGCAATTCTTGTTGACTATAATGATGATGGGAAAAATGAGCTACTGGTTATAGAGGGAAGCTACGGGGATTTTAATTTAAGAAAAATAACCTTGTGGGAATGGAATGGCTGGGGTTTTTCTAAAAACGCCCTCCACAGTCTTTAATTGTTGTGAACAGCAGTATTATCGACTAGACATTACCTGTATATCCGTATATAATTATGGGTATAGATAGGTAATTTAATGATATTCAAACTATGGCCACAACCTAGCTTAATGAAAAAAATTATGCAATTAAGGGAGGTACTCTTATGAACGCCCATGAAAAATTATTAAAAAAAATTTATTCAACCAGGACTATTAATAATTTTCGGCAGCTGATATATGGAAGCGCTGAAAAGCACAGAAAAGATAATGCTTTCATTTTGAAAGACCGAAATATCTCATATTGGGAGTTCAAAAGGGACTACCAATCGCTTTGTACCCGGTTGCTAACACTTGATTACGCCGATAAACGAATAGCTGTGATTGGCGGGAACAGTTACGAATGGATCATATCCTATCTATCTGCGGCTACTATCGGTGTTGTCGTGCCGATAGATAAGGAATTGTGCCCTCAGGATATAGCTGATTTTGTTGAGTCCGGCGATTGCTCAGCGGTAATTGCCGATAAAGATATTCTTGATAATATTTCACCTCTGTTGAAAAAAAAGATTGAAATGTATAATCTCGATGCTGATAACGACAGTTCTGTCCACCACCTTATCCAAGAAGGCAGCCTGTTATATTCATCCGGCTCATGCGAAATTGATACCATGGCGATTGACGAGAACAGGATGAGCATCTTGATATTCACATCAGGTACGACTGGAAATTCTAAAGGGGTATGCTTATCACAAAAAAATATCTGCGTTAATATCCGCTCTATCGCACAAATGGTAAAAGTAGACAGGACACGTCATTCCCTGTCCATACTGCCGCTACACCACACCTATGAAGCCACCATCGGGCACTTGCTTCTCCTTTCCGCAGGCGGAAAAATCTCCTATTGCGATGGGCTTAAATTTATTGCGCGTAATATTGAAGAATACAAACCCAGTGTGATTATAGCCGTTCCTCGGCTGCTTGATGTTATGCTAAATAAAATTGAGAAATCGGTTCGCGGAAGCCTTCCCGATAAGTATTTAAAAAACAGCAATGATATTACCTTTAATGAATTGCTATGTAAGCTTCCATTTTATATAAAGTTTATCGTTAAGAGGAAAGTAAAAGCCTCTCTAGGAGGAAAACTGGATATGCTAATCGTCGGTGCGGCGGCAACCAAGCCGGAGGTAGTGAAAGCTTTCTGCCAGCTTGGGATTAAAACATATCAAGGATATGGTCTGACAGAATGTGCACCGCTCCTTGCCGGAAATAACGATTTTTTTATAAACCCGTATTCCGCCGGATTACCGATACCCGGTGTTGAGATTAAGATATACGATCCGAACACCGATGGCATCGGCGAGATTATTGCAAAAGGCGATAACATTATGCTCGGATATTATAAGGATCCGGATGCTACTGCTGAAGTAATGAAGGATGGTTTTTTTCATACGGGAGACTTGGGAAAAATGGATGAGGACGGCTTTGTATATATCACAGGCAGGAAGAAAAATGTCATTGTCATGGAGAACGGAAAAAACATTTATCCCGAAGAGTTGGAAGAAAAGCTTGCAGAGGAAGCCGTTGTTGCGGAGGCACTTATTCTTGGAGTCTTTGATAAGCGCGGAAATACTGCCGTCAAAGCAAAAATTTTCCCCAATCTTAATTTCATAATTGATTATTTACACAACAATATGCCATCAAAAGAAGATGTGCATAATGTGGTACAAGCTGCTGTTGAGCGAGTAAACGAAAAGCTGCCGGCTTATAAAAAAATTCACGTTGTTGAAGTTTTGTGGAGCGAACTGGAAAAGACAACGACGCAGAAAATTAAACGGTATGGTACAAATTATGCTATATAGAATGGACAGCTGATTGCTCCATCAGGAAACCGGATTAAAACAATATGGAGTAAAAAATATATTATATGGAAATGTAAACAAGATATTTAAGTAATAAAAGCATTGCTGTTGTGGCATAATTATGGTACAACAATACCACAAAGGGAGCTGAAGATTATGCTGCAAATTATTCCAATAAGGGATTAAAAAAATACAAGTGAAATATCACAAATGTGTAAAGAATCTGATGAACCCATCTACATTACTAAAAATGGCTACGGTGATATGGTTATTATGAGCATGGAAGTATATAAAGAAAAAATGTTTATGCTTGATGTATATGACAAGCTTATGGTTGCTGAAGAAGAAATAAAATCCGGAAAGACCCTTGATGCTGATTCTTCAATAAAAAGCATAAGAGAAAAATATAATGTATAAAATAAATATATCAAAGTTAGCCCATCATGATTTAGAACGAATTATATCTTATATTACAGCTAATCTTGCCAGCCCAATGGCTGCTACAAATTTTGTACAAAAGGCATAAAAAAAGATTTTAATATATATCAAAAAACAACCAAACCCTTGTAGAACAAGGGTTCTTAGATAGTGTGGTGCGGCGGAAAGGGTGGAATTTGAACCCACGGTGAGGTATTAGCCCACACACGATTTCCAGATATATAATAGCAATTATACTAATTCTACTGAATACAACAATGTCCATTTTTCAGGGTTTACAGGACTTTGCTTTTTTATTAAACACTATTAATTCTATTGAATTATATCTGGGCAAGGGTAAAGTAAGAGTAAAATCTAAATCTACTTTTAGAAATGCTTATAAAGTAGAATATAATTTTCAATCATTTTAATAAACGTTTCTACATCACCCAATTGTTTTTTAGCATCGTTTTTTGCAACAACATAAAAGTCTTGATAATCACTTTTTGTTCTAATATCAAAGGCTCTGGCAATAATTTTATAATACTCTTTATTTATTTTCCCACTGGCAATGTAGTTTTTATTAAAAAACCCCAGAATTGATGAATGTTTTTTTGAATCAAATGTATCATAAGCTAATAAAGCCCTTAATGCATGGAACGCTGCATAGTATGATCTGTTTACAGATTGAGCCAAATAACCATGGTCGAAATTTATTTTAGCCGTTTCTAAGTCTTTTTTTGCTTTTTGCAATCTATAAGTAGAAAGTGTTTTAGTTTTGTCCAAAGATATCAACTCCTTCTTTTTCTATGTTTGCAAAGAAAGGAAGTACATCTACCCAATCATAGAAATAATCATAGTTGTTTTCTATCACAGATAAAACAGCACCATATTCAGTTGTTAAATCTACGACAACATCCAAAACCTTCTCTCGGTGCTTTATAATCTCTTCTTGATTCATATCAAGTAAAAGCATTATATCAACATCTGAGCCATCACTGTTTTCTCCTCTTGCATAGGAACCATATAAATATACTTTTTTTATTTTTTTACCGTATATAGCCCTTAGTCTGTTTTCCAAATCCAATAAAAGTTTCTTTATGTTGAGACTATGTAATTTAACCTTATTTACCATAGTAATCATCCTTACATATTTTGATTGAAACTTAAATTCATTATAGCTTAAATTTATAAAAAAAGCACTTGATTCTTTCCGATGTTTGCATTACGATTAGTTAATCTAAAATATAAATCATTGCATATATTTTCTATATATTCTTTTCTTGCTATATTGTTAATCCATTCTTTTAGAATATTCTCATATCCATATCTTAAGCCTGCTAATCCTCCTGCAACTGCTCCTGTTGTATCAGTATCTTTGCCTAAATTAACAGCTTTAAGAGAACGCAGGATCTAAAGTCATTGATATTTAATAGGCACCATATAGAAGCTTCTAAAGTAGATACTATATATCCTCCACTATCTATTTCTTTTTTTTGTAACTCTTTGAAGTTCTTGTTTTCAATTCTATAAAAATGATGTAATTCTTCTTTAAAGTCTTCTTTGTTTTTATAATATTCCATTGCATCATAAATCCTTGATTTGACTGCAAAGTCTAAGTTCGTACCTATCAAAATATTAGATGCTATAGATAAATATATTCCACAAGCCATTTGGGAGCGTTTATGCCTATGTGTTAAGGCAGAAATATTATGTATTACCTCATAAGCGTCATTATTCTTTGTAAAGCTATCCCCATATTTAGGTTGTAAATAAAAAATAATAGGTAATATTTTCACTAAAGATCCATTTCCATTATCATATTCAGATATTCCACCAGCTTTTAATGGCTCAACCCCTGCTTTATATCAATTTAGTGCCTTAGAAAGATTGTGTTGTAGTAAGAAAGGTAAAAAAAGGATTATTATGAAGTATGTGTAATATATAGAGTAGAGATGAAAACATTTGAAACATTGTTTTTTCTGAACTCATTTTAAGATTATAACAAAATTATTTAATAATCAAATTTTAAAATATAAAAAGCATATAAATAATTTTTAGTTTATTTATGAAAAGAATTAAAGATAATGATACAAGGAGGGTTATGTGGATGAATGCATTAGAAGAAAGGGCAAAAAAATAAGCAAAGTTTTAAAAGAATGGTTTTTAATTAATGGGAAAAACGAAACTACTCCGGAGGAAATTATGGAGTTTTTGTATCAAAATAATATTTACAAAAAGGTAAAAGAGATGACGCATTGCAATTAAGGAAAGATCTGCGGGGCTTGGGGAAACTTAACAAACTAGATTTAATTGAAGAAGCAAAATTCATACAAAAGAATAAAAATAAAAACTGGTACTTTGAAAAGACTAAATAAAGCATTGTTTTGCTATATAACAGATAGTAAATTTATTGCATAGCAAAAGATAAAAGTATTAAATATAAAATGCCAATATAGAGTATTCCGCCAGTTAGATTAATTATTATTCTACTTATTTTTGTGTCCTCTTCTTGAATAGTTACTTCAGTACTGCAAACCAAATCCCAAGGCGTAGTATTTGCCTCTAACAAACTTTTATATGATTTATATAAAGTATATATTGAATAGAAAGGTATAAGTATTCCTAAGCCTTTCAAGAATATGTACATACTCCTCGTATTATAAAGTAGTAGTGTTTATAGTCCCTCTCCAAAGACTGTATGCCATACTTCATACAGACGCTGTGGATTAGTATCATCCTCCTAACGCTTGACGTTTTCAGAAAGGCCATAATCACAGCCGTTTGTTTAAATGGTAATTAGTTGGATAACGCATGACGTTTTATTTAGCACGAGGTTACGTTCGACAAACAGGCCTGTGGAAAATAACAGTGTCAAATAATATTTAAAGGAGTACTACTATGACTTATGCAGGCATTGATGTTGCAAAGGATAAGCATGATTGTATTATTGTTGATTCTACCGGGAAAGTACTTTCTAAAGCTTTCACCATCACCAATAATAGAGAAGGGTTTGATGATTTGTTTGCGAATCTAAAGGGCCATTCTAAAGATTTATCAGACTTAAAAGTAGGGCTGGAAGCAACCGGTCACTACAGCGATAATCTCTTAGAATTCTTGATCGCCAATAATCTACCAACTACAGTGATTAATCCGTTGCATACTAATCTTTATAGAAAAGGTCTAAGCCTTAGAAAGACGAAAACGGATAAGGTCGATGCTCATTCTATTGTGACTATGCTTAGGACTGAATGTTTAAAGCCCTACTCACAGCCATCTTACCACATTCGTGAACTTAAATCACTAACAAGATATCGTTTTTCTCTTGTGCAAGATTGTGCAAAGCTTAAGTCCTCTTTTTCAAGACTATGTGTCATCCTTTTCCCTGAACTGGAAAAGTTAGTTCCATCTTTGCATATAGCTTCTGTATATGCTTTGTTGTCTGAGCTTCCTAGCGCAAGGACCATATCAGAGTGTCATCTTACCAGATTGACCAACCTGCTTTACAAGGCTTCTAAAGGTCGCTACAGTAAGGAAAAAGCTATTGAGATTCGTAATGCCGCCAAAGCCTCCATCGGTAGCTACAGCGAGGTAAAGTCCCTTGAATTACAGCAGACATTACAACTCATCTAGCTGATGGAGAAACAGATTGGGCAAGCTGAGGCAAGAATTAATCCCATTGTAGATAGCCTACATAGTCCCATTATGACTATTCCTGGAATTTCATATCGCATGGCCGCCATTATCATTGCTGAAACAGAAAACTTCTCTAATTTTGATTCAGCAGAAAAGGTACTTGCCTTTGCCGGTTTAGAGCCTTCTGTTTACCAGTCAGGACAACTGACTTCTACTCATGCAAAGATGGTTAAACGAGGTTCTAAATACCTTCGGTATGCTTTGTTTAATGCAACAAAGTATGTCTGTCATTGGGATGCAGGTTTTAGCCTGTATCTTGCTAAGAAACGTGCTGAGGGCAAAGCTTACAATGTGGCTGTTTCTCATGCAGCCAAAAAGTTAACACGGGTAATTCTGCATCTTGTGAAAACAAACAGTCCCTTTGTTAGCCAAGCATAGTTACTATTCTTATCAATCATAATTTTTAATGTAGCTCCTTCTATGGTGCCTAGTTCGTCATGCAATTATCAAGGTTCAAGTTAATCTAAATCTCATTTAATAATTAATTCGATTTTTTTCATTTTGGGTCTTGACTTTTAATAGTTGGTCTTTCTATATCTTAATTTAATTTTACTAGATAACAATATACAAGTCAATATAATGAGACAAAGTAGTGTCTAATTATATTGTGATCAACTATTATGGTTCAAAGATTAATGGACAATAATATGTCCATGATTTATAATATATTTAAGGAAGGAAGTTGAATTTATGAAGACTAATCGAATGTTTGAAATAGTTATGATATTACTAAACGAGGGCGAAGTTAAGGCTAAGGATTTAGCAGAAAGGTTTAACTGTACCACCAAAACAATATATAGGGATGTAGAATATATAAAAGACAGCGGGATACCAATTATAAGTGAATTAGGGCGTAATGGAGGTTTTAAACTAGGTGCAGGATTCTCAAAGAATAATAAGAACTTAAGCCTTAAGGAACAACATACAATTATAAAAGCCTTAAAAGACCACGGTAGGCTTCCAGAGGAACAATTAGACGAGATTATGGCAACTATAGAAGGTCTCTTTAAGGATGATGGTATAGATTGGATAGATGTAGGCTTAGGAGACCCTAAGGTAAATGAGAATTTTATCATAATTAAAAATGCAATATACCAGGGTGATACTCTTGAAATAAAAGACAATGATAGGTTGTTAGAAATAAGGCCTGAGCAGATTTTAATAAGAGAAGATGGGATTTATGTTAAATATTTAGAGTTAGATAAGAAAAAAATGAGAGATATACAAATTAACTATCTTGAAATAAAAAAAGACTAAGAGCATTAAAAAAATATTAGTTATAAATGGAGGGATTAATTTATTGAATTTAAGAGGGTTAGCGGAAGAATCCTTCTTAAATTTAGAAATAAAAAAATTGAAATATACAAGGTGAGGTGTTCTTATGAGTGAAAATATTTATATAGGGCCAGAAGATATAGATGTAATTAATAGTGAAGAATTTTCTAGTGATATTTCAAAGTGTTTTTCTACAATTCCAGAGGTGGGACATCCCTTAATTAAAGGTGCAAAACTTGCATTGTCTAATATAGAAAAGATGCTTTATTCAACCCCTGCCTTTATAAATCTAGTGAAGTCGGCAATACCTAAAGAAACTTTTCAAGCTATACTAACTGATGAACAAAGTAAGAAATTGGCTAAGGGAACTTTAAAATTGATGACAAAAAAGGATGGCTCTTTAATGGCCAACTTAGTTAATCCAAAGACTAATAAAATAGTATCTACGATATCTTTAGAAAAAATCAATATTACACCAGAGATAAGCCAAGCTATGACAAATTATGCAACCCAGATGCAGATTGCCCAAATTGCAGAACAAATTCAAATGATACAGGTTTCAGTTGAAGAAGTAGACAAGGACAGGAACATGATAGATTGGCCTCCGCATATAGTTGCCAACAGAAACTTTTACAAGCTATGGTTATAAAGAATCAAAAGCTGAAAGAATTAGCTTTAATACGAATTGTTGGTGATTCAGAGGATAGTAGAAACCTTTTAATGTTAAGCCAAAATGTAAATTTAGACTTCATAAAAAAACAACCAGAATCGTTTTGGGGAAAGATATTACCTACATCAAGTCCTGATAAGATGGATGCTAGAATAAATGAAATAAGAGAAAGTTTGTATGCAGTTAATATGGTTTCGTTTGTAGAGGCAATGGCTTATTTTGAAATGGGTGAAGCAGAAGCAGCACAACAAAGTCTACAATATTATGCTGAATACATACAAAAAACTTATTTAGATACTAGGGGGTTAGTAGAACGATTAGATTTACTAGATCCTTCACCAGAGAACTACTGGTCTAATACATTGCCTAATATTAATAAGAGGATTATGGAACTGCCATATAATGTTGAACAAAAATTATTGGAAGGAGAAAAGGATGGAAATTAATAAATGTAAAAATAAAAAATGCCAAAGAAATTTACCTGAGGGATATAAGCATAAATATTGTGAACATTGAAGAAATAAACATGCCCAGTGGGCTAAAAATGGGTTAAAAACAGCAGGCGGAGTTTTTATACTAATGTTAACTAAAGGGAAGTTTGGGGATAAAGACTAAGATTATAGAGGAATTAATATCTAAACCTGATGAACACTTATTTATAGAAGGATTGGTGATTATATGTCTAATAATATTTTAGCAGGAATAATGGGTTTAGTGGTAGGGGATGCCCTAGGTGTACCAGTAGAGTTTCAGGATAGAGAAAGATTGAGAGTTGATTCAGTAACAGATATGAGAGCTTTTGGAACCTATAACCAGCCAGCAGGAACTTGGTCCGATGATTCCAGTATGACCATAGCTCTTCTAGATAGTTTAAGAAATGGTTTAGACTATAAGGATATAATGGACAAGTTTTTAGGTTGGTATGGTAGGGGGGAATATACACCTTATGGGGATATATTTGATATTGGAATAGCAACTCGTAAAGCCTTACAAAGATATTTAGATGGGACATCTCCCTTAGAATCAGGGGGACTATCGGAGTATGATAATGGTAATGGATCCTTAATGAGAATATTACCTATCTTATTCTATTTACAAGCTAACTATGGAAATGAATTTTCAGATAAAAATGAAGCTTTTGAAATAATACATAAGATTTCAGCCCTGACTCATGGTCATAAAAGAAGTCAAATGGCTTGTGGAATATATATTTCCATAGCTCTATCCATTATTCCAGAAAGATGTATAGAGACATCAATTAGTCAAGGAATTTATAGGGCAATGAAATATTATAAGAGAAAAGAAGAATTCAAGAATGAACTGAAGCACTTTAATAGGATAGAAGATAAGAATTTCAAAGGACTAGAAGAGGGAGAAATAAAAAGTGGAGGCTATGTAGTTGATACACTGGAGGCCTCAATCTGGTGTCTTTTAAACACTGATGACTATAGATCCTGTGTCCTTAAAGCTGTAAACCTAGGAAGTGATACAGATACCACAGGAGCAGTAGTAGGTGGACTAGCAGGTCTGAGATATGGTTATGAAAGTATACCTAAAGAATGGTTAGCAACTATTGCTAGAAGAGAATATATAGAAAATATGTGTGACGATTTATATCTTAGTCTAACTAAAACTAATGTAGAAAAGTTACTTTCTTATATTCCATATTTTGAAGCAATAAAAGGAAAAGATGTTTGTTCTTGGACGGGGGGAGGCAAAAATCCAGATGGTAGCTTTACTTCTTCATATCCTGTATATGAAGGAAGGTTTTTAGAATTTATAGATGATTTTTATAAAACGAATCTAATCGTTTATAATTATTTGGATATTGTAAATAGAGTTGATATTGGGCTCATTGATGATTATATAAATGAGGCTGATTTAGAGCTACTTAAAGCCATATTAACTGGTTATATCAGGCAGGAAAGGTTTAATGACGGATTATGGGGAGAGGCAGTTAGTAAAGGAATTTTTTTAAAAACATTATATAGATTTAGGGAATTATTTAAAAAATAAAAATTGCATCTGAGAAAAATGTGTAAGCAGTAAAGGAGGAGAAATGTTGGCTAATGAATTAATTTCTTTATCAATACTTTTTCAAAATAAACTATTTAGAATACCAGATTATCAGCGGGGCTATGCATGGAAACATGAACAGTTGGTAGACTTCTGGGAGGATCTAGTAAATCTTCATGAAGATAGATACCATTATACTGGACTTTTATCATTAAAAGCTATTAGTAAAAAAGAAACGAAGTTATGGAAAGAAGATGATTGGCTAGTTGATATAGGCTACACACCATACCATATTGTGGATGGACAACAGCGATTAACTACATTTTCAGTATTAATGTATGAAATAATTAACCTTATTAAAAACATTGAGGAAAACAAAGATAAAAAGGAAGAGGAAATATTTCTTGGTTATGAATCAATAAAGGATATCCGGATTAAATATATTTTAAGAAAAAGACCACCTCAAAACATAATAACTACCTATATGTTTGGGTATGAGTCAGATAATCCAAGTTATAATTACCTTAAACACAAAATATTTGAAGAACCCTTTGGAGGTAATATATTAGAAACCTATTATACTAAGAACTTGAAGTATGCAAAAGGTTTTTTTGAAAGTAATTTAAAAGCCTTATATGAAGAAGAGGGCCTTGGCAGTATTGAGTCTTTATATAGAAAATTAACTTTGAAACTAATGTTCAATGTACATGAAATTGAAGATGATTATGATGTTTTTGTAGCTTTTGAGACAATGAATAATCGAGGAAAAAGATTAACAAATTTGGAGTTGCTAAAAAACAGACTTATTTATCTAACTACCCTATTTGAAGATTATGAGTTGGGAAAAGATGATAAGGATCAACTGAGAAAAAATATCAATAATGCCTGGAAAGAGATTTATTTCCAGCTTGGTAGAAATCAAAATAGGCCTCTTTCAGATGATGATTTTTTAAGGGCTCATTGGTCTATATATTTTCAATATACCCGTAGAAAAGGGGATGACTATATTAGATTTTTATTAAACAAATTTTCTGCGAAAAATATATTTGATAAACATACTATAGTTGTTGAAAATGATATAAGTGAATTCCCTATTGAGGATGAAGACTTTGGTGATGAAGATATAATTGAAGATATTGCAGAGGATACCATATTGGTTAGCAAACTTGCTCCTTCTGAAATAAAAGATTATGTAAATAGTTTAAAAGATTTCGCTCAATATTGGTACTATAGTTTTTTCCCCTATGACTGTAATGATATAAACGATGAAGAGAAGAGATGGATAAGTAGATTAAATAGAATTGGTATTGTTTATTTTAGACCTTTAGTTACCATAGCCCTAAAACTTAAGGATGCAACAAAAGATACTGAAAGAATTTCTCTATTTAAAGAAATAGAAAGATTTATTTTTCTTTGTTTTAGGGTAGGTGGATTTAATGCAAGTTATAAAAGCAGTGACTATTATAATAAGAGCAGGGATGCATTACAGGGAAAAACAAGTCTTAATTTTATTACTGATGATTTGAAAAAGACTGTAGATGAAGATATAAATTCAATTATTGCTAACTTTATAACTCGTACTGATAGAAGGTTTGATGCAGGGGTAGGATTTTATGGATGGAGGGAATTAAAATACTTTCTATATGAATATGAGACTGAACTGTCCATAAAGAATAATATACAAAAAGTTGATTGGAGACTATTTACTAAGGTTGAAAAAGATAAAGTGACAATTGAACACATCTTGCCACAAACACCTACAAAATGGTATTGGAGGAATCAGTTTAGACAATACAGTGATGAAGAAATTAAAATACTGTCTTCATCACTGGGCAATTTACTGCCTTTAGCACAAAGTATAAATTCTTCTTTACAAAATGATAGTTTTCCTGATAAAAAGAATCCTAGCTCAGGTGAAAGGGGTTACTATAAGGGATCTAATTCTGAAATAGAAATATCTATGGAAGAGGATTGGACAGCAAATAGCATATTAGATAGAGGAATTAGGTTATTGGAGTTTATGGAAAAGAGATGGAAGTTAAATCTGTCAGATGAAGATAAATCTAAACTTCTTCATATTGAATTTGTAAATGAAATCAGAGAAGAAGTACCTGAGTTAGAAAAAGAAACAGGGATAGCGATTATAAATAATCCAAACCCAGATAATTCTAATATTAAATTTACTGAAACAAGAACCTTAAGATATAATTTCTGGTATAATTTTGTAGGATATTGCAAAGGTATTGGGAGGGATGCAGATATTGCAACACAAAAACCCTCACATGTTAATTGGTATGATGTTGCAGTTGGTAGTGGATCTTATCATATATTCTTTCAAATTTTAAAACAAAATATTTTGAGAATAGGTATATATGTATATAAACCTGAGAATTTCGCAAAATTAGAATCTTTAAAATCAAAAATAGAAGAAGCTTATGGCTCGAAGCTTGAGTGGCATACAAGCCGAGATACTAGCACAGCCAAGAGAATATTACACTCTATAGAAGCAGATGTATTTAATTCAGAATTATATTTTCAGAACTTCGAGTGGTTAATTTCACAATTTGATAAATTGAAAATTGCTTTAGAAAAGTCAAATATTAGTGAAATAAATATTAATGAACCTTTTTCCAAAAGCCATACTAATAATAATACTCAGGCTTTGCTAACTATAGATGAACAAATGATAGAGACTGTAAATACATTGATTGAAAATCATGGATTAGGTTATATAGCAACATCCCAAGAAATATATAAAATAATATCAGATGAATATGGTACCAAACCAGGTTCCATTATACCATCAGATTACTGTTATAATCGTATAAACAATGGGATTAGTTTGGATAAACCTGCCATATTCGAGTATATAACAAGGGGTAAATATAAGTGTTTAGGTTTAGATTATTTATATAATGGAGAAATTTATCATAAAGCTAAGGATATGCCTGAAATACTTGTTGGTCAATGTATAAATGGAGAACGATTCTTGAACGATATATTAAATAAATAAGGAAATTAATAAAAAAGGGACTAACCAAAAGGCCAGTCCTACTCATCTTTACCACCAACCTTTTTTAATTCACAATTAATAATTATAAATTCTGCATTATAAATTATTAATTATTCTTCAAATATCTATCAAAATCACTCTCATATATTCTATCTTGAATAATCCTATATTTTTCAAATTCTGTTTCTGCATGAAGTTTTGCTAATTCTTTTGATATTTTTCCGCTATCTTTCAATACTTCTCTATCCCATAAAGCTAAAAAACCATTTAATCGCTTTTCCCAGTCTTCCATGGTCATAGGAATATGTCTTTGTGCATGGGCTTCCGCCATATCCAAATATGCTGAAACAATTCTTGACAGTTGATTTAGTTCCTTGTCAGTCAAGTAATTTTTCGCAATACTCACGTCAGACTTATGAATTTTGTTTTTAGGTGAGCCTTCCCAGCTTGTAAGCCCCATATTTTCCTTTTTTGAATCTGCCCTATTATAGATAAGTTCAGCCGCTGTATATCCATGAACACTATAATGAAGTTTATTTTGAACTGCAGCAAAAAACCTCTGTGTAGCTTTAGCTGTCGAATCATAATCTATAGCTGTAGCATAAATATCAGTTATTTTTTGATAAAACTTTCTCTCAGACATTCTAATTTCCCTGATTTTTTCTAATTGTTTTTCAAAATATTTCTTTGTTAGGACTGTTCCTCCATTTTTCAAGCGCTCATCATCCATTACCCAGCCTTTTATAGTAAACTCTTTTACTATGGTATTTGCCCACTTTCTAAACTGAACGGCTCTTTCATTATTAATTTTGAAACCAACTGCTATAATTATTTGTAGGTTGTAATGGTCTATTTCCCTTGAAACTTTTCTATTCCCTTCATTTTGAACTATTAAGTATTTCTTAATTGTTGCTTTTTTATCTAATTCTTTATCTGTATAAATTTTTTTAATATGTTGGTTAATAGCAGGTATGCTTACATCATAAAGAGCTGCCATCATCTTTTGGGTAAGCCATATATTTTCATCTTCATATCTCATTTCTATGCTATCTTCATCTTGACCTGTTGAAGCTACATAAGTTAAATATTCTGCTGTAGAAGAACGAACAAATATATTGTTGTCTACATCCATTACATTTCCCTCCAATCATCAATTCACAATTATAAATTATGCATTATGAGTTATAAATTATAAATTACCAATTATCTTATCTATTTCTTTCCTTAAGACATCCTGCCTTTTTACAATTTCCTCTATTTCTTTATTAAGAACTTTTATATCTATTTTTTCCCTTGTATCTTCTATTTCTACATAGGTTGATACTGACAGATTATAATCTTCCTCAGAGATTTCGTCATTTGTGACTAGCTTGGACATGTATTGGATTTCTTCTTTATCCTTGTAGATATTTAAAATTCTTTCAATGTTGTTATCAGTTAGTTTATTATTATTAGTTACTTTAATTGCCTCTTTGGAAGCATCTATAAAAAGTGTTGAGTTTTGGGATTTTGACTTTCTTAAGACCATAATACAGGTTGCTATTGAAGTACCAAAAAATAAATTATCTGATAATTGAATAATGGCATCTATATAGTTATTATCTATTAGATATTTTCTAATTTTCTGTTCTGCACCACCTCTATATAAAACTCCCGGAAAACATACAATAGAAGCTGTTCCGTTGGCAGATAACCAAGCTAGAGAGTGCATAATGAAAGCTAAATCTGCCCTTGATTTTGGAGCTAAAACACCGGCAGAGGAGAATCTGGAGTCATTTATCAATATAGGGTCTCCATCACCTGCCCATTTAATAGAGTAGGGAGGGTTAGAAACTATAACTTCAAAAGGCTCATCATCCCAGTGTTGTGGATCTGTCAATGTATCACCATGGGCAATATCAAATTTATCATAGCCAACATCATGTAGAAACATATTAATTCTACATAGATTATAGGTAGTTATATTTATTTCTTGTCCAAAAAAACCTTGTCTTACGTTATCTCTGCCCAATATTTTAGCTGACTGTAAAAGTAGAGAACCTGAACCACATGCAGGGTCTATGTTCTTACCGTCTTTGATACAATTATAAAAAGCTAATTTTATAAATTTATGCATCAGGAAAATTCTACACCCTTTAATTTAAGCATTGTAGAGCTTTTTATGTTTGATTTAAGATTAGATTTTATAATTCAGCTAGAAGTCTAAATGCTATAATTTTGAAGTTTTCTACTTTGTTTTTATTTAAGAACACACCTAAACTAAAACTCTATGAATAATTAAAAAGTGTATGCATAATTAAAATGTTCTTTACAAGTTTCTAATAATCAACTTTTCAGACACTGAATTCAAAACTAAATTAATTATACTATTACTCCTGTATAAGCAATTTAGTCTACTTCAAAATTTGAAAATTAAAGTTAAGCTTTTTCATATAAAAGTCTAAAAAAGCTTGAAAGTGTTCAGATAAATGAATATAATAGAATTGTTATACTAGTTGATTTGGAGGGAGTACATGATGAAATTTTTTACCACCACAGAATTATCTGAAATATGGGGAATATCAGCAAGAAGAATTGCTTTGCTATGCAATCAAGGTAGAGTTGAAGGAGCAATAAAAAAAGGGAAAACTTGGTTGATTCCAGAAGGTGCAAAAAAGCCTGAGGACCCCAGAAAAAGTCATAATAAGGAAAATTCGTGATAAATCACTATATAGATTTTATCTTTTTTCAAAACATCGATAGGTATGCTAATATTTTAATGGAAAGAGGTTTATAATGAGATATTTAGGAAACAAGTCAAACTTAGTACATTTTATAGATGAAGTGATTCAAAAATACAATATAGAAGGTGAGATTTTTGCGGATCTGTTTGCAGGTACATGTTCTGTAGGAGATTATTTTAAAGATAGATATAAAATAATAGCAAATGATTACATGAAGTTTTCTAGCATAATCTGTAAAGCTAAAATTTTAAATCATCAAATACCAAAATTTGATGATTTCACCAAATTATATAAAGTCAATCCTTTTACTTGGCTCAACAATAGAGAGTATGAACCGAGAAGTAATTATTTTGTATTTAAAAATTATACACCTGTTGGAGATAGGATGTATCTTACAGAAGAAAACGCCCTGAAAATTGATGGTATGAGGTTAGATATTGAAGAACTATATAAAAATGAAATATTAGATGAAAAGGAGTATTCATTTTTATTAGCCTCATTACTAGGCTCCGTTCTTAAAGTATCTAACACTTCAGGAACTTATCAAGCTTTTTTTAAGTTTTGGGAACCAAGGGCCTTAAAGGAATTTAAAATAATCCCATTAGAAATAAACGAAACAGATAAAATATATGATAATGAAATATATAACATCAATACCAATAAGTTAATAAGAGAAATTTCAGGAGATATTGCTTACATAGATCCTCCTTATACAATCACCCAGTATACTAATTCTTACCACCTATTGGAAACTGTGGCTAAGTATGATTATCCAAATATTTTTGGTAAAACAGGCCGCAGAAGTAATAGGGAACTTTCTGGATATTCTAACAAGGGTAAGGCCATAGAGGAGTTTGAGGATCTTTTTAGACAAATTCAATTTACACATGTTTTGGTTAGTTATAGTAATCAATCCATTGTTCCTATTGGTGATTTAGTTGAGTTAGCAAAAAAATTTGCTGTTGATGGCAAAGTATATATAGAATCAAATGAATATAGAGAGTATGCAACTAACAACTCCAGCCATAAAGGAAAAGGAAAAAAATTAAAAGAGATGATCATATATTTTAAAAAAGATATGAGAGTAAATAAATCACCTCTTAACTATTCTGGTAGCAAAGATGGAATTATGCCTTTACTAACAAAAGAATTACCTAAGCATGTAGGTACCTTTGTTGATATGATGGGTGGTGCATTTAATGTAGGTGCAAATGTTGTAGCTACAGATTGTGTAGTATACAACGAATATAACAGGTATGTTTATGACATTGTTAAATTGCTGATAGAAAATAAACCTGATTTTATCTTAGATGAAGTCAATAAAATAATAGATAAATACGGTTTAAAAAAGAAGGATAAAGAATCTTATATGAAGCTCAGGGAGGATTATAACAAATGTAAAGATCCTTTATATCTGTTTGTCCTACAAATCTATGCTTTCCAAAACATGATTCGTTTTAACAATAGTCAGCAAATGAATACACCTGTAGGAAATAATGAGTTTAGTGATGGTATAGCTGAAAGAATAAAATCATTTTATGTACGAACTACAAATTACGAATTGATTTGTAATAATTATCAAGATATTGATATAACTAGCTTCCCAATAGATACTGTATTTTATTTTGATCCACCTTATTTCATAACAAAAGCTGAATATAATGATGGAAAAAGAGGATTAGAGGGATGGGACTCAGACAAAGAATCAGAGATGCTTAATTATATTTTAAATTTGCATAAACATAACTACAAGTTCATGTTATCTAATGTTCTTACCCACAACGGAAAAAAACACCATTTATTAATAGAATGGATAGAAGAACATGGTTTCAATATTATTCCGATTGGAAAAACAGGAATAAAATATCCCCGAGAAGAAGTTTTAATAACTAACTATAATATTTTTGAATGAGGTGATCATATTGAGAATAAAACTTATAATTAATCATGAAAGTTTCCCTAGCGATTTTAATAAAATCAACATAACTCCTCCACATGGAGTATCTCTGCAGTCTTATGTGGAGGAGAATATCACGAATGCGATTAGTAAATATAATCCAAAATTAAATATAAGTTCTATTGAGTATGATGATTTAATTTCACAGTTCCCGCATATAAAGGCGGGAAAATACTCAGGAATAATAGTTAAAGATATAGAAATTAACGATCAATTAATCAATAGATACCGTAATAGAGGATGCTATATTTATTCAGAAAATAACAAAAAATATGCTCGAGAATTATTATTATACATCTTTCTTTCACAGGTAGATGAATCTGGCCGTAATGGTTTTATATCACAAACTATATTCCCAACAGTACTTGATTACATGGAAGATAATATCATTTCTCCTAGTTATACAATAGCGGATCATAAATTTTTATTTATAAACTTATTGAATAAAGAAATAACAGCAAACATGATTTTAAGACATATTGCAGGAATGTATTTAATTGGTATTGACTATATAGAAACCTTTGTAGATTCATTAGATACATCTAATATCCCTAAGGACCTACTAGAATTCTTAAAGACTTTTGATTCAGATTTCTACAGCAACTATGATGCCACTACAAAAGTTTATGAGAATAGCCTTTATAAAATAGATTTCAATAGTTCAATTGTTTTTGTTAAATCCGAAAAACTCATCGAAGGGACTAATGTGATAAATGGCCGCGCTAGTTTTAAAGGTAGTAGTGAAAAGTTTTATTGGATTGAAACCTACCCAATTGCTATTTATGCGTATAATCTAGGTTTTAAGGTAGACATCTCAGAATATGAAGATTACTGCAGTTCTTATAAAGCTTTATTTTCAAATAGAAGCGATAAATTTGCTAGATGTGAAACTTTATTAAGTTATTTTAAAAAATATATGAAGAATTGAGGTATAGACATGCACGAACAAAAAATTTACTTTGGAGCACCTGGTACTGGTAAAAGTTTTATGGTTGAGGAAAAAATAAAAGGGATTAATTCTGATAAAGTCTTTAGAGTCACTATCCATCCCGAATATACCTATTCTGATTTTATAGGACAACTACTCCCGGAAACAGACACTAGCGGAAATGTAACGTTTGTTTTTAAAGAAGGTCCCTTTACAAGGGCTTTAGTAGAGGCATACTCAGATTTTTCTAAAGAAGTGTTTTTGGTATTGGAGGAATTATCCAGGGGGAATGTGGCTGCAATATTCGGTGATGTTTTCCAATTGTTGGACAGGGATGAACACTTTGTGAGTAGATACCCTATTGATAATAAAAATATCGCGGATAAAATTATCACTCTTACCTCTAATAAAATTGCTTTACCATCTAATCTAAATATTTTATGTACTGTTAACATGAATGATCAGAACGTTTTCCCTATGGATACAGCATTTAAAAGAAGGTTTGAGTGGGAATATGTCACCACAAAACCAGCCATAGATCCTACTACAGGATCTAGAAATAATAAATTAAACAATCCAAAAATAGCTATTTCTATGGATCCAACACCAGCAAATAACATAGAAGTTACATGGCAAACTTTTTATACTGTTTTAAACCTGTTTATCACTAATAAAGAAAATGGGTTAGGAAGAAATGAAGATAAGCAGGTTGGACAGTTTTTTATTAACTTTGGAGATAAGCTTACCGCAGATTCTCATTCTTCAAACCCGAGCATTAGTGATGCCGCTGCAGAAACTATCAACAACCTAATTAAAAATAAATTATTAATTTATTTATGGCAAGACGTTCAGGGAACTGGCATGATGCGTGGAAAATCGACTTTGTTTGATAGTAGTATTAATAGCTATGAAGATTTGTATGAGCAATATGGCAAAGATAAAATCTTCAGTGATACTTTTATCAACGATTTTTTAATTCCTAATCAATCAAAATATCCTTATTAAAGAGGTAGAAAAATGATTACTAAATATTCTCATGAAGGTCAAGAATTTAAAAAACATGACTTACTAAATTTAGGTTTCGAGATAAATGAGGAAAAAGATATTCGAAAGGAAACCCTCTATAATGAGTTAACTGGAGAGCCATTAGATGAATATAAATATACATTTAACTTTGTAGGTTTTTTAATAAATGAAGCAAACGATATATTTTCTGTATTTCCAAAACATTTTAGAGTGGATAATCCTATAATAGATTCAGGTTTGATTTTTGACCTGATTTCAAATCATATGCAAAAAAGACCTGATTTATATATGGGCGAGGAGTTTGGAGGACATTTTGAAAGTAATTATCCATTTGCCGCCTTTTTTGGAGTCTACGATTATTATCAAAGGTATGGATTATATATTGAAAATAGAAAATTTGTAAAGCCTCATGTAGGGGGTAAAATAAATTGGAAAGAAACAATTAGAAAATCTAATTTATATATTAATAATAATAATAAAATTACCCTTTTCCCCTATTATTATAATGAGACACATTTTTATAACACATTTATAACTGAGTGTATGGTTTTTGTTATTGACTATACAATTAAAAAATTTAATGCGTTTATTTCTCTATTTCCAACAGATGTTAATTTCCCTGAATATGACTTTTTATCCCATAAAGAAGAAGTCATAGAGTCTCTTTTACATTTTAGACAGCAGGTTTTTAGAGATAACATCATTGAACTTATAGATAATCTAATTAATTTTTTTGCACAACTTGAAGAAGGTGGAAGCTACTATTTAAAACATTATACATTTTCATCAATTTGGGAAGATATCGTAATGTCTTATTTAAATACTAACTTAAAGGAAGTTGTAGGCGATTCACTAGTATTTAGTAAAAACGCACGTAAAGGTTTCAATTTTAAGAAAGCTAGTTTTTATCCCAATTTAGCTAATAAAAAACATTACATATCCCCTGACTATTATTTTGCTAGTGGGTCAACACAATATATTTTAGATGCAAAATATAAAGAAACTATAAGAGGAATTGATTACAAACAAATATCATATTTTATGTTTTTAAAAGATTTACTTGATGAATCTAAACCTACACCAGCACCTAAATTTGATAAAACTTATTCCGCTTTGCTTATCCCTTCGGATAAGAGATACACAAAGCTACACTTCCAGATGGACCCGAAGTATAGTAATGTTAATAGTGACATCAGAATAGTAGAAGAATATTTAGATATAAAGGAAGTAATTATTGACTACTTAAAAAAATAAATATTTCTGTTAGGAGGTCAAATATGTCTAACAATCGTTCATTTAAAACATATGTTTTCAACCGTTTTTATAATGATTTTCATGAGGCAATTAACATATTTATTAGTCAAAACCGTGATAGCCTTGATATAGAGTCATGGCATGTAGACCAAATTGATGAGACTTATTTAGATGATATAAATATAAAACATATTTATATCAATGACCTCCCTGGAATGAAGGTAGCCTTTGATGTACTAATCGAAGCTATTTTTGAAATACATGAGATAGATAGAAGGCACGATAAATATGATGAAGTTTCAAACTGGTTCAAAATCTCTTGCATAGCTGATTTGGAGACTGGCCTAGACGACTTTAGTATTGAATATGTAGAAATTTACAGCCATAAGGAAAAGCAACTTAAACCTTTATCCGATACCTTAGTCCCTATTATTAAAAAAGAAGAACTAGAAAAAGTTGCTGTAGACTTCCTCAAAATTTATTATCCAGAAGCATTGAAAGAGCCCACATATATAAACCCAGATGATTTAGCTGAAAGAATGGGACTTTCTGTGGAACTAAGACACATAACCCCCGATTTTTCCACCTTTGGTCAAATATTTTTCGTAGATACAAAGACAAGCTATTATGATAAGGAATTATCAGACTATAAAGCAATTAATGTTACTGCGGGTACTGTTTTTGTAGATCCCGATGCATTTTTCCTTAGAAATTTAGGCTCTGTAAATAATACGATTGTCCATGAATGTGTCCATTGGCATCTCCATAGAAAGGCTTTTCAATTAGAAAGATTATATAATAAAAATGCTACCCAGATACAGTGCCAGGTTGTAGGTGGTGTTAAAGATAGTGCCATACAATCATCAACCGACTTTATGGAATGGCATGCAAATGCTCTAGCACCACGTATACAAATGCCTTTTTATCAAACTAAAATAAAAGCTGCAGAGTTTATTAGAAAATACCTTAAACAGAACCCAGAAGCAAAAGTTATAGATATCATGGAAAATGTAATTGATGAAGTTTCTTACTTTTTTATGGTATCAAGGCTCGCCGCTAAAATACGTATGATTGATATTGGCTACGAAGAAGCTATTGGTACTTTTACATATATAGATGGTAAATATGTAAAACCTCATACTTTTAAAAAAGGTTCAATAAAGAAAAATCAAACCTTTTCAATAAGTGAAGTCGATGCAATAATACAAAGTTCTATAAATCCTAGCTTAAAAAGGAAATTAGAGAGTGGTAATTATATTTTTGTAGATTCTCACTTTTGTATAAACCATCCCAAATATGTCCAATATGATATGTGGGGTCAAGCTTCCCTAACTGACTATGCTAGATACAATATGCATGAATGTTGCTTGGTTTTTGATATTGTATTTAATAAACCAGTTGGTAAATTTAATGAAGACTTTTATTATAAGTGCATTCTTTTCAAGGATGCTACTTCTGACATAATATTTGAAGCACGATTTAGTGACTCTTCTATTAATGATAATATAGATGCCCAAGCTCAAGCTATTATGGCCTATAGCAAAGATATAGCTAATGTTCTCCAATCTATGCCTGGTAATTTCCCTGGTGCCTTGGTCTATTTAATGAATTGGAGAGATATAACTGTTGAGGGCTTAGCTGAAAAAACCTTTCTTGACCCAAGGACTATTCAACGATTAAGAAATGACCAAACAAATAAAACCACTATTGAAACAATAATAGCGGTATGTATCGCTTTGCAACTTCCTCCTCCTATAAGTAATCGTTTAATTGATTTATCTACCTGTTCGCTTGGTGTAGGAGAAGAACATATGGCTTATCACTGTCTACTTACTTCTTATTATACAAGACCAATAATCGATTGTAATAGCCTTCTTACCAATATGAATCTTAAACCTTTAACAAAAGAAAAATAAATTTAAATTTTCCCAGACATTTTTTGTCTGGGTCTTTTTTATCTATTTATACAAATTATTCCTTTTAAACACCTAAAGTTGATTTTTTAATCCTCTTTAGGTGTTTTTTTATGCCTTTTATCTCATTTAACCAGACATTGTATGTCGTTTTTATATAACCTCTTCCTCTGTATTATATAGATAAATCATTAATCTTTTAAAATTTAAAATCTTATTACAGAAAGGAGGAAGCCACCATGCAGAAAGTCAGAAACATCAACAACAAACGCATCTGCGATATCAGTAATGACCAAAAGGTAATAGAGATCCGTTTAAAGGACTGTCTCACAATAATTACTGCAAATCCAGATGGAACTCTAAACATCACTCATGAATTTATAGAGTCTGTGGCATAAAGCCATTTAACAACAACTTAATAACTGGAATCCGCCAGAACGCTAAGACGGCCGTGCGGGACACTTTTATAGGTGTTCCCCCTGCCGTCTTTTTGTTTTGAGGATTTCAGGGCTCTGGCGGATTTCAAATTTGAAAACCAAAGGAGCCAATCTAATGAAAAACTATCAAAGAGTAAATTACAGAAAA
>Ga0172382_10003412_pt1 | contig 25213 bp, 23 predicted proteins | sample Leawel138RmetaG_FD_122245 | JGI IMG/M metagenome (GOLD analysis project Ga0172382, IMG submission 122245) | Leachate microbial communities from a municipal landfill in Southern Ontario, Canada - Leachate well 138R metaG | ecosystem: Engineered > Solid waste > Landfill > Unclassified | place...
ATCCTGCCTTTTTTTGGGCGATGTTTGCAATAGCAGTTCCGATAATTATTTGCTTTGACATTCTGTATGTATATGAAATAGCTTGATGAGAACTTTTGTATGTCAAAATTTTGCTCTTAATTTGCAAGTAAGATTTTTCATAATCAGAACAAAAATAGCATTACTTATACACGCCGTCAGTGGTTATAATATTTACTGTGATAGAATTTTTTAAATTCAAAAGTGAATTCTCTAATTTTTCTTAATAATTTATGTAATGGATTTTCATCAAAGAAGAATATCACTATTTCTCTCTCTCTTCCTCTTCTATTACTAAGTTTTCCTTGTTTTAAGTAGGGATATTTATTAAAAAATTTTAATGAAAAATCTCTTAAATTCTTTAACCTTTCTGTTCTTTCTTTATTGTCTATATTTTGTGACTTACTGTACATATTAAGTCTAATATAGTATTTGCCAGATCTTTTATCTATCCTCCAAAATATAGAATCAGGATATTTTGATTCATTTTCAATTAATACAATTTGCGTCCAAGGATTTCCTCCTATATTTGACCTATACTGTATGCGATATTTATTCTCATTAGCAGGTAGATTGTTTGCATTATATTCGAAAATTCCAAAATTATCAGATAGTTTATCTGCAAGATACAACTGAGCTCTTTGATCACACAATTTATTAGCTATACTTCCGTCTTTATATTTTTCTATAATTTCTTTCAGGGGATTAACATAATAATTAAGAATATAATTTTTATATTGCTCAATTATTAGGTCGGGATTATTTATTTTCAATAAAATATTATATAAAAGGTTAACATCAATTATATCATAACCACAATCTTGACAAATTTTTCTTTCTTTTTTGTCAATATAACCTAATTTAAGATAATTGTATTTGTATTTCTCTTCACCTTTCTTATAACTCATTAATTGTTTTTTAGATGTTGTAGTATTTGTCTTATTCTCAAAAAGCACACTTTTGTATTCTTCATTTAATAAAAAGTTTACAACAAGATCAGCTTTTTCTTTACCAAAGGAAACTTGTCTTTCAACTTTAATATTAGCTGTTGACTTATTCCTATCTTTAGGTTTTGTTAATATGTCTTTTGCAATTTCTAAACAATTATTATCATTTAACCAAATAAATAAATAATTTAAAAACGCATCTGTCGTTAATTCTTTTGGTGAGTATTTAAAAATATTATTCATTATTCTTTTATTTTAATAAACATTTCAAATTTTTTTGTATAGCTTTTACTTTTGACAGTAAATATTTGTTTCCAAAGCATAACTTCCAATCCCAAAAATACAACATTTTTACATCATTTCCTATTTTAACCGATATTTTTTTAACTTTGCCAAAATTTAAAACGAAACTTTAATATATGAGTTTTATTAATCCTGCCTTTTTTTGGGCAATGTTTACAATATCAATTCCAATAATTATTCACCTTATAAATTTTAGGAGACATAAAACTTTATATTTTAGTAATACTCGTTTTTTAGAAAATATTCGTAAAGAAACCAAAACAAAAACTAAACTTAAACAAATATTAATTTTAATTTCTCGAATTTTAACTATAGCAATGCTTGTAATAGCTTTTGCAGGTCCTTTTATTCCAATAAAACAAGGAAATAATAATAAGCTTAGTAATTTGAATATAGTTTATCTTGACAATTCTTTTTCAATGGAAAATACTGGCAAAAAAGGTAAACTTTTTGAACAAGCACAACAAATTGCTCAAGAAATTGCATATAATTCAGCAAATTCAACAAAACATTTTTTAATCACAAATGATTTATTGCCTGAACATCAATATTTTAGTGATAGAAATGCTTTTATAAATAATATAAATCAAACTTCTATAAGCCCCTCTCCTTTTAAACTAAACGAAGTTATTTTAAAAGCTAATGCCAATGTGCCAAAAGAGCAAACTGCAAACTTGTATGTTATTTCCGACATGCAAAAAACATTTTTAGAAAATATTTCTACAAAATTAAATGAAAATATAAATTTAATTTTTGTTCCATTAAAAGCAGAAAAGCTAAATAATATTTTTATAGATTCCATTTGGTTTGAGTCTGTTAGTCATAAATTAAATATGTCTGAAACTCTTGTTGCAAGATTGGTAAACAGCTCTGAGGAAGACTTTTATGAACAATCTTTGCAACTATTTATAAATGATAGCCTTAAAGCCGTTGCAGGTTTTAATATTGAGGCCAACGAAACAAAAGATATAGAAATTGAATATACAAACACACAGATTGGATTTATTGAAGCAAGGCTTGAAATTATAGATTATCCCATAACTTATGATAATACAATGTATTTCAATTATAATGTTTCGGAAACAAGCAAAATTTTAATAATTAATAATGAAAAGCCAAACCGGTGGTTAACAGCACTTTACGATTCAGATTCGGAAAACTTTGATTTACAACAAGTTAAATTAGGAAGAGAACAAAATGAGAATTTCAACAATTATAATTTAATAATCTTAAATTCATTTTCGGAAATATCTACAGGTTTAAGTGCAAATTTATTGGAATATACCGAAAACGGTGGCTCTTTAATTTTTATTCCTCATAGAAATTTGAAAATCAGTTCGATAAATTCATTTTTAAATCTTTTTAATGCAGGAAATTTTACCGAACAAAGTATTCAAAACACAAGGATTGCCTCAATAGAATACGAGCACGAATTATTTAAAAATGTATTTATAAAGAAAGAAAAACAAAGTGAAATGCCTATTGTGGCAAATAGCCATAAATTTAATACCTTTTCTTCGTCTTCTGTTCGCGAAGTTCTTAATTTAGAAAATAATACAAGTTTATTGCTTGCAGGTAATTATGGTTCAGGAAAAATTTATATTATTTCTGCAGCTATTGATGAAAGCAATTCTGAATTTGTGAAATCTGCAATTTTTGCTCCTGCATTTTATAATATGGCATTAAACTCTCAGATAAGCAATCAATTGTATTCGACTATTAAAGCGGTAGCAAAAGTGGAAATAAAATCTGATAAGGAAATTTTAAGTTCAGACATTTTTAAATTGACAGACAAAACAAATTTCGAAATTTTAACGCCACATAGATATGCAAACAAAAAAATCATTATTGATATTCCTCAACAAATTATAAATTCAGGTACTTATTCACTTTATAAAACTGAAGAATATATTTCTCCAATTTCGCTAAATTACGATAGAAGCGAATCTGTTTTAGAATTTGTAAATGCAAGTGATTTGGATAAACTCATAGTTGAGAAATTTGATAATAAAGCAAAACTTATTAACACAGATAAAAGCGATTTTACGCTTGCATTAAAAAAATTTGCTGACGGCAAACCATTATGGCAAATATTTGTTTTATTAGCTTTTATTTTTATTTGTTGCGAAATTGCATTTGCAAGGCTTATAAAATAAAAAACAAAAAAGTTCTAAGCTCAATTGTTAAGTGCAAGTTTTCAAAATAATATTAGAAAATATCTTTAATAATAATATTTTTTCATACTTTTGTACAATCGCTTATAAAAAAACTAAGTGATTTGGTTTTACAAGAAATTTTACTGGCCTCATAGTTCAACGGATAGAATAGCAGTTTCCTAAACTGTAGATCCAGGTTCGATTCCTGGTGGGGCTACTTTAAAAAACTATTTAGCATATATTTATTTTCATTAAACAATCTTGGTAGTTTTATTATTATCAAAAACTGTTCAAATTATGTGTAGAATAGCTTTTTAATTGCTTAATTCCTGTATTTTCCAAATAGCCTTAGCATGTTTTGCCAAATCCTTTTGTCTTGCACTTAATTTATCTTCATTCCAGGTTTCAAAGTTATCGACAATAGCATTAGTTAGCTTGCTTTTAGATTGTTTAAAAAAACTTAGTTTTTCTTTAAATGGTTTTTGGTCGGCTTCTTTATTAAATTTCTTTTCTAATAAAGTTAGATTTCCTATTCTATAAACTGACCGATTAATTTCTTCAAATGTAAAATCACCCCAAGTATCGTCTGCATTTTCGGGTAAAATATGTTCAATAGTGAACAAATCGCTTTCTTCATCTATCTCATTATGAAATTGATATTTCTCAATTTTTGAATATATATATTTTACAATCCTATGATTTCTTGAACTGCTTTTAAATTCTTTTGTAGAAAAATCATTTTCAAAACTAGAATCATTTACATAAATAGGCTGAAAATCTTTCACTTCATAGATTTTATTTCTAGTAATCTTTATTGCCAAAGAATTATAAACATCCTCTTGAGCATTTGGATTTAAGCCTCCAATAATATTATATCTAAAAGAAATAACAGAGCAAATTTTTGCAATCTTTTCAACTTCTTTAAGATTTAAGTTTCTAATAGCTGCTAGAAAAAGTGAGTATGTTTGCCTAATTTGAAACAATTTTAATTCTTTGATATATTTCCTTATTTCGGGTTTATCTCTCCAATAATCATCGTATGGATCTTGAATTGCCATATAAATATCAGCAACATCATTTAAGTTTCTTATCAATTCAAAAACTTGCTCTTTTGTTTTAACACTATTTTTTATTATTTTAAATAAATTTTTCTTTCCAACAGATTTATTTATGCTGTTCCAATAATAACGTAAATAATCTTCAAATTTTTGCTCTCCTAATTTACCAACTATCTTACTCCAGATATTTTCTACCTCTTCAATTTCAGCTTTATGTGGTAAGCTTTCATCCACAACAGAGAAAAAGTAATTCTTTAATAAATCAGATGATGACAATTGCACTCCTCTTGCGTTTAAAGTTTCAAATACTTTGAAAGCATTCAATTGGTCAGTAACTTCAATAACAGTAAAGAATAATTTGTCAACAATCTCGTCAATAAATCTTGCCAACTTCTCTCCCGTATTAAATTCTTTTTTAATTTTTTCATAAAACCAAATAAAGCATTCTCTCATGCGTTTTTCCGAAGCGTTTGTATTTCGTATAGGCAATTCTTTTAATAAAACCAAGTATTGTCTGTAATAATCATCACTATTACGGTTTAGTTTCAATTTGTTATTTGCAATTAAGCTAACAGGGTCAACATAACCAATATAGCTACTTAATAAATTATCTATTCTTTTAAGATTATTTTCTGTATCATCCCCACTATCGGCAAGTTCTTTCAAACATTTTAGACTTGCTAAAATCAACAAACTCATAGTAGTCAATCTTTGTTGTCCATCAATAATAAAAAACTCTTTATTGCTAGTTGTCTGCAACACTAAATAGCCCATATAGTGTTCATTATCTTCATGAGCCAAAATAAGCTTAATATCTTGCCATAAATCATCCCAATGTTCAGCTTCCCAAGAATAATCACGCTGAAATTTTGGTATCTCATAACGCAAACCATTTGCTAACAATTGTCTATAGGTCTTATTCGATGTTCCTTGAATACCTTTCATTATTTATGTTTGTTTTTAGTGATATATTTTACCTTTTCCTCCGCCACCTTAATTGCTTCTAAAGCCAAATCTTCGTCTTGCACTTCATGAGCTAATTTATCAGACAACCAACTAATTATAATTTCATTTTTCTTTTCTATGTAAAAATCAGAAAGTGCATTTATTTGCTCTTTTGTTGGCCTACGTTCATCTCGTTCAATTTTGCTTAAAATAGCTGGGTCGAGAGATAGTGTTGCACCAACTTCTCTAAGTAAAAATCCTTTTGTTTCTCTCAATTCCCTTAATATCATTCCTGTTGTTTTACTAAGTTCCATATTAATTTTTAATAATGTTCATTAAGCTCAAGCATATTCAAATTGCTTTGTTTTGACTTGACAGATATTGACAAATATACATTAATAATTTTATTACTTTACTATTTTTTAAATTTATTTATTAACAAGTGTTGTAAATAATTATTCTAATATAAGTATTCCAAAAAGCAGAAAGTCAGAATTTTGGGAATTCTGACTTTCTTGAAACAAACAAACTAACTATGAATCTTTAACAAAGAATCCTAAACCAATAAGTTCATAATTTATTTAAAAGGGAAGGACGATAAGCATCGCCTACCCTTTTAAGAAACAAACAAACTATGAAACTATGAACTAAATTCAGCAAGAATTTTTTTAACGTCTTCTGGGGCAACTCTACCAAAAGTTTTGTCGCCAATCATAACTACCGGAGCTAAACCACAAGCTCCAACACAACGCAAACATGATAAAGAGAATTTACCGTCTGCTGTTGTTTCTCCAACGTTAATTTTCAATTCTTTTTTCATTTCGTCAAGAACTTTTTCTGCACCTCTAACATAACAGGCTGTACCAGTACAAATAGAGATTGGAAATTGTCCTTTTGGGCTCATAGTGAAGAAACTATAAAAAGTAACTACTCCATAAACCTTAGCTATCGAAATATTTAGATTTTGAGCAATAACTTCCTGAACTTCAGCAGGTAAGTATCCAAAATGCTCTTGAGTCTTGTGCAAAACATTTATAAGTTCGCCAGGCTCGTTATTAAATGATTGGCAAATATCATTTATTGCTTTACAATCATTTTCTTTTAATTTTATATGTATGCTTGACATGTCTTTATTATTTTTCGATGTAAATTATTTTTTTCTTATCAAAATACTCGGTGTGTAGCAATTCGTGTGCTTTTTCACTCATTGGTTGTCCTAAGAATTCTTCATACAATGTGATGATTTCAGGATTTTCGTGAGATTTACGAATAGCTTTACCCTCGTCTTCGCGATAAATAGCAGCAGCACGTGCTTTTATTATTGAAGAATCACCATGGTGCAATGGTTGACCACCGCCACCAATACAACCGCCTGGACAAGCCATTATTTCAATTGCATGGAAATTAGCTTCTCCGCTTTTTATTTGTTCTAATAATTTTCGTGCATTACCTAATCCATGCGCTATTCCTAAGTTTAATTTTAGTCCGTCAAAATCAACAACTGCCGAACGCACTCCTTCAAGTCCGCGTAATTGTTCAAATTCTACTTTTTCTAATTTTTTCTTAGTATAAATTTCGTAAGCAGTACGGCAAGCAGCTTCAATAACACCACCCGTATTACCAAAAATCACAGCAGCACCAGTTGATTGCCCCATTAATTTATCAAAGTCTTCATCTTCTAAATCTTTAATATCACCAATACTTTGTTTAATTAAGTGAGCTAATTCGCGAGTTGATAAAGCAAAATCGACATCGGGATTTCCATCAACTGAAAACTCTTCGCGTTGAGCTTCATATTTTTTAGCCAAACAAGGCATTATAGAAACTACAACTAAGTTTTCGCGACTTACACCAAGTTTTTCGGCTATATAAGTTTTAGCAACTGCACCAAACATTTGTTGTGGTGATTTTGCAGTTGAAGGGATATCTTTCATTTCTGGGAATTGATATTCTAAGAAATTAACCCAAGCTGGACAACAAGAAGTCAATAAAGGTAATTTAACATCTTTGTCGCCGTTTAAAAATTTAGTTAAACGACCTAAAAGCTCTGTACCTTCTTCCATAATTGTTAAGTCAGCAGTAAAATCAGTATCATAAACTTTGTCGAAGCCAATTTTACGTAAAGCCGAAACCATTTTTCCTGTAACAATAGTTCCTGGTTCCATTCCAAACTCTTCGCCTAAAGCAACACGTACAGCAGGAGCAGTTTGTACTATAACAGTTTTTTCAGGATCTGCTAAAGCTCTAATAACTCTATTTGTATAATCGCGTTCTGTTAGTGCTCCGGTAGGACAAACAGCAACACACTGTCCGCAGAAAGTACAAGGAGATTTTATTATATCTTGTTCAAAGGCTGTTGCTACCACAGAATAGAAACCACGATTAATTCCGTTTAGCACACCACAAGTTTGAACGTCATTACACATAGTTTCGCAACGACGACACATAATACATTTATCCATATCTCGGATAATAGAAGGCGAATTATCTTCTTTATAAGTAGTTTGTTCACCTTGATAATGTATTTCGCGTACGCCTAAATCTTGTGCCAATTTTTGCAGGTCGCAAGTACCATTTTTAGCACATGTTAAACATTCGAATGGATGGTCTGAAAGGATTAACTCCATAACAGTTTTACGTGCGTTAAGAACTCTCATTGTGTGAGTTTTAACTTCCATTCCTTCAGTTACTTTTGTAACACAAGCCGGTGCCAAGTTTCTACGTCCTGCAACCTCTACAACACATATACGGCAACCGCCTGGGTTATGTTCAATATTAAGGTCGTGAAGATTCATATAACATAATGTTGGAATCTCTATGCCAATTTGCTTAGCAGCTTGCAAGATAGTTTTTCCTGCTTCGACCTGTACGTCTTTTCCGTTTATTTTTATATTAATAAGACTCATTTTACAGCCTCCTGTTAATTAATGAATATTGCGTTGAATTTACACTTTTCGTAACAAGCACCACACTTGATACAAATTTCTTGATTGATAAAGTGGGCCATTTTACGTTCACCTGTAATAGCACTAACCGGACACGCCCTAGCACAAGCAGTACAACCAGTACAAGCTTCTTCATCAATAATATATTGTTTAAAAGCAGTGCATTTATGTGCTCTACATTTTTTATCAATTACGTGCTCTACATACTCGTCCCAGAAATTATTTAAAGTTGATAAAACAGGGTTTGGAGAGGTTTGACCTAATCCGCACAATGAAGTATCTTTAATAACTTCGGATAAGTTTTTAAGTAGTTCAAGGTCTTCTAATGTTCCTTTACCTTCTGTGATTTTTGTCAATAATTCGTGTAAGCGTTTATTACCTATACGACAAGGAGAACATTTTCCACAAGACTCCTCAACTGTAAACTCTAAGAAGAATTTAGCAATTGAAACCATACAGTCGTCTTCGTCCATTACAATCATACCTCCGGAACCCATCATTGAGCCTACAGCTAATAAATTGTCAAAATCAATTGGAGTATCAAGATGCTTTTCAGTTAAACAACCACCTGAAGGACCACCGGTTTGAACAGCTTTGAATTTTTTATCGTTTTTAATTCCACCACCAATTTCAAAAATCACTTCACGTAAAGTAATTCCCATTGGAACTTCGATAAGACCAACATTGTTAATTTTACCTGCCAAAGCAAACACTTTTGTTCCTTTAGATTTTTCTGTACCAATACTTGCAAACCACTCAGCACCTTTTAACAAGATTACCGGAATAGAAGCAAAAGTTTCAACGTTATTAACATTTGTAGGTTTTCCTAAATAACCTGATTCAGCTGGGAATGGAGGTTTTACAGTAGGTTCACCTCTTTCACCTTCCATAGAGTGGATTAAAGAAGTTTCTTCACCACAAACAAAAGCTCCGGCACCATATCTTAACTCTATATCAAAATTAAAACCTGAACCTAAAATATCTTTACCTAACAAACCATATTCATTAGCTTGTTTAATTGCAATTTGTAAACGTTTTATTGCAAGAGGATATTCTGCTCTAATATAAATCAAACCTTTATCAGAACCAATGCAATAACCACAAATTGCCATTGCTTCTAATACAGAATGTGGGTCGCCTTCTAAAATTGATCTATCCATAAATGCTCCGGGGTCGCCCTCATCAGCATTACAAACTACGTATTTTTGGTCAGCTTTATTTTTAGAAGCAATTTCCCATTTTAAGCCTGTTGGGAAACCACCACCACCACGACCACGCATACCTGATTTTTTAATCTCGTCTATAACTGCTTGAGGAGTCATTTCAGTGATTGCTTTACCTAAAGCTTGGTAAGCATCGCGTGCAAGAGATTCATCAATATTTTCAGGATCTAAAAACCCGCAGTTACGCAAAGCAATTCTAATTTGTTTTTTATAAAAACCCATGTGTTTAGAATCACTTACATGTTCTTTATTTTCGGGATCTGTATAAAGCAATCTGTTTACTTTACGACCTTTAATAATATGTTCTTCAATAATCTCTTTAGCATCGCTAGGTTTTACTTGAGTATAGAAAGTATTATCAGGGATAACTTTTACTATAGGACCTTGTTCACAAAATCCGAAACAACCTGTCATAATAACTTTTGCTTCGTTTTCAATACCATGAGATTCTAACTCAGAGTTAAGATTTTCAACAATCTGAGCGCTCTCCGCAGATTTGCAACCTGTTCCGCCACAAACCAAAATGTGCATTTTATATTTTGCTGTACTCATAACTTTTAATTGTTTTAGTCAATTGACTGATAGTTTGCAGGTAAAATACCTTCAACCATTTCGCCATTTTTAATATATTTCTCAATAATTTCATCTGCTTTTGCTATATCAACATAGCCAAAAACAACAGGGTCTTCACCTGGACGAGTTACTTCAATTGTTGGCTCTGCATAACAATATCCCATATCTCCAACTTGTAAAACTAAAGCATCAACATTACGCTTTTCTAACTCTTCAATAAGATAAGACATAACTTCTTTTGCGCCTGATGCGATGCCACTGGTCGCCATTCCAACTTTTATCTGAATAATGGCTTCGGGAGAATCACTCTTTTCGCGAAGTGTAATCTTATTGTGCAAATCATCTTTCATTTTTCTAAGATCTGCAAGATTTTTAATTTTGTTCATTTCTTTAAAATATTATGTGATAAATAATTTAATTCCGATACAAAAATAAACAGAAACAAATTAATGAACAAATAGTTTTGTTAATTATTTAACACTGTTATAAAAATAACAATTAGTTTATAAGTAATCTAAATAAGAAACAAAAAACCTTAAAGCTAAGTTATTGTCAGTAAGTGCGTTACAAAATTCATAAAAAAGATTTTAAAAATAAAGACAAAGATAAAATGTTATCAAACATTATTATTAAGTTTAATTTTTTCTAAAAAAAAGCCGTAAATGATTTATAACATAAATATATATTGACAAAAATCATGTTTACAAAACTAACAAGCTTGGGAATAAACTTTTTTTCATTAATTTATAGAATTAAAAATCAATTCTTTTATTGAAGAGATAATAGTGAAATTATTCAAATCGACATCTTCAAAAACAGACTTAATATCCTCTGTAGAAATTTCAAACATATCATTATCAATATGATAACGAAAAATAAAATTTATATCAGAATATTGACAAATAAAAGTTGCAATAGTACCGGCTATATCTCCGAGTGGCTGACGGTCAATATGATTTCTTACAAAACTAGCAAAAACTTTTGTCCCTTTTCCCAATTCTGACGTAATTTCAAACTTTCCATCACAAATTTCAGCGTGATATTTTAAAAGTGCTAAACCCATTCCTATTTTTCTTTCTTTTCGCGAAGAATAAAAGCTTTCTTGAATTTCAACTAATTTTTCCGGCGAAATTCCGCTTCCATTGTCTTGTATTAATAAGTCAACAAAATTATCTTTTTTCAAATCTTTTATCTCTATCAAAATTTCGTTTGCCTTAGCTCTAATGGAATTATGAACAATATCAATAATATGTAAATCTAAAGTTTTCAATTTTATCTAATTTTTAAATTTTGCAATGCAAGCCTAACACCCTCAAAACTAAGCGATTTCATTTCTAATTCAGTATAAACTGAACCGATATCAGGAATAAAATGTGCATCAGAACTCATTATAAATCTATTTGGACTAAACCAAGGAAAATTTTGCAAAAAACCTGTTTGTTCGGCGTATTTGCTTAATTCTAAAGCATCATATTTTAAATTATCAGGAATAAAAACCAATTGTGAACTCAAACTAAAACGCGGTCTATCAACATGAGCTGGAATAAAAATACCATTTAACTCATATACTTTTTTTTGCAAATCTTCTATACTATAATCTATTGCATTAATTAATAATGTATCTACCTCATCAATAATATTTTCATCCTCATCAACTACTAGCTGATATCCGAATTTGTTGGGATCATTTTGAAAAAAAACATACTTAGAGTCGAGAAATTTTTGGAATTCCAACAAAGAATTTTCGTCAGGCATAAAACAAAGACAATGAACTTCTTCTTTTGTTGTAACTTCTGCTCCACACAAGACAAAAATATTATTTTTCTCAGCAATTTTCTTAGTAACTAAAGCATTTCGTGTACAATTGTGGTCGGATATACCTATAATATTAAGTCCTTTGCTTTTAGCTTCTTTAATAATTGCCGAAGGACTCATTTCTAAGTCGCCACAAGGCGACAAAACTGAATGAATATGTAAATCAGCTTTAAACTTCACTTTTAATTAATCCATATAATTTTCCGCAAATATCAAAACAAGATTCTGCTGTGGATAAAACACAAACATCTTCTAATTTTGCATGCTCCAACATATCATCATCAGGTTTTCCGTTACCTATAATAATAACAGCTGCTAAATCTTTTAGTGAGCAAATTGCTGAAACATTTTTATGAGTTTGCAAAGTTACCCAAATTTGACCTGTTTTTGCTTTACCCATAACATCACTCAAAAGGTCAGACGCATAAGCATCTTTTACATCAATGTCTTGATTAGCTAAATTCAAAACTTTTAGCTCTAATTTTTCAATAATATCTTTTAAAAGCATAATTTATTTATTTTTGTTTTTATAATTCCAAATTCTTTCTAAAGTTTCAGCACATCTATCGCATTCTGAAGAAAGGAAAATACAATCTTCAAGTTTTGCGTTTTCTCGTGTAATATCTTCGGCTAATGCAGAGCAAGTTGGTGCACCACAGGCTCCACAATCAGTACCAGGCAATATAGCTTTTGTTTTATTAATATTTTCAACCATTTTCAAAGCTTTCTGCAAATTATCGTCAAGCTTTAATATAGAACGTGGTTTTATCTCTTCAATACTCATTAAAGATTTTACTCTATTGTTAAAATCCTGACTAAAAGTTGGTAAAAAACAACTTCTTCCATCAAGTTTTGAATCAAGATAATCTGCACGTTTTTTTACTTTATTTACTGCAACAAATCTATTATTTGGATTTAACACACCACCTGCACAAGATTGGTCGCATACCCTCATTTCAATAATTCCATCACTCTCGATCTCCTCATTTTCAATTCTTTCCAAAAAATTAATAACATTTCGGATTCCGTCAACAGCAAAACAATTACCACTAAAATTTTGAGATTCTCCACCCGATAAACTCCACATAATATCCCGCCCAGACAAACTATGATTTATTGGGTCTATAGGAGTATTTTCCTTTGCCAACATTTGCTGAACCTTATTATACAAAAAGTCAATATTAATAACACCACTAATTGATGAAGTAATATTTTCCACAGGGCTTTTCACTGCAGCAATTTTGGCAGCACAAGGAGTTATATAAAATGTTCCTATTTCTTCTTTATTTATTCCGGCATCAGTTAATCTTTCTAAAATTGTGATAGACGCAACATCTAAGGGAGCTTTTAGGTGAATAATATTTTTTACTAAAGAAGGAAATCTTACTTGAATCAATCTAACTACAGCTGGACAAAACGCTGAAATAAAAGGTTTTTTAGCCTCATTATCAAGCATATAATTATTCATTAATTCAATCATTACTCCTACTCCATGCTCGACTTCATAAATATGAGTAAATCCAAGTTTTTTTAAACATGCATAAATTTGAGAGGTTCTAATTCCTTCAGCAAATTGACTAATAAATACTGCCGGTACTAAAGCAATTCTATATTTATATTTACTTAATTCGGCAAAGTCGTCTTGTTTTATATAAATCGCTCTAACAGGACAAACTCTAAAGCACTCACCACAGTCAACACATTTATTTGCAGCAATTACAGCTTTACCGTTTTTTACTCTAATAGCTTCGGTAGGGCAAGCTTTTATGCAATGAGTGCAACCAATACAAATATCGTGGTCAACTTTCAAGGCATGATAAAAATATTTTCCTGTAGCTTTTTGCATATTAAGATAAATAAAAAGTCATTTCTAAAACTGTTCCTTCATTCACAACAGACTGAATATCAAAAACATCAACATTGCTTTTAATATTTGGCAATCCCATTCCTGCACCAAATCCCATTTCTCTAACTTTTGAAGATGCGGTTGAATAGCCCTCTTGCATAGCTTTACTAATATCTGCTATTCCCGGTCCTTGATCTTGAATACGTGCGAAAACTTTGTCTGCTGAAATTTTTACTTCAATTTTTCCACCAAAAGCATGAGCAACCACATTGATTTCTGCCTCATAAAGTGCGATTACAATTCGTTTTATTTGAGATGCGTCAACATCTAATTGTTTTAAAGTTCGTTTTACCTCACTGCTTGCACTTCCTGCACCAGAAAAATTGCCTCCTTCTATTTTAAAACTTAATTCCATAATATTAAACTAATATACAGGTAAAATGCCTTTTTGATATAAAAGACCGCAAACTTTATAAACGCTAAACTCGGTTTCTAAAACACAAATATCGTTTTCATCAGCTAGTTCAAGCATCTCATCGTCAATTTTTTTCCCGCGAGCAATAATAATTAACTTAATCTCTGCCATTTCAACAGTTCGAATAGTTTGGATATTGCACAAACCGGTAACTAATAATGTGTTATCGCATTTTAACCTAAGTACATCACTCATCAAATCAGAGGCAAAAGCATACTTAAACTTCTCTGTTCGCTCTAAACAAATTTCACTATTTGCTACTTTTGCCTCAATAAGCTCTAAAATATCTGCTATTTTCATTTTTCAATTTTATTTTTTACAAAGATAATTACAAAATTGTTATAAAAATAACACTGTTATATGTTTAACAAATGTTTAATAATTAAAGTATTTGTTTTAAATTAATAATTCTACCACATTGTAAATTCAATCTCATAAAACTTGTTTAATATCAAAAAACATTATACTTTTGTGTGATAAAAAATAAAATTTGTATTAAGATGGACAATCAACTATTAAACGAATATAAATCATATTACGCTACTAGGGTCGAAAGATATGCTAATAATGAAAACTATAAACACAGTTATGAGGCTGAAAAAAAACTTTCTGAAGCAATGCAATCTTCCAATTCTCTTGAAGAATTTAAAACTAAATTAGGAAATTTGAATGAACTATGTGCAAACGCACTTGTAAAAGATGAAACTTTAATTGAAAAAGCATTTTATGAAAAACATAAAGAAGAAATAAGAAAACTTGCAGCAGAAAGAATTTTAGAAAAAATCGATAATTATGATAATGCTGTTGATTTAGGCATTATGATTAACGAAGAAACTAATAAAAACAGCATGGAAATTATTAGCGACGAAGCGCATAATATTCTGGTATTCGATTGGTTTTTATTGGATGAATTAGAAATTTATGAAAATGCCGAAGTTCCTTCTGAATATAAAAGTAAAATGAAAAAAAACGCACAAAACATCAAAGAAATTATAATTCAAAGTGTTGAAGATACTGAAGAAAAAATACAAGCATGGGAGCCAAATTGGCGTTTAAAACCTGAAACAATCTTGGAATATCGTCATAAAAGATTACTCCCTTATGAAGACAGGCATATTGAAGAGCAAATTGCAAGATACAAATCAATTATTAATCGTTAAACCAAAAAAATTATGGCAATAGATAAAATGATATTAGATCCAACTTTGGACACTTACAGAAATATGCTTAAGGATTTGCAAAACCAAAACATTGTTGGTGAAGACATGGATAAAATGGCTGAAATTATAAGCAAAATGGAGGACTTAGGAAATGAATTATCCGATATTAATGAGTTTTTTGGAATAATTATGCAAGAAGACTTATTTGGAAAATTCTCAGCTCATTACACAAAAGCATTAACAAACCAATATCAAGCCGGAAGCTCTGAAAATGGAAAAAATTATAATGATACCTTAATATTAAAACAAGCTATAGATGCATTAAAAAATGCAATAATAACAATTAAAGAAGCTTATAATAAAGCAATTGAAGATGCTAAAAACTTCAGTATTGAAGATCAAGTTGAAAATTCCGTAAATTATTACGCAAAAAACTTAGGAAAAAGACAAAAAAACCGTATACTAGAGTCTGCAAATAAAGAATTACAAACTAGCCTTAAAGAAAGCCCAAATGCGTATGATAACAGTATAGAAACTGCTGTTTTACATGACCCAGAATTAATTATCAAAGGAATTCAAAATTTAATTGATTTGGGCGAACAAGAAGGCATGACGGCTCCTAAGTTTTATCGTTTACAAATAGAAAGAGGTCTTGATAAGGCAATGGAAGGAAGCGTTGTTGTAAGAAAAGGTTTAGAGTTTGAGCTTGATTTTATTTTAGCAAATCCTACAAGTAAGTTTCAAGTACAAAAAGCTAAAGAAAAATTAGAAGTATTCGACGAGCTAGCAGCAAAAAACAAATTTAATATTCCAAATCTTAAAGAATTAGAATATGCACATTTAGATATAGATTATAAGTTTGAAAAAGATATACTTATATGGGAGAATATTACAAAACGTTGGGAAGATATGTTAAGCGATTTAAATTTATGGAGCTTAGCTTATTCTGGTTTTGCTACCGAAATAGAACCTTGGAAGATAATGCCAAACCCAAGACAAGCTGTAATTGAAGCACAAAAAACAATACCAGGAATTTTTAAACAAAAAGAAAAATTATTAAAAAAATACTTTGGTTTAAGTTTTATGGACATATTTTCTCACCCAAGTTTTGAATGGAGTGTAAACTATAATCAAATAAGTCTTTCTCAAGAGTTTACAGAATTTTTAATTGAAAAAGTTTATCCAGATTGTAAGCCATTTAACAATTTAAGTGCAGAATTAATCAAGGAAAGAGAAAGCTTTTATCCAATTTACAATAAGCCAGATAAAGAAATTAATCCAGAAATATCAATGCCTGCCAAAAGAATCAGAGATTATTATGACTCCACTTATGGTGAAGGAAGATACAAATCTAAATTTGGAGAAATTCAAGAGGTAGAAAGCGGTGCAAAACCATGGAAATTTGAAACTTTTAAATTCAAATAATAAAATTCCATGAAAAAAATATTTGTATTTATATTTTTACTAACGTTAAACTGTCTTGCTTTTTCACAACAAATTGAAGCATACAATATTTTCAATGCAAAATCGCAGAAAATCACAATTAATAAAATGCTAAAGAACTTAGAAAAAGCTGATATTATTCTTTTTGGCGAATACCACAATAATCCAATTTCGCATTGGTTAGAATATGAAGTTGCAAATTATTTAATTAACAAAAAGAAAAAAATAGTTCTTGGTGCAGAAATGTTTGAAGCAGACAATCAAGATATTTTAAACAGATATTTGAATTTTGAAATTGACGATAAAGCTTTTGACACACTAGCACGTTTATGGCCAAACTACAAGACAGATTACTCGCCTTTGGTTTTATTGGCTAAAAGAACAAAAACTAAATTTATTGCAACAAATATTCCAAGACGATACGCAGCTATGGTTCATAAAGGCGGTTTTGAAGCTTTAGACAGTTTATCAAAAGAGGAAAAACAATGGATGGCAGATTTACCAATTGAATATGAGGCAGAACTACCAGGATATAAAGCTATGTTGAATATGAAAATGGGGCATGGTTCTGAAAATTTGCCAAAAGCCCAAGCAATAAAAGATGCAAGTATGGCTTATTTCATTAATAAACATTTAGATAAAAACCATATTTTTTTACATATCAACGGAGCTTATCACTCAAATAATTACGAAGGTATTTTTTGGTATTTAAAAAGAATAAATCCTGAATTAAATATTATTACAATTACAACTATTTCGCAGACTAAAACTACTAAATTAGAAAAAGAAAATCAAGGAATTGCCGACTTTACAATTTGCGTAAATGAGAATATGACAGCAACTTATTAAGATTATAATTTATTTACAGTTAAATGGAAAGACATTTATTTCCTGCATATTTACCCCACCCGCTTTGCTATTGAAAAAATGGATTATATTTAATCTCATTTTCAATATTTGTTTCGGGTCCATGACCAGGATAAACAACAGTTTGTGGTTTTAATGTGAAAATTCTTTGACTAATACTTTGAATTAATTTTTCATAATTTCCTCCCGGCAAATCAGTTCTACCAATACTTTGCATAAATAAAGAATCGCCGGAAATTAAAATATTATCTTTTTCAACATAAAAAGCAACACCTCCAGGCGTATGCCCCGGGCAAGTAATTACTTCAATAATTGTATTACCAAAATTTATAAGATCTTTGTCCTTTAAATCCACATTTGCCTGCGGTGGTTTTTCTATAGAAAAGCCATAAGATTTGGCAAAGTTTAAAGAATTTTCCACCAAATAATTATCTTCAAAACTCATCATAATTGGAATATTGAAAGTAGATTTTAAATAATAATTTCCACAAACATGGTCCAAATGTCCGTGAGTGTTGAGAATATATTTTAATTTTAAATTATTTATCTCTAAAAAGCTTTTTAACTGTTCGTATTCATAATTGGAATTTGTTGCACCATCAATTATTACAGCTTGATTTGTTTCGTCATAAATCAAATAAGCATTTGTTTGAAAATCATTAAAAACAAAAGATTTAATTTTTGCCATATTATAAAATTTTATAGTTATCTAAATTATGTTTCCAGCGTCTATGAGACCAAAGCCAGTATTCAGGTTTTGCTAAAATATCTTTTTCTAATCTATTGAAGTAAATTTTTGTTACTTCGCCCTCTTCTAAACTTTTTGGTGATTCGATTAATTTTTCAAATTTTAAAATATAATGTCCTCTTTTGGTTTTAGATATTTTTAAATATAAAATTGCTAATCCAACTTTTTTAGCATAAACTTCTGGTCCATACAAACAAGCAGTAGGACGATTTAAAAATGTAATTTTAAATGCTTTTTCAAGATTTGCAGGACTTTGGTCGGCAGCCATAATAATAGCTACAGGTTTTTCGGGCTTAGTTAAAAAAATATTTTTAGTTTTACTAACTTCAAGCATTTGCATTCCAAATCTTCCTCGGCGTTTTAGACCATATTTTTCGCTTAGTTTATTGCTCAAAGGTAAATACAATGCCACAGCCTGATGTTTTATTGCAGAATCAGTTGCCAAAATTCCATATTCCCAATTTCCATAATGGCTTGTAAGACACATCACAGATTTATTTTGCTCAAAATAAGAGTTGATAAGTTCAGCATTTTCAATTTTATATCTTTTATCTAAACTTTTTTTGTTTATACTCATTCCCTTAATAGACTCCAAGCTAATATCTGTTAAATGTCGAAAAAATTCTTTATTCATTTTCTCAATTTCTTTTTCAGATTTTCCCGGAAAGCATTTTTGCAAATTATCAAAAGCCACCTCCCTACGGTATTTTACTATATAATATAAAAGGAAAAAGAAAAAATCCGACAAAATATAAATCGCCCAAAATGGCAAAAGCCAAAATAAAGCGACTAAAAGTCTAAAAGCTATAAATTCTAAAAACTTCATAAATTATACCGCAACAAAATTAAATAAATTTACTGATTTTTAAAACTTTTCTATCTTTGCATTTATAAAATTTGAATTATTTTCAAAAAATAAGATATACTTTAATATAATATAATGAAAACACAGTTTTTAATCATATTATTTTGCTTGACTTGCTGTTCTTTATGCAATAATGTTTTGTCGCAAACAGATAGCTTAAGTATTAAAAATAATAATTCTGAAAATGAAATTGCAAAACTTGTTGATAAAGATTCTATTAAAATAATTAGGACACAGCTAATAGATTCAATTATTGAATACGGAAAAACTTTTGTTGGATTAAAATATCGTTGGGGCGGAATTACACCTGCCGGTTTTGATTGTAGTGGGTTTATATTTCATATTCACAGGCACTTTAATTTACCTATGCCACGTTTACCAATAAATTCGAGTATAATGGGCGACAGAGTTTCTATAGATAGTGTGCAAGCCGGCGATTTAGTATATTTTAAAACCCGTTCGGCAACAAACAATACAATAGGTCATGTTGCAATGGTAATTGAAAAAGTTCCTGATTCATTTATTATGATTCATTCTGCAAGTCATGCAGGTTTAGTAATTGAAAATTTTGCCGACCACTCCTACTATATTAATAGGTATTTATATGCAACTCGTTTACCAGACGAGTTTTATTTACGCCAGTGGAATGATAGCTTAATGGAGAAATATAAACATCAAAATTTTGATATTTATAATGAAAATAAACAGGCTATAATTTTAGCCCAACAACCAGAAGGAACGACAGAGCTTATTTATACTGTAAAATCTGGCGATGTTCTTGGTAGAATTGCTTCTTGGTATAAAGTCTCGCTTAATGAATTAATGGCATGGAACGGACTTGGTTCAAGCAGACTTTCTATTGGGCAAAAACTTAAAGTTTATGTAAAAGATGCGCTTGTATCAACTTATATTGGAGTTGACCAAATGAATTATGACGATAAACAGAGGTTAGCAGGACAAAGTACGAGTACAAGCACAAAAGCCGAAACAAAAGAAGACCCGGCATATGAATATTACACTGTACAGTCCGGGGATAATCCATATTCAATTTCTAAAAAATTTCCAGGAACAACTTCTGATGGCATAATGCAATTAAATGGAATTAGCGACCCATCAAAATTAAGAATTGGGCAGAGATTAAAAATCAAAAAGAAATAAAAAGGATAATATATTTAATTTGAATTAATATTACTAATAAATATTATACTATCCCTTCTCGCATTAAGTCGTGTAAATGCACAATACCTAAATATTTATTTTCATTTACCACAATTATTTGGCTAATATTATTTTTTCTAATTATAGAAAGTGCATTTATGGCTAAACAATTTTTTTCAACAACTTTTGGTTTGTCCGACATAATATTTTTAGCATTCAAATTGGTAAACTCTGAAGGAAATTTTTCTAACATTCTTCTTAAATCTCCGTCTGTTATTATACCTAAAAGCATATCATTTTCATCCACAACTGCTGTGGCTCCAAGTCTTTTACTGGTAATTTCCGAAATAACTTTTTTAATATTATCCTTAGGTTTCACTTTTGGCATAGCATTTTGAACATAAATATCGTCCACTCTCAGATAAAGTTTTTTTCCTAAAGAACCACCGGGGTGAAACCTTGCAAAATCTTCTGTAGTAAAGCCACGCATTTGCAACAAAGCCACCATTAGAGCATCACCCATAACTAATTGAGCAGTAGTACTTGATGTTGGAGCCAAATTATTAGGACAGGCTTCGCTATCAACTTTTGTTAATAAAACATAATCTGCACTTTTTGCTAAAAAAGAATTTTCGTCTCCAACAATTGCGACTAATAAATTTCCATTATTTCTTATTAAAGGAATTAAAACTTTAATTTCCGGAGTATTTCCACTTTTTGATAAACAAATTACAATATCATCTTTTTGTACAATCCCCAAATCACCATGTATAGCGTCAGCGGCATGCATAAAGATTGCAGGAGTACCTGTAGAATTAAAACTCGCAACAATTTTATTCCCAATATTTGCACTTTTACCGATACCTGTTATTATAACCCTACCAGTTGATTCAAAAATTTTTTCAACAACTTCCGCAAACTTAACATCTATAAAATTAACTAAATTTGAAATAGATTCTGCTTCTATAATAATGGTTTTTTTTGCAATTTCTATAATTTTCCCAATATCGTTCTTTTGCATTTGTTTTTTTTTGCTAAATTAGTATTTATTTACTTTTTAGGAAAGTTTAAAGAAAAAAAATTACTTAAATGAGTTAAAAAACATTTGCACATTAAAATTTAATTTTTATCTTTGAATATTAAGATTATTATTTTAACTATAGATAAAGAAAATTGAATGATAGATAAAGAAAAACAAGTATTTAACGTACTAAAAAAATATTTTGGCTTTGACAATTTCAAAGGTCAACAGAAAGAAGTTATTATAAGTTTGCTTGAAGGACACGACTCTTTTGTGTTGATGCCAACAGGTGGTGGCAAATCATTATGTTATCAATTACCTGCCCTATTATTAGAAGGAACTGCAATTGTAATTTCCCCATTAATTGCATTAATGAAAAACCAAGTTGACACTATGCGAGGATTTAGTTTGGATAATGGTGTTGCTCATTTTTTAAACTCATCCTTAAATAAAACCGAGATAGCTGTTGTAAAAGACGATGTGATAAGCGGAAAAACCAAGCTTTTATATGTAGCTCCTGAATCGCTTAGCAAAGAAGATAATGTTGAATTTATGAAAAAATTTAAAATATCTTTTTTTGCAATTGACGAGGCACACTGTATTAGTGAGTGGGGGCATGACTTTAGACCAGAATACAGAAAAATAAGACCCATTGTTAATGAAATTGGGAGAACTCCTATAATGGCTTTAACAGCTACTGCCACTCCAAAGGTTCAACATGATATTCAAAAAAACTTAGACATGTTAGATGCTAAAGTTTTTAAAGCATCTTTTCGCAGACATAATTTATATTATGAAGTTAGACCAAAAATAAAAGCTTCAAAAGAAATTATTAGATATATAAAAAACAATCCCGGAAAATCCGGAATAATTTATTGTTTAAGTAGAAGAAAAGTTGAAGAATTAACAGAAATGTTAGTTGTTAACGACATTAAAGCATTGGCTTATCACGCTGGAATGGAAGCTGCAATACGCTCGCGAAATCAAGATATGTTCTTAAACGAAGAAGCAAATATTATTGTAGCAACTATTGCTTTTGGAATGGGAATAGATAAACCAGACGTAAGATTTGTTATACACTATAATATTCCAAAAAGTTTGGAAGGATACTATCAAGAAACCGGTAGAGCAGGTAGAGATGGCGGTGAAGGAAAATGTATAACTTTTTATAGTTACGACGACATTCAAAAACTCGAAAAGTTTATGCAGGGAAAACCTGTAAGTGAGCAAGAAATTGGAAAACAATTGCTTTTTGACACTGTATCTTACGCAGAATCAAGCGTTTGTAGAGTTAGACAATTGCTAAATTATTTTGGTGAAGAAATGAAAGAAGATTGTGGAAATTGTGATAATTGCTTAAATCCAAAACCAAAATTTGAAGGACAAGAAGATATTTTAACAATTTTAGAAACAATAATGCTCGTAAAAGAAAAGTTTAAAGCAGATCATATTGTAAATATTCTTGTTGGCAAAAAATCTGCTGAAATTTCAACTTTTAAACATCAAGATTTACCAATTTATGGAACGGGTGGATATGACCAAGCCCGACATTGGAAAGCAGTTATTAGACAAATGCTTATTGCTCAATTTATTGAAAAAGAAATTATTAATTACGGTCTTTTAAAAATCACAGAAAAAGGTAGAAATTATTACGACAGACCTTATTCTTTTATGCTTACAAAAGATCATAATTACGAAGATTTAGACAATGATAACGAAGGGGTATATGGTGGTGGTTCTGCAACTGATGAAGAATTGTTTGCAATGTTAAAAGATTTAAGAAAATCAATTGCAAAAAAACACAAATTACCACCTTATGTGATTTTTAGCGACCCTTCACTGCAAGATATGGTTATTCAATATCCTATTACAATGGAAGAATTAACAACAATTTCAGGAGTAGGACAAGGAAAAGCTCAAAAATATGGCACAGAATTTATTAAACTTATCAAGGCATATGTGATTGAAAACGAAATAGATAGACCTAAGGATTTTGTTATTAAATCAGTTGTTAATAAATCAACAAATAAAGTTTTTATAATTAAAAATATTGATAGAAAAATGCCTTTAGACGAAATTTGCAATGCACTTGGAATAGAAATGGATGAACTTCTTGAAGAAATAGAAGCTATTGTAAATTCCGGAACTAAAATAGATATAGGATATTACTTAAATTCTATTTTAGATGAAGAGATTATAGATGATATATTTGCTTATTTTAGAGAAGAAGCAGAATCTGACTCCGTAGAAGACGCACTTGCAGAATTAGAAAGCGAATCTTATACAGAAGAAGAAATTAGATTAGTTAGAATTAAATTTATGTCTGAAGTTGCCAACTAAATTATCGAATTTTACGATTTTTCCATTTAGGTTTGTAAAAAACAGAAAATAAAGGAATAAATACTATATATAAAGGATGAAATAATTGTAATATAGGCAAATAAATTAAATATTTTTCCTGTTTATAAAATTTACTTATAGGTATTAAAAATAATAATTCAACAATAAGTTTTACAACAAAAAGGGCAAGTAGCAAAGTATAATATTTTGTAAAAAACAAACTTAAAACTGCCAATAAAATCAAAGAAAAAGCCGAAATATATGTTATAATACCCATAAAAATTGCAAATACATTTCTATAACCAGAAAGCTTAGAAGCCCACCTAACTCGCTGATTAAAAAAAGATTGCAAAGAAAAAGGTGCCGGAGTTTCAACACAGACTTCATATGATTTCAAAAAATCTACTTTATATTTTGAGGACACATAATGCAATAAAAACACATCATCACCAGAAGAATATCTTTCATTAAAACCTTTTTCCTCAACTTCACTTAAAACACTTCTACAAACACAATAATTTGCGGCATTACACATAAAAGGTTTATTTATAAAAAATCCTGCTGCTCCACTACCAGTCATGCTCATAAATTCTAAAGCAAATATTTTATCAAGAAATTTTTTGGAATTTTTAAATTTTACAGGTCCGCAAAGCATTTGTACATTGTTTTTTTGTTGATATGCCAACATAGTTGAAATCCAATTTTTAGGTAAAACACAATCTGCATCTGTAAAAAATAATATCTCGCCTTGAGATTGTGAAATTCCATACCTTAATGCTGCTTTTTTGCCTATAAGTCCATCAGGTAAATTAAAAATTTTAATTCTTTCATCACGAAATAAATCCAAAAATTCCATAAAATTATCTTCGCTATGGTCGTTTACTAAAATAATTTCAAAACTTGGAGCATTATTTTGATTTAACAAGCTGTTAATTAGATTTTTAAGATTCTTTTTTTCGTTTCTAAAAGCGACAATAAGGCTTATTTTTTTTGAAAAATCATTACATTTTTCGGCAAAAGTTTTTCTTTTTATAAATACAATAGTAAATATTAAGATAACAATCAAATAGATTGCAATTAACCCAATATTTATCCAAATAAAGCTCATTTAATGTTTTACAAAAATAAAAAAAGCCTGTACATAAAAGAAGTACAGGCTTTAATATTTTATTTAATTATATTATAATTCACTACTGACCGACAAAAATATTAAAAAATTTAAAATAAATAAAGGGGCTTGACCGAAATCTCGCCCCATAGTTGTAATTTTGTGTCGCTTAAAACATATCATTACAACTATGAGCAAA
>Ga0172382_10003413_pt1 | contig 25212 bp, 26 predicted proteins | sample Leawel138RmetaG_FD_122245 | JGI IMG/M metagenome (GOLD analysis project Ga0172382, IMG submission 122245) | Leachate microbial communities from a municipal landfill in Southern Ontario, Canada - Leachate well 138R metaG | ecosystem: Engineered > Solid waste > Landfill > Unclassified | place...
GGTCTATTGCGACGTCCGCCTGCAGCAATACGACGTGGTCATGCCGGCGGCGGGGTCGCTGAACAGCGCGGTGCGCATCCAGCCCGCCCACTTGGCGGCGCTCGTCGGCGCGCGCTGGGTCGATGTGTGCCAGGGCGGTTGATTCGGCCTGCCGTTTCCAGCCAGCCGCCTTCGGCGTGCGCGGGCGGTGGGGCTGTTGGCCGCGCCATCTGCCGTGTCAGGCAGCGGGCCGGATCGGCCGGGTCACGTCCACCCAAAGGTGCCCGATGATATCGCGGCTGGTCGTACTCACCTTGCCGTCGATCGCGCTGTGATGCAGCGTATCGCGCAGGGCCTGGCGACGCACGTCGGTATATTCGGCACCGCGCCATAGCCAGCTGGCGTAGCGTTCGAGCACGTGGTCGGGGTCATGGTGATGGGTCCGCACCCGTTCTTCGAATTGCAGCTGGGGGCAATAGCCCCACAGGTACAACAGGTTGAAGATGGCGTAGAGATCGTCGGCCAGCTTGACGCCGCCGGGGCCCTGCGCCAGCCCAAAGCCTGTCAGCAAGGTCTGCAGCAGGCTGTCTTCGCGATGCGTATACAGCGTAATGCAGACGGCTTGCCGGCTGGCCTGCAACACTTTTTCGAGCATGGCCACGCTGGAAATGGCCGGGCTCATGTGCAGAAACACCAGATCGAAGGCGCCCTGCCAGCCCTGTGCCTGCAGATCCAGTGTCTCCCAGGCCGACTGCACCAGGTTTTCGGGGCCGTAGGCCAGGCCGCTGGCCTGCAGGGTGCGGTGGGTATGCGCCAGCATGCCGGCCGAGATCTCCACGCCACTGATCCGGGCGCCTTGACGCAGAAACTCGAGCAGGTGGCGTCCGCCGCCAAAGCTGATGTCCAGTACGGATTTGCCGCGCATGTCCATGTTCTGGCGCACCAGGCGCATGGCGACGTCGTCCGGTGCGACGGTAAACGTGCTGACTTCATCGGCGCGCCGGTCCCAGAGCTGTTCTTTTTGTTCGAGATCGGGCTGTCGAGCATCCAGGATCTGGCGGAAAAACGGTTCGAGATTCATCGGGGCCTCGGGGAGGGGTCGGTGGGCCGGGCTGCCGAAAGGCGCGCGCCCGGTATCATGATGTCATGATGCCATGCCGGTGCAAATGAAGGGGTTCGATGGCGCCATCGGACCAGAACCGGGCACAATCGCGACCATCGGCTTTTGCCTGGTACAGGGCCTGGTCGGCCGCCTGCAGGAGCGCGTCCAGGCGGTAGCCCGCATCGCTGGCCAGGGCGATCCCTACGCTGGCCGACACGGAAACAGGCTGGTGCTGGCTGCGGTCTGCCCATTGTGCGCGGATGCGCTCGAGCCGGGCGTGAACGGCATGGCGGTCTGCGCCCGGTATCAGGACCACGAACTCTTCTCCGCCCACCCGGGCACAGAGTTCCTTGTCGGGGTCGGTGCAGTCGAACAGCGAGGATGCGAAATCCTGCAGGACATGGTCGCCCGTACGATGCCCATGCAGATCGTTGACCTGTTTGAACCAGTCCAGATCGAACATGAGCAGGGCCGCATCCTGGCGCGTGTGTGCCAGCGTGTCGAGCAGCGGTTCGGCGCGCTCGAACAGCGCTCGCCGGTTGAGCAGCCCCGTGAGGCCATCGTGCTGCGACGCGTGTCGATACCGGGCCTCTTCGCGGCCGCGGACGAGGATCAGGGATGAAAACGCGACCCCGATGGCCATGAGCATCAGGATGAACAGGGTGATGGAGCTATCCGAGCGCAGCACCCAGAACTGGGATTTCATGTGCCAATGAATGGCACGGTAGGTACAGGCCACGATGTAGGCCGTCAGAATCACCAGGAAGGGAATGACCGTCTGCATGCTGCGGCGCCAACCCGGCAGGATTTCGGCGATGGCAGCCGCAAAATAGGCACCGCACAGGATGGAGAACGTCAGTACCCTGAGCGATGGCGCTTCCAGGAAGCCCGGCACGAGGCACAGCAGCGTCCACGCCACCCCGCCGGCGGCGAACAGCCACCAGTGGGTGGGCCGGCCCGAAAAGCGCCGCAGGGCCGTCCATATGCTGGCATGCGCGCTGACCAGCAGGACGTTGCCGAGCCAGATCACCTGGAACACCAGGTTGGCATGACCGGACAGTGCGCTGCAGGTGATGCCCAGGCCCGCCAGCGCGAGCCCCGCGGAGACCCACAGCAGGCAGGGGTCACGCCTGACCTGCAGGCTGGCCAGCAGCATCAGGCTGGCCAGGAGGAACAGGACGAAGATGGATACGACCAATAAGGTCCGTATGTCGAGCTGATCCATCGCGTGGTCTGTAGGCCCTTGAAGAAATCATGTCCGTCGAATGTTCGGCCGATCACGCGGCCTATGGGCGCTGATCCGGGCGTTCTTACAGCATAGCAATAATCGGGGTGGATGCCGTACCTTGATTTTAAAGGACGCAGGCGCTTCGTCGGCCTTGGCAAGATGTTTCAGGCCTGCATGCGCCGCTTGATGTGGCCGGCCGCGCGCAGGCTCAGGGCAGCGATCGTCAGTGTCGGGTTGGCGGTACCGCCGGTGGGAAAGACGCTGGACCCGAGAACATACAAATTATCATGGTCGTGGCTGCACAGGCGGGCATCCACCACCGACTGCCTGGGGTCGGATCCCATGCGGCAGGTGCCCATGATATGACCTGCACCAAAAAACTCGCCGGCGTGGTGAATCTCGCTGGCTTTCATTTTCTGGAAGATCGCGTGATGGTCTTCCCGCGCGCTGGCCATGCCCTGGCGTGCGTAGTCGTCGACCCGGTAATGGATATGGGGCAGTGGCACCCCGTAGACATCTTTTTTGTCGGGATGCAGGGTGACCCGATTGGCGGCTTGCGGCAGTTGCTCGATCAGGGCCGCCAGGCGCAAGTGGCGCGATGCCTGGTGGGCCAGGGCCTTGTCCAGCGCACTGCCGGCCAGGCCGCGCCCGGCCAGTTCGGCCGCCAGTGTCATGGGCGCACCCGTTGGCCAGTTCCAGCCATCGTTGCCGATTTCTATGCGATAGGCACTGCGCGTGCGGCGGAAATCGCCGTCTCTCAGGTTTTCGATCCCCGAGGTGGAGAGGGGGCCCCGATACGGGTAGACGGGGGCCTCGCTGAGCGCCCACGATAGCTGTGTGGGATGGTCCATCAGGTTTCTGCCCAGCTGGTCCGATCGATTGGCCAGGCCTTGGGGCCAGGCTGCCGTGTGCGAGGCCAGCAGCAGGCGCGGCGTCTCGATGGCATTGCAGGCCAGGATGAAGATTCTTGCCTGGATATGCCATTCGGATTGGTCCCAGCGCTGGAATCGCGCCGAGGCGATCTTCCCCCGGGCATCGGGGATCAATTGCACCACCGTACTTTGGTCCAGCAGGCGCGCGCCCGCCGCCTGCGCTTTTTTCAGATGGACCGTGGCATCGTATTTGGCCTGGACCGGGCAAACCGGGATACAGCTGGAGCTGCCACAACAGGCGGGCCGCTGGTCATGAACCACCGAATTTCTGGCCTGCGGGGTGGCCTGGACCCGAAACGGGGTGTCGGCCAGCGCCCGGGCCAGTTCGAGATCCAGATAGGTTTGCGGGATGGCCGGCAGCAAGAATGGCTGGCTGCGCGGCGAGCCCAGGTCTTCGGACGATGAGCCCGAGACCCCCAGGGCCTGTTCGGCCAGACAGTAATACGGCTCGAGCTCTTCATAGGAAATCGGCCAGTCCACCCCATAGCCGTACCGTGTCCGGGTTTGGAAATCAGACGCCAGCAAGCGCAGGCAGGTGCCCAGCCAGTGCCAGGTGGTGCCGCCCACGACCTTCAGGTAGCTGCTTTTGAACCGATCGGGCCCGGCCTGCTGATACCAGCGGTCGGGTTGATCCGAGACCGGATGCATGGCTTGCGGCTGGGCCGGATAGGCCGCGTCGGGCGCCTTGCCGGCGGCGTCCCAGAAATGCTGCAAGGCTTGCGCCCGGTCCACGGGCTGGCCGGCCTCGAGGATGACGACGTCCAGCCCCGCCTGAGCCAGCGCGTGGGCTGCCAACGCGCCAGCGATACCGGAACCGACGATGACGATGTCTGCTTGCAGGGGCTGGGTCATGGCATTTCCTGGATCGTTGGACAGGATGGCGAGTCGATCAGGATCAGGCATCGGCGGGCCGGGACCAGTATCCCGTCGGCCCGCCGCAGATACCGGGAACGTGCAGAAAGTGCGTGCTGTTCCAGGCCAAGGCGTGCTGGAAGCCCACCACCTGGAGGCCGGAGGCACCCGGCATCAGGCCTGAATACCAGGCGCTGCGCAGTTCGGAGGCCAGCGGCGACGGCGTATCGGGTGCCGCCAGCAAGGTGTGCAAGGCGGCCATTTTCCCTTCTTGAAGACAGATCTGCAAAATGCGCCCGGCCATGTCACGATCCAGCGCGGTGACCGGCTGCCGGCAGAGCTGCGCACACAGGGCGATGAAGTCATCCGGCGTGATGGCCGTGGGAGTCGCCCCGGCGCCACGCGCCAGCACGGGTGACGCGAGTGTGCTCAGCAACAGGGCGCGGCGTCGTGTGTCCATAGGCAGGGCCAGGCAAGGAAATTCAGTGGGGCCCGGAAGGCCAGATGCCGGTCATCACCGCCTGGGCCAGCGACGTAGCCGACAGGTCGGCTGCCGGGCCTTGGGCCGCCACCCGACCGGCCTTGAGGATGACTACGCGATCGGCCACGCGAACGACGTCTTCCATGCTGTGGCTGATCAGCAGCACGGCGACGCCCTGGGCCTTCAGATGATGGATCAAGGCGAGGACTTCGGCGGTTTCGGCCACGCCCAGTGCGGCCGTGGGTTCATCCATGATCACCAGCCGGGCCTCCCAGCGCAGGGCGCGGGCGATGGCGATCGCCTGCCGCTGCCCGCCGGAAAACCCTTCGACTGCGCGATCCACGTCCGTGATCCGCTGGTGCAGGCGCTGCAGGTAATCGCGCGCACCGGCGCGCATGGCGGGCTTGTCGAGTACGTGGCAGCCAGGCAGGATGCGGCGCCGGATTTCGGACCCGATGAAAATGTTCTGCCAGACACTCAGGCGTGGGGCCAGGGCGAGATCCTGGTAGATGGTGGTGACGCCGTGCGCCAGGGCGTCGTGCGGCGAGTTCCAGCTGACCTCGCGCCCATGCAGGCACATGCTGCCGGCGCTGCGGGCATGGGCGCCGGACACGACCTTGATCAGGGTGCTCTTGCCCGCGCCATTCTCGCCGCAAATGGCCAGCACCTGACCCGATTCGATGGACAGATCGACCCCCCTCAGGGCTTCGACGCCGCCATACCGCTTGGCCAGCTGACGCAGTTCGAGGATGGGCGGCATGGTGCGGGGTCGGTCTGGGTGCACGGGGTCAGTTCAGATACTGTGCAACGTTGTTCGCGTCGATCAGTTCGGCATTCATGTACAGGTACGGCCCTTGCTGACCCATGTCGGACAGGGATTTTCCGGCGTGGGTCTGCGCGATCGCCTCGAACGCCGTGGTGCCCATTTTTTCGAATGGGATGGCGACGGTGGCCATCATCAGCGATTGCGGATCCGCGATGCGCCGATAAGTTTCGGGGCCGCCGTCGATGCTGACCAGGACGGGGTGCCCCTTCTTGGCCCCCTCTTGTTGCAGCAGGTCGTCGATGATGTAGGCCTGGCCGTCGAACGAGGCCCAGATCCCGTCGACCTGGCCCTGGTTCTTGAGCAGCAGCGCGCTCATGCCCGCCTTGACGTCATTGCGCCACGAGGAGGCGCGCGCCATGGTGTTGGCGCCCAGTTCCTTCACGGCCGGATTCTCGCTCAGGACGACATCCAGAATCTTGCCCCGGATGCGGGTGCCGGCATTGCCTTCGTAGCGCTCGGTCAGGATGTTGCCCCGGTAGTTCAGGTGGTCCATCAGGTACAGCGCCGCTGTGGCGCCCGCCGCGTATTCATTGACGGCGATGTCGAAGAGAACGAAGGGGCTGGTGCCACTCATGACCGTGACCACCGGGATTGCGGCCTCTTGGGCCGCCTTGAATTGCTCTTCGGCCTGCAGCGGTTTGCCCATCGCTACGATGATGCCGGCCGGTTTGGATAAAATCGCCGTCTGCAATTGCTGGATATGCGTGGGCATGTCGCCCTTGCTGTTGAGCACCTGTACGTCCCATCCTTGGGCGCGCGCCGCGTCGGCGGCTGCATTGGCCACACGCGCATGCGTCTCGGAGGACATCTGGAAGCCGATGATGGTGACGGTGGGGGCGGCCCAGGCCAGACTGGACACGCCGATACACATCAGCAAGGCGCCGGCAAAGCGCGTCAGAAGAGCAGCCATCTTGATTTTCTCCGGTGATTGCCTCTGATGAATCAGAGGGAAAAGGCGGCCTTCTTGAGTACCGATGCCGACGAGGCCACCGAAAGCACAATGATAAGGCCGAGCAGAATATCCTGTACATAGTACTGGACCCCCAGCAGCACCAGCCCGTTGCCGAGCATGCCGATCATCAGGGCGCCGACGAGCGTGCCGGGGATGTTGGGGCGCCCTGGCTCGAACATGGTCATACCCAGCAAGACGGCTGCAATCGAGGTGAGCATCAGATCACTGGCAGAGTCTGGTGCCGCGGATGCCAGGTTTGCCGTCATGAGCACGGCCGTGATCCCCGCGGCCAGGCCCGACAGGGCCAGGCCGATGATCTTGATGCGCCGCACGTCGACCCCCGCCAGCCGGGTGGCCTCTGCGGCCTCGCCCGTGGCCAGCATGCGGAAGCCCAGCCGGGTCTGCTTCAAGAGGAACCCCGCAGCCAGGCTGGCAAGGATCAGCCAGAAAATGAGCGCGGGCATGCCGAACATGGTGCCGCGCCCGATCCAAAGAAAGCGCGGGTCCCACTGGCCGACGAAAGCGACCCCTTCGGTGATCATGAAAGAGAATCCCGTGGCGACGGACGCCATGGCCAGCGTCGCGATCAGCGAAGGGATCCTGAGCAGCGTCACCAGCAGACCGTTGAGGATCCCGGCCGCCGTGCCCACGGCGAGCCCGGCGAGCACGGCCCATTCGGGCGCCTGGCCGCCCTGGATGAGCCCGCCCACGATGACGGCCGCCAGGCTGCAGACATTGGCGAAGGACAGGTCGAGTTCAGCGACCAGCAGTGCGAGGGCGAACCCCATCCCCAGCAGCGCCATGAAGGTGCTGCGCTGCACGATATTGCTGAGGTTCTGCAGAACGAGAAAGTTCGGGGCGGAAAGCGCAAAGATCAGGAACAGCACGATGCCCGCCAGGCAGGTACCGTAGCGGCCCAGCCAGGCCTGCCAGCCCGGGTCAGCGGGGGCCATGGCAGCGCTCGCCTGGGGCGCGGCCCAGAAAGGGGTGGCCCGTCGTCATGTGTGCAGGGCCTGGTGCAGGAGCTGAGAAAACATGGTGAGCCGCTCTTCGAAATAGCAGACACGGGCGGGGTCGGGCACCACCCGCCGGCTGCGTTGTCTGACTGCGTTTTGTGCGCAGGATAGTGTGGGATGATAACCAAGCGCCACGCTCGCCGCCAAGGCCGCGCCCGTCAACGCCGATTCTGCATTCTCGTCCACCAGGAACGGCATGGCGAACGCATCGGCGCGCGTCTGGCACCAGTCGGGCAGGCGGCTGCCGCCGCCCCCCATGTGAATGACACCGCCCGCGGTGCGCAGCCCGGTTTCATCCAGTGCGGCGCGATGCGCCAACGCCAGGCCCTCTACGACGGCGCGTGCAAAATCGGCCCGCGTGTGATGCCCCCGGACGCCGTGAAAACTGGCGGATAAATCGGCGTCCCACCACGGCATGCGTTCGCCGGACACGTAGGGCAGGCACAAAGGCGGCTCGGATGCGGTCGATTGCCTGGCCGCCGCCAGCGTGGCGGCTGGGTCGTCCGTCTCCAGGAAGCGGCGCGCAAACCAGGCGAGTGTTCCCAGCCCGGTTTGGCAGGGGCCGCCGACGTGCCAGAGCGTGTGCGTCCATTGCAGACAGACCGCGCCCGGCGGATGCCGGGGCTGGGCATAGAAGGCGCCCATGGCTTCGGAGGTCCCCGAGATATCGTAGACGCCGCCTTCGTGGATGGCGCCCATGCCTAGCGTGGCGCACCAGGTGTCGAAGCTGCTGACGGCCACGGGTACGTTCAGCAGGCGCTCCAGCCCCTTGCCCAGCGGTGCCTGCACCCTGCCGAGGATGGTTTCCGCGGCCTGCGGGGCGGGGATCGAGGAAGCGGCCATGCCCAGCCGCTCGAGCACCTGTGCCACCGTGACCGTATCGGACCACAACCGGCCATAGACGACCGTGTCCGTCGCCAACACACCCGTCAGGCGGTAGTTCAGCCAGTCTTTGAGTTCCAGCATGGCCCGGGGCGCGTGCGCGTGATCGTGCCGCCATTGCACCAGCCTGGCCAGTGGGTGGAACGCGCCGAAGCTGCGAGTTTCCGGCACGCCATAGGCGGCTGCCACCTGCGCGGCGCAGGCTTCGCCGTAGGGGTCGTCCCAAAGCACCAGGCGGACATCTTCTTGCCCCTCTGGATCCAGGAACACGTGGCTACGGGTCAACCCCGTGAGTGCAAGCGCCTGCACGGTCGCAGGTGCGTCGGCTTGGTGCAGCAGTGCGGCCATCAGGCCGTTCACGGCCTGCCAGACCCCTTCGGGCGTCTGGCGGGGAACCCGTACGGGCGAATCGACGCTCAGCACCGGCCCCAGGCGCCCATCGGACCGAACCCAGGCGCCTTTCAGCCGCGCGGAGCCCAGATCGATGGCCAGAACGGCAGCGTCTGGATCCGACCGGGGGAGTTCGGACGGTGCGTCGATGCGTAGGGGGGTGAGCATAGTGGTGGATTGAGTGCCGAATCGATTGATATTAGTTTAATCAATCATTTTATTATCTTCGTCAGTCTAGTACAGATGGTTGATGTTTCATGCTTTGCACCATGAGGGCGTGTCCTGGCGTGATTTATTGGCCTATTTGTTTTTATTGGGTGATTCGATACCCTTTTTTTGCACAATAAGTTTGCATATTTTGTCGTTGTCACATAAACAGATTTAAGCATAATAGAAGGCAAGGCCAAAGTGTCTCAATACCAATCGAACTCAGCAAAATCATGAAATTGTCAAACGGCAGCAACGAATCGGTTTCACGGTCAGAATATGCCGGTTCTCGTTGGCAACCCCGGGATGCCTATACGGCGCGTTCGGGTGCCTATAAACTCATGCGTCAACTTGGCCTTAAAAATTATGATGCGCTGTATGATTTTTCATTGCAGCACTCCGACCAGTTTTGGAAAGCCCTGGGTGAATTCTGTGGTGTGGTTTGGTCCAAACCGTACGATAAATTAGTCGATGTATCAGCAGGAATCGAATATCCACGGTGGTTTCCAGGCGGCAAGCTGAACTGGATTGAAACGATATTCAAATGGTCTGAGAATCGCGAACACCGCGACGCCGCGGCCATCATCGCCGTGCACGAGGCGGGTGGTCATACGACGCTCAGCTATGCCCAGCTGCACCAGAAGGTCAGGTCTTTCGCCGCGGGTCTCGCAAGGCTCGGTGTTTCGCGCGGCGACCGTGTCGGTCTGCTCATGGAATCCGGCACCGAGGCCTATGTCAGCTATCTCGCAATCATTTACCTGGGCGGCATCGTCGTGCCGCTGTTTTCCGGCTATGGTGTCGACGCGGTCGTTGCCCGTCTTGCGGCATCGCAGTCTCGTATTCTGATTTCTTCAACGGGTTTTCTGCGCCGCGGAAAATACATCGATCTCGTCGCGCTGGTTCAAGATGCCGCAAGCGAGCTGCCCGCGCTTGATACCATCATATGGAAACCGCAAGCGGCCACGCAAGACATCCCGCAGGGGCTGTCGTTCCAAGAGGTCAGCGAGACGCCGCCCACCACCTTGCCTTGCGCGGTGACAGACCCCAATGATCCCTTCTTGCTGATCTACACCTCGGGAACGACCGGAAAGCCAAAAGGCATCGTACATACACACGGAAGCTTCGTCCTGCGCATTCTCAGTGATGCATCGATGCATCTGGACATCGATTCAAGCTCGGTCTTCTTTTGGCCCGCAGACATGGGGTGGATCGTCGGGTCGATCGCCCCGGTGGCGACATTGATGCTGGGTGCGACCATGGTCACGTATGATGGCGCGCCCGATTTTCCTGGCTGGTCGCGTTATGGGGAAATCATCAGCCAGTATCACGTCACGCATTTCGGCGCTTCACCCACGCTCATTCGGGCACTGGCGTCACACGAAGCCGAATCGCTCAGATACGACACGTCATCGATACAGATTCTGATCACCGCGGGCGAGACCATAGACCCCGAGATTTTTTCCTGGTTTCATGCCAGTTTCGGCAAGGGCGTAGCGCCTGTCCTGAACTATACCGGCGGCACGGAAGTCGGTGGCGCGCTGCTGACCAGTACGGTTCTGCGCCCGATCGATCCGGCATCTTTCAACACCCCCAGCCTGGGCACGCCGGTCGACGTCGTCGACATCCGCAGCGGGGCCTCCGTGACCAACGAGGTCGGGGATCTGGTCGTGCGTGGCATATTCATCGGAATGACACGGTCATTCTGGAATGACGATGAACGCTATATCAATACATATTGGAATCGGTTACCCGGCGTCTGGGTGCATGGCGATCTGGCCCTGCGCGATGCCGAAGGGTTTTTCTACATAAAGGGTCGCGCGGACGATGTGATGAAAGTGGCGGGAAAACGTGTGGGCCCGGCAGAGGTGGAAGACGCTGTCCTTGAAATGAATTCCGTCGCCGACGCTGCCGCCATCGGCGTTGACGATGCCCGTACCGGCCAGCACATTGCCGTCTTTGTCGTACCCAGCCGCACTGAAACGCTGTCGACGGCCGATGCCGATGCATTGACGGACAACGTGAAAGAACAGGTTGGCAGAAAACTCGGTCATCCGTTCCGGCCCAGCGAAGTTTATTTGGTGAACCAGCTGCCCCGAACCCGCAGTTCAAAAATCATGCGCCGGGTCATTCGCAATATTTACAATAATGAGCCATTAGGAGACCTATCGTCCTTGGAAAATCCAGTATCCATAGAGTATCTGCGCGACACTTTGCGGTAGCCTGGTGCCAGCCATGAAACTGCTTCGTCCGGCGGGTTGCGGCAAACAGCGTCGGGTTCTGGCAAATAGGGTAATCCTGCGAGCGTCGACACGGGGTTATGACCATTGTTTATTTGGAGGTTTGTTTAAATGATCTTGATCCGTTGAATTCACATGATGAAACAATAGTTCTTATGTTACCAATACTGCTTCATCGGCAGTATTCATCACAAGGCACAATATCCCGGGCTGTACCACTTTTCCGGATCTGCGTTTCAGCAGCGGAGCGGGTGGCATGTTGCCGCTTGGGATGCTTATTGATCCTATATTATTGGAGACGACATGAAAGCAATGACTCTTTCTATCGCGCTGGCAGCCAGCCTGGGAAGCCAGTTCATGGTCCCTACGGCTTTTGCCGCTGAACCAGTGAAGATTGGCGTTTTAGTCGACATGAACGGGCCTTATTCTGCCTTTGGCGGCCCTGGCGTGGTACTGGCCACGGAAATGGCCGTAGAGGATTTCGGCGGCAAGGTGCTCGATCGGCCGATCGAGGTGCTCACGGCCGATTATCAGAACAAGATCGACGTCACGTCGGCCCGGGCACGCGAGTGGTATGACCGCGACAAGGTGGACATGATCATAGAATCAGCCGATTCTTCGTCGGCACTTCTGCTTCAGAAACTTGGAGAAGAAAAGAAGAAGGTCGTGATATTTGCCGGTTCCGGCACGTCCCGGCTGACGAATGATGATTGTTCGCCGTACGGGGTTCACTACGTATTCGATACCTATTCGCTGGCAAACTCCACGGCCAAGGCGTTGACGCAGGCTGGCAACAAGAGCTGGTATTTCATTACGGTCGACTATGCTTTCGGCCACTCTTTGCAAGACGACGCCACCAAGGCCATCGAAGAGCTTGGGGGCGAGGTATTGGGTAGTTCGAAGCACCCGGCGTCGTCGGCAGACTTCGGCGCGTTCTTGATGCAGGCGCAAGGTTCTGGCGCCAACGTCATTGCATTGGCCAACGCCGGAAAGGATCTGCAGAACACCCTGCGTCAGGCATCCGAGTTCGGTATTTCCCAAAAGCAGATCATCGCGCCGTTTTACATCTTCGAAACGGATATCAAGGGTGTCGGTCTGGATCTCGTGCAGGGCGCGCAATATACGACTGGGTTCTACTGGGATCGCAACGATGAGACCCGGGAATGGTCGAACCGGTTCTACGAAAAGCACAACGCCATGCCGACGATGATACAGGCTGGCGCATATTCCGCGGTGATGCATTATCTTGAGGCCATTCAGGCCGCCGGCACCGTGGATGCCGAGGCGGTGATCGCAAAAATGAAAGAATTGCCGATCAATGACATGTTTGCGCAAGGCGGGTATATTCGGGATGACGGCCGCATGGTCCATGACATGTATTTGATGAAGATCAAGGCGCCCAGCGAGTCCAAAAATGACTGGGATCTGGCGACTGTCGAGGCAGTGGTGAAAGGCGACGACGCCTATCTGCCATTGGCTGAAAGCACTTGCCGCCTGGTAAAGAAGTAGGCATTGCCGCGTCGGATCGGACCATGAAACCCCTGTCGAAGCAGGGGTTTCACGAGACCCCTGCGTACCAGGGGTTTATAAATGATCGCAACATGATTTTGGCATCAGGATAATCGAAGGAGAGGTGAAATGGATCGATTGAAAGGAAAGGTTGCGCTTATCACAGGGGGCGGCATGGGGATCGGCCGCGCGAGCGCGCTGCGGTTCGCCCATGAAGGAGCGACGATCGTCATTGCAGAGAAAGACACCGCTGCGGGCGAAGAGACGGTATCCAAGATCCGCGAGCTGGGCGGAGAGGCGCTTTTTGTGCAGACTGACGTCACTGAAGCGGATGACGTCAAAAACGCGGTGGATTCTACCGTTCAGCGCTATGGCCGCTTCGACATCATATACAACAACGCGGGGGGCTCGACGGTGCGCGACGCACGCGTCACGGATGCGCCGTTCGAAGAGTTCTGGAGCAAGATCAAGCTGGATTTGTTCGGCACCTGGCTGGGCTGTCGCTACGGGATCCAGGCGATGATGGATGCCGGCCATGGGGGCTCGGTCATCAACTGCACTTCAATATTTGCACTGATTGGAACACACGGCAAAGACGCGTATACGGCGGCAAAGGGGGCGATCAGCGCACTGACCCGGTCGATGGCGGTCGAATATTCTCAGTACAACATCCGCGTGAATGCGGTTGCGCCAGGTGCGACGGCCACGGCACGGGTGTTGAAGCTGCTGAAAGAAGACAACGTCACGTCCAAGTCTCTGGACGGGCAATTGTTTGGGATCATCGATCCCGAGCACGTCGCCTATGCGGCCCTTTATCTGGCATCGGATGAATCCAAGTCGACCACAGGCCATATTCTTTCAGTAGACGGCGGGCTCACTATTTCCTAGATAGTGAGGGTTCATTTCATATTCAAATGATTGGGGAAACCATGTTCCACCATGTTGTCATGCTTCATTTTCGCGACACGCTGTCGGAAGAGGATTGCAAATATATCAACGATGCCTGCGACACCTTACGCGAACTGCCCGGTGTGATAACGCTGCAATTTGTTTCTAATTGTTCGGAGCGTGCTTTTGGCTATACCCATGCCTTTGTTTCCAGCTTCGTCGACAGCGCCGCGCACGATCATTACCAGCAAACGCCCCTGCATGCGCCCCTCAAGCAAAAAATCAAGGAGATCACGGATCAAGTGGTCGTGCTCGACTACGAGACGCCGTAAGAGGATCATGGGGCTTGCCTTGCAGGCCGCCAAAAGCCGCATCGACACGGGTCAACGGCGGAATTTTCGCGACTCGTCGGTGATGATCGACAAGATGAAATCCCATACCAGGCGTACCCGCTTGGTCTTGAACAGATCATTGGGGGCGGCCAGCCAGAGCTTGCGGGTGGCCAAGGGCTGGCCCGGCAGGACGCAAACCAGATCATCCGCCACGTCGGCCACGTATGGCGTCAGCAGAACCAGGCCCATCCCGGCGACGGCCGCAGCCCGTTGCGCCAGGATGCTGCTGGACGTCATGATGATCTGTGGCTGTGAAATGATTTCCTCGAGCACAAGAAAGCGGTCGCTCATGGTCCCATCATGCACATAGTCGACGAATGCGTGGGCATCCAGGTCGCCGATGGTCTTGATGGATGGGTGATGATTCAGGTAGGTTGGCGAGCCGTAGACGAAGTAATCGATTTCGGCCAGCCGCGTTATGGTGTAGCGGCCTGATTTCGGCGGATCCAGTGTCACGATGACATCGACTTCACGTGTCACGAGGCTGGGGTATTGTGGCTGCGCGATCAGTTCGATGTGCAGTTTTCGCTGCACCGCATGCAGACGTTCGAGTTGCGGGGCGAGCACACACACCCCAAAGGCTTCGGGCGTGCCGACCCGTACGGTACCCATGACATAGCGAGAGCGCGCCACGGTGCTCTCCATGGCTTCATGGAGTGCCGATTCCATGGCTTCAACGTGCCCCACGAGGGATCGGCCCGCGTCCGTCAGAGCGTACCCTTTCTTGCTGCGGTCGAACAGCACGGCACCTACCAGTGTTTCAAGGCGGTCGATCCGTCGCGATACGGTCGAGTGTTCCACGCCCAGTCGCAGGCTGGCTTTGGACACGGTTCCCACCCTGGCTACGGTCAGGAAAAATTGAAAATCCGTCCAGTCATGAAATTTCGACATCTCCAGAGGTCCTCGGTTGGACGCGCCGCGGTTCGGATTCGGTTCAGTAGGGGGCAGACGTGACGGTGCGGCGAGTATGGCTGTTCACGGGATCGGCGAGAGGCCAGCGTCGGCCTCGGGTGCCATTGAACATCATACGACGGGCCGCGTGCGGGTGTGGCAGGCGCGCTTGTGTCGCAGCGAACCGGGCACTCGGCTTTTGCGGCGATGCCATTTCTACTACAATTTTTTGATGGATAGCCGTCGTCAATGGATGGAACAGATTCGGGCCTGGGCACGCGCATTGGGGTTCTCCCAGATTGGTGTTTCGGGGGTCGATTTATCGTCGGCCGAGCCCTATCTGTTGCAGTGGCTGGCCCAGGGTCATCATGGCGAGCTCCACTACATGGAGCGGCACGGCCTCAAGCGGGCGCGTCCGGCCGAACTCGTGCCCGGCACGGTCAGCGTCATCACTGCGCGCATGCCCTATCTGCCGCGCGGCACGGCACCCGACTGGCCCGCTCGCGAACGCGCCCGGTTGGACAACCCCGGCGAAGGGGTGGTGTCGCTCTATGCCCGCGGCCGCGATTACCACAAGGTCGTGCGGTCGCGCCTGCGAAAACTGTGCGACCAAATCGAGACGCTGGTGGGGCCGTTTGGTTACCGCGTCTTTTCCGATTCGGCGCCGGTACTGGAAAAAGAGCTGGCCCGCCGCAGTGGCCAAGGCTGGCGCGGCAAACATTCGATGGTGCTTTCGCGCGATGCCGGATCGATGTTCTTTCTGGGCGAGATCTTCGTAGACTTCGAACTCGAGCCCACCGATCCGGTCAGCGCCCATTGCGGTACCTGCACGGCCTGCATCGACGTCTGTCCAACGGGCGCCATCGTTGCGCCTGGCGTGGTCGACGCGCGCCGCTGCATTTCGTATCTCACCATCGAAAACCATGGCCCGATCCCCGAGGCGCTGCGCCCGCTGATGGGCAATCATATTTATGGCTGCGACGATTGCCAAACGATCTGCCCCTGGAACAAGTACGCGCAGACGTCCGAGCTGCCCGATTTCGATGAGCGCTCGCCCCTGGTCGGGCGCCAGCTCATCGAACTCTTTGCCTGGGATGAGGACACGTTTCTCAAGCGCACCGAAGGCGGCCCGATCCGGCGCATCAATCATGAACGCTGGCTGCGCAATATTGCGGTGGCACTGGGCAATGCCTTGCGCGATGCCGACGACGTGCAAGCCCGGGCGTTGCGCGCCGCCTTGCTGAGCCGCGCCGATCATGACAGTGCCCTGGTGCGAGAACACGTGGCCTGGGCGCTGGCGCAGCGGCCCGCGGGCTAGCGCGGGCGGACGCCCGGGCCAGGTACCCACGGCAGGTGTGCGGGTGCCACCAGCGGGGTTACATTTGGTAAACACACATTGAGTAAAACCATATTCTGGATCATGTCATGGCATTACCGAACAAACCTGGCCAAAGCGCCATCGTCACCGCCTTGCAGGAGGCCATGGCACAGCAATCCTTCGCCATGCTCGAATCCGCGCAAGCGTTTGCCGACCGTTTCATGGCCGAGCACAACCGGCAGGCGCTCGACGATTTGGACATTTTGAGGCTCAGCCGCATGCAGGCGCCTGCAGCCGGCCTTCCATGGCCAGCTCCATGGTTCCCATCTTCGGGCTTTGGAGCGTGGCCTGGGACGTATAGTGCTGCTTGCTGTGGATGGTGGCGGTGAACTGGCCCGTGCCTTGGAAGCCGTCGCCATCGCAGACCAGGGTTCCGCTCCAGCGGTTGCCCTGCTGCTTGACGTCCTGGTAGGTACAGTCGCCGTCGGTTCGGCCATTCTGGATCGGGCCGCTTTTGGCATCTTCGGGGCTGATGCAGACATTCATCGAAACGGTCGGGGCGCCGTCGCGGGTTTGGATATCGATGCCCAGCATGCCGCCCATTTGCTGCTCGATCATGCGGCGAACCTCGGGCGACTGGTTTTCGAGCATCTGCATGGCCTGCGACATGGCGCGCATCTGCTGCCCCATTTCATTGCCAGTGACCGTGGTGTTCACCCGCCATAAGCCCGGGTCGATTTCCTGGGCTGCGAGGGGACTGCTGAACATGGCTGCCAGGGAGAGTAGCAAAAAGGCTTTTTTCATCGGGGATTCCTTTGCGCGCTTGCAATCAAGCGTCCATACGGATTACGGTGTCGGTTGCGGTGATTTAGCCTGGTCCAGCGCGGCTGGGCGATCCGTGTTTACCCTAGGTGTGAGTGTGTCGATACCCCGTAAGGCCGTAATCCGTCAGAACTGGTTCGATCAGGGGGGTGAAGCCTATGCGCGCTTTCGCCCAGGCTATCCCCCTGAACTCGCGCAGTATCTCGCGTCCGTGTCGGCGGGCAGGACGCTGGCCGTCGACGTCGGTTGCGGCAGCGGCCAGCTGGCCGTTCATCTGGCCCGACACTTCGACCGCGTACTGGGCGTGGATCCCAGTGCCGACCAGATCACCCATGCCACGGCGCATCCGCGCGTGGATTATGTGTATGCCACGGCAGAGGCCCTGCCGGTCGCGCGCCACGGAGCCGGGCTGATCGTCGCGGCGCAGGCCGCGCACTGGTTCGACCTGCCACGCTTCTACCAAGAGGTGCGCCGCATCGGTCAGCCGGGTGCCGCCCTGGCGCTGGTCAGTTACGGCGTGCTGAAGCTGGACGATGCACTGGATGTGCGTTTCAGCCGGTTTTATCATGACGAGATCGGCCCCTACTGGCCAGCAGAGCGCGCACTGGTCGACACGGGCTATGCCGGCTTGCCTTTTCCGTTCGATGAGCGCACGCCACCCCGCCTGCAGATTCGCCTGGCCTGGTGCCTTGACGACCTGCTGGGTTACATTGCCACCTGGTCTGCCGTGCGTCGCCTGCGCGAAGCGGCGCGCGACGACGTCCTGCAGGGTTTTGCCGCCGACCTGGCGGCGCTTTGGGGGGATCCGTCGCATCGCCGGGCAGTACACTGGCCCATCAATATGCGACTCGGCAGGCTGTGAATCCCCTGTTTTCGGGCGTGAGGGGTGTACCCTGGACGCATTCATGAATTTTTAGGATGTCAGTCGATGGAAGATTTGAACAGCCGCTACGGCCTGAACCCGGCCCACAGCGAAGTCGTGCAGGCCTGCGAGCTCATCGAGCCGTGCAGGGCCCTGGACATGGGGTGTTCGACCGGGCGCAACGCGCTTTACCTGAGCCAGCGCGGTTTCGAGGTGACGGCCGTCGACGTCAACCCCGATGCCATCGACCGGCTGCAGTCCATCGTCGACCAGGAAGGGATCCGTACGCTCAGGCCGCGGGTCTACGATATCCAGCAGGCTCGCATCGATGCAGAGTATGGCTTCATCGCCTGCACCGTCACCCTGATGTTCATCGATGCCTCGCGCGTGGCGGCCGTGCTGTCCGACATGCAGCAGCACACCGTGCCCGGGGGCTACAACCTGATCGTGTGTGCCATGGATACGGATGCGTATCCATGCCCCATGAACTTCCCCTTCACGCTGAGGCCGGGTGAACTGAGTCAGGCCTATGCGGGCTGGGAGCTCGTCAAGTACAACGAAGATCCGGGCACCATGCATCATGGCGCCCGTTTGCAGTTTGCCACCTTGCTGGCGCGCAAGCCAGAATAAATGGCGGAAAATCTCGATTCGGATCCGGACAACGCCTGCACGGCCATTGCCCGTGTGCTTGCCGGCAGCCTGCAGGTGCTGGCCTTCCCCAGCGCCAGCCACGTCTACAACCCGCTGATCTACATGTGGCCGGCACACCGCGATTACTTGCAGCGCTATGGCAGCCGCAGAGGCCGGATCCTGCTGGTCGGCATGAACCCCGGCCCATGGGGCATGGCGCAGACGGGCGTGCCCTTCGGGGCGATTTCCATCACGCGTGATTGGCTGAAAATCGAACATCCGCTGGGCGGGCCACTGCCCGACCAGCACGAAAAATATCCCATCACCGGGTTTGCCTGCCACCGCAGTGAAGGCAGCGGGGATCGCTTCTGGGGCTGGGCGCAGCGGCATTTCGGTCACCCGGATCCATTCTTCCAGGACGTCTTCGTCTGGAACTACTGTCCCTTGCTGTTCTTGCGCAATAACCGCAACCTGGTTCCGGAACATCTGCGCAAGGCCGAGCGTGAGCCCTTGTTCGGCATCTGCGACGCCGCGCTGGGTGCGGTGATTCATGCGATCAGGCCGCGTGTCGTCGTCGGTATCGGCCGTTTTGCCCATGGCCGTGCGCAGGGGATTGTCGGCGATGCGCTGCCGACGGCCTACCTGCTGCATCCCAGCCCGGCCAATCCAAGCGCCAACCGGGGCTGGGCCGACGTGGCCGATCAGGCCCTGGCGCCGTGGCTTTGATGGCGGCCACGTCTGGTGGTCATGGGAATCTGGGTTGCTATACTGGCCCGGGACAAAAACACGCCATTCGAGGCGATTTCATTTGGGTCAATCAATTGTTCAGAGATCTTGTCGACGGATTAGACGATTGCGTCAAAGAACCGGAAATTTTCCTGGACGTGCCGTTCGTGCCCACCGAGGAGGCCGTGGTCGAAGCCATGCTGAATCTGGCCGATGTCGGCCGTCACGACGTTCTATATGATCTGGGCGCCGGCGATGGGCGGTTTCTGGTGGCTGCTGCCATGCGGCGGAAGGCTCGCGGCGTCGGCATCGAACTGGATCCGGCGCGTGTTGCAGATGCCATGGAATATGCCGCGCATTCCCGTGTCGAGCATTTGGTCGACTTCATCGAAGAAGACTTCTTCAAGGCGGATTATCATGATGCCACCGTCGTGGTGCTGTATTTGCTGGACAGCATCAATGTGAAATTGCGGCCCCGATTATTGAAAACGCTTCAGGCGGGTGCGCGTATCGTGTCACATGCCTTCGATATGGGAGACTGGCGGCCTGACGAACGCGTGAGTGTTGCCGGCAGTACGCTTTATAAATGGATCGTCCCTGCGCGTGTGGCAGGCACGTGGTACTGGGAAAGCCTGGATGGCGCATCGTACCGGGCTGAACTGCGGCAGAAATATCAGGACGTCAGCGCCCAGGTCTGGCGCGAAGAGACCCCGGTTTGCGTAAAAAGCGCCGACCTGCAGGGTGGCCAGCTGGATTTGCATCTGGATGGCACACCATCCGGTGCGGCTCGCCACTTCACGCTGCATTTCGAGACGGGCGAACTGGTGTCAGCCGAAGAGCATGCGGCGGATGGCTCTTGTTGAGAGAGTGGCTTGCATGGGCTGATTATGGTGCGGACGCAGACCGAGCCTGACCTGCTCGGCGTAGCTGATTACCATCGGTTGAAAACACAATCTATATGGACTTAACGCGTGCTCAGAGACGCCTACGTTGATGCTGTCAAGAGCATCTTGATACTATTGGTTGTGTTTGGACATCTGATCGAACCGTATTCGTTTCGCCCTGATATCGAAAGTATTTACAAGTTCATATATTCCTTTCACATGCCACTGTTTGCATTTGTGTCAGGTTTGTTAACAAAGCAATATGAATCAAGGAGGGATCTTTATCACTCGGTCTTGCCGATCGTAGTGCTTCTTGTGGTGTTTGATCTGATTTACGAATTGGTAAATTTTCTTGTAACTGGCTCGACATCATGGTATTTGCGGGTTTTTTCCCCTTATTGGCTCCTTTGGTATTTCCTGAGCCTTGCGACATGGAGACTTGTTTCACCGGTATTTTTCAGGCTGTCCTTTCCAATAACAGTGAGCGTCTTGGTGTCAGTGACATTTCTATTGGTACCGCAGATCGGATATCCATTGAGCATCGCCAGGACGTTGTCATTTCTGCCATTTTTTGTCGGCGGCTTGGTGTACGGCCGAAAAATTATATCCTGGATAAAACATCATAATACAGGTAAATGGCTCATTATTGCAGTATTTGTATTGATCGGCATATTCTTAATTGTGCCGAGATTTGATGTTCGAATGCTATGGGGTAGCTTCTCTTACGCTCAAATGGGTTACCACGGGCCAAGCGGTATTATGCAGAAGTTATCTGTGCTGTTGATATCCTCTATCGGCGTGTTTTCTATATTGATGTTTGCGCGATACAGTAGCCTGCTGATCACATTTGGCGTAGCCTCATTGTCGATATATGTATGGCATGGGTTTTTCATCCAGATCATAAGCAAGGCTGCCGTTAATTTCCTCCAGGATTCTCCTTTACTGCTTTTGATCATCATAGAGCTCGCGTTATCGGCATTCATTTGTTGGGTTCTAAGCCTAGGGTTGGCCACTAGGGTGACACGATCCATTCAGAAGGGAGTCCGATAGCACGGCCGCCATTTCATAGAAGCACGAGAGACTATGGATTGCTCTTTCGTGGTGACTCAGGCGCGGGAGGTGCAACGATCGCGATGTATTGAGCTTTCTGAGTGGCGAGCACTTGTTGTCTGCGGGCACTGGCTGTTGTGGTTTGCCATTTTCTTTTTGAGGTACGATACTTGCGGTTTCTTCAAGAGTGCTCGGAATTTTTTAGGCAAGGCATATCATGAGAGGGAAACGCCCATGGACATGCCGGTGAAACACAAGAGGCCATCTATTATTGCGGCCCAGGTGGCCAGACAGGCCGATGAACGCAACGGGGTGAGCGCCAAGATGCCCGGGGCATGAGCGTGCGCGAGATCCAGGCCTTCCTCGTCGGGACTTATGGCACGGAAGTCTCGCCTGAGCTCATCAGCGCAGTGACCGATCAAGTGGTGGCCGAGGCCGCCGCTTGGCAAAGCTGGCCCCTGGAGCGTATGTACCCTATCGCCGGTCGCTGGAGTGGCGGCTTCGTTTTCTGCACATCGTCGTGCAGCAGGGGCACGGAGCACGCGATCCTGCACAGGTGGCGAAGGAAACCCCTACCTGATGCGCAGAAAACCACCAGGACCCCGGAATTGCAGGATAATTAGTCTATACCTGTATCACTTTCGCAAAGCCTGTCATGAAATTTCCCCAGTGCGTGAACGATGCCGACCTCGAGCGCCTCGACGATTTTCTCGCCTCCGGTCGTATTGCCGAGACGTCCATGGACGTCTCCACTCTGGAGGGGTGGCTCACGGCACTGGCCATTGGTCCGCGCATGGTCGTGCCATCCGCTTGGTTACCCTGGGTTTGGGACTTCGAACACGGCCACGAAGACGTGGATTTCGCGTCTATGGATGAGGCCAATGAGATCATCGGCCTTCTCATGGGCTGGTGGAATCAGATCACTCAGACGTTTCAAGAACATCCTGAAACCTTCGAGCCCGTCTTCAAGCGGCAGGCGGTTTGGGGGGCTGCTGAATGGTGCGAAGGGTTCCTGAGAGCGACGCAGCTGTTTGATGCGGATGACTGGGAGCGGCTTTGGGCAGCAGACGCGGCGAAAGCGGCAGAGCAGTACCCGGGCTTGATGACGCCTTTCCTGCGACTGGGCACGGAAGATGGCATGGAAATCATACGTAAGAAAGGTGATGCCCAACACTGGATGGATGCCGTGGTACCTGCCGTATTGAGCATCGATCGATACTGGGCGCCCCGACGAGAGCGGTTGGTTGGCGAGCGGGCACAAAATACCATAAGGCGCACCACACCCAAGATCGGCCGCAACAGCCCATGCCCATGTGGCTCAGGCAAAAAATACAAGCATTGCTGCGGCCGACGACCTGTCACTTTGCATTAAACGATCACCTGCGACCATCCCATTACACTGGCGGCGTCTCGAGTCTTGGAAAACAAGAGACTCCCCCAAAAGATGCGTTTGTTCAAGCATCTTGGGGGGGATTTCCTTCTGCCCATCACCTTCCTTGATCAAATTCCAGCAAAAATCCATCAAGAGAGATGAACAGGCTCAAGATTTGTGGATTGCACGCAATAGCTGGGTCCCATACACTTTTAATGATTTTTGTTTACAAGGAAACCACCATGGCATTAAAAATAGAATCCCTCGACCCGGATCACACGGCGCTGCTGCTGATAGACCTGCAAAACGACTTTGTCGAACCGGGCGGGCCGCTGCATGCGTCGATGGCTTACGACAACCTGCCCAAGATCAAGGAATTAATCGCATTTTGCCGTGAAAAGGGTGTTCAGCTGATTTATTCGCGTCACGCCCACGATAATGACGGCTCCGATATGGGCTTGTTTCAAGAAATCTATCCTGGTCTGGGGCAGCGTCAGGCCCTGATACAGGGCCAGCGTGGTGCTGAAATTTTTGCCGAGGTCGCGCCGCAAGAGGGCGACATCATTGTGCGCAAGCAGCGATACAGCGCTTTTTTCCAGACCAATCTCGATCTGATCCTGCGCAGCAAGGGCATAACAAGCCTTGCTATTGCCGGCGCGACCTCAGAAGATTGTTGCCTGGCCACCGCCCGGGACGCCATGTATAGGGGCTACCGGGTGGCTTTCTTGGAGGACGTTATAGGGACCTATGACTATCCCGATATCGGCTATGGCGCGATCAAGGCCGAAGACCTGCACCGCATGATTCTCACCATTGTGGGGGTCACCACGGCCCACGTCATGAAAGCAGACGCGTTCAAGGCTTTGTTGGCCGCTTGAGTCGGGGTAGACGTTGCATGGTCGAAGGCACTGGCATTATCGCAGTGCTTGAGGCGCTTTCTTCCATGTGACGGCAAGAGAGGCGCATCCATGAATGATCTTGTTCTTCAGCGAGGATAGCGGTCGAAATAGGTGTGTCTTTTGTTTTTCCGCCGGAGCCAGCGGCCGACGCCACTTGCTGAGCCCGCTCACCTCTCTTGATGGGTTTTTGTTGGAATTTGATCAAAAACCGTTCAACCTCGCACCTCAAGCCTGTCACCAGCGTCAGCTGCCTGATGAGCGCTGAAAACCAAGGCTAGCGGGTTACTGGTGAAATTTGCGGGTTAGGGCGTACGAGGGCCAGAGCAACGCTTGCACAGCAAGATGGACAAGTTGGGAAAGTGATGAACACGACTGTGCAGATTGGATGAGCTTGTACAGATTTCCTCGATGATGTAATGCAATTGAATTGCAATCATGATGTCTCAAGCCTATCCCACAGGAGACTCGCTATGTCCGCCAGTGCATTGGTTCAAGCTCGCATCGACCCCGTTCTGAAAGAGCGGGCCACGAAAGTGCTCAACAACATGGGCCTCACCGTGTCGGATGCTGTGCGTATTCTATTGACCCGGTGCGCGACAAGCCCCGCCGTTCATGGCGGGGAAGGATAGCGCGGACGGCGTAGCCGTCCTGGGGCTTGGTTTTCAGTGCGGCGCCTGCTGCTGTTCGATGTACTGGCGCACCATGGAAATGGGAGCGCCGCCACAGCTTGATGCAAAGTAGGACGGCGACCTTCGGCAGGTACTCCACCAGCAAGTGAACGTGGTCGTCCTCGCCGTCCATCTCGATCAGTTGTGCATCGAAGTCGGTGCAGACCTTGGCAAAGATTGTCCGCAACCGGTTAATGGCGTCGCCATCGAATACTCTGCGGCGATATTTCGCCACAAAGACCAAATGGACGTGTATCTTAAAAACGCAGTGTCTGCCGCGTCGAATATCGTTGTCATCGCTCATAGACCAAGAGTATCATTGATCCATGCAACGACTTCAAGCCTTCAAGTTCGAGCTACGCCCCGACGGCCATCAGGAGCGGCAGATGCGCCGTTTCGCTGGCTCTGCCGGTTTGTCTTCAACAAGGCGCTGGCGTTGCAAAAAGAACGCTACGAGAACAGTGAGAAGAAGCTAGGCTACGCCGGGCTGTGCAAGCTGCTCACCGAGTGGCGCAACAGCGCGCAGACGGCATGGCTGGCGGATGCGCCCGTCCATCCGTTGCAACAAACGCTCAAGGACTTGGAGCGGGCGTATTCCAACTTCTTTGCCAAGCGCGCCGACTTCCCGCGTTTCAAGAAGAAGGGCCGGCGCGACAGCTTCCGCTACCCAGACCCGAAGCAGATCAAGCTCGACCAGTCCAACAGCCGCATCTTCCTGCCCAAGTTGGGCTGGTTGCGTTATCGCCGCAGTCGGGCCGTGCTCGGCGTGGCGAAGAACATCACCAGTCAGCCAGACCTGCGGCAAGTGGTTTGTGAGCATCCAGACCGAGCGGGAGGTGCAGCAGCCAATTCCCAACGGCGGTGCTGTCGGTACCGACATGGGCATAGCCCGCTTCGCCACACTTTCGGACGGCACGTACTACGCGCCACTGCACAGCTTCAAGCGGCATGAAGCCGCACTGCGCAAGGCGCAGCAGGCCATGAGCCGCAAAACCAAGTTCAGCAGCAACTGGAAGAAGGCGAAAGCCCGAGTCCAGCGCATCCATTTCCGCATCGGTAATGCCCGCCGCGACTACCTGCACAAGACCTCAACCACGATCAGCCAAAACCACGCAATGGTGTGTATCGAGGACTTGCAGGTGCGGAACATGTCCAAGTCGGCGGCAGGTACGGCAGATGCACCGGGAAGAAACGTTCGGGCCAAGTCCGGCCTGAAC
>Ga0172382_10003415_pt1 | contig 25212 bp, 24 predicted proteins | sample Leawel138RmetaG_FD_122245 | JGI IMG/M metagenome (GOLD analysis project Ga0172382, IMG submission 122245) | Leachate microbial communities from a municipal landfill in Southern Ontario, Canada - Leachate well 138R metaG | ecosystem: Engineered > Solid waste > Landfill > Unclassified | place...
CGCGACGTTGTAGCCGCCCTGCACCATGCGCGTGCAGCCGCATTTGCCAAGCAAGCCCTTGACCGCGACGGTAATCGACAGCTCCGGCGCCTGCTGATGCGCGTGCAGGGCTGCAAACAGCCCGGCACCGCCGGAGCCGAGAATCAGGATATCGGTGGAAACTCTCTTGAGGCTCATGACGAGTGCACTCCCAGGCTGGCCAGCGCGCTGGCACGGTTGCGTTCCACATCGCTTCGGACAACGTCGTAGAGGCTGTTTCCGTGGCTGTCCATTGCCACGAGCAGCGGCCCGAAATTCCGGATGCGGAATTTCCACAGCGATTCCGGATTCAGATCGTCGAGGTCGACATCCTCGATCTGCTCGATCCAGGTTGTCTCCAGCGCAGCCGTGCCGCCAACGATCGCCAGGTAGACGCCGCCCAGTTCCTGAAACGCGGCTAGCGAACCATCGCGCATGCCGCCCTTGCCGACGATCATGCGCACGCCGTATTGCGTCATCAGTGGGCGGGTAAAGCGCTCCATGCGATCCGAGGTCGTCGTGCCGATACACACCGGCGCATAACCCGCCGGGTATTCCGTGCTCGGTTCGACCTTGCGCACGTTGGGTGCGGTATGGATGACGGCGTGGCCCGACAGATCAAATCGAGTGCTGCGACCGTGATCGAAGAGGTGAATCTGCGTGGCATCACGGATGCCGAAAAGAGTTGTGTGCAGGGTAACGGTGTCGTTCACGCGAAGCTGGCGAATCTGCGCCTCGCTCACCGGCGTCTCGAGTTCGTAGTGGGCCATGATCAGAATCCGTAAGTGACGCCTGCCGGCGAGAAAGTTGCCTTTGCGCGGCGAGCGGAGTGGCACTGCATATTGACTGCGATCGGGTTCATCGTGATGTGCGTATGCGCGAGCTCGATATGCACGGCGAATGCCGTCGAGTCGCCGCCGAGCCCCTGCGGGCCGACGCCGAGCCGGTTGATTGCCGCAGACAGCTCGGCCTCCAGCTTCGCGCCTTCGGGGTCGGCGCAGACGGTGCCAAGCTGGCGGGTTGAGGCCCGCTTGGCGAGGGCGACACACAGATCCGAGGTGCCGCCGAGCCCAACGCCAACGATGGTCGGCGGACAGGTCTTGCCGCCAGCATTGATCGCGCAGTCAACGACGAAGGCCTTGATCGCATCGATGCCCTCGGCAGGGATGGCCATCTTCAGGAAGGAGTTGTTCTCCGACCCGCTGCCCTTGGGCACCATCTTGATGGTCAGCTCATCCGGGGTGTCCGAATAATCGACGTGAATCACCGGCACCTCGATGCCGCACGAGGAGTGATTGTTCTTTCGCGTCAGGGGATGCACCACTGACGAGCGCAGCGGGTGCTCGCGGGTTGCACGTTCGCAGCCTCTGCGAATGGCCTGCATCAGCGCATGGCCGCCAACGTCCACCTCGTCGCCGATCGTTACGTAGTAGATCGGCACGCCAGTGTCCTGACACAGCATGTTGTTGGTGTTCTCGGCGACCTCGATATTGGTCATGATGGTCGCGAGCACATTCTTGGCCGTCGCCCCGGTTTCAGTCGCGGCAAGCTGGGTGAATCCATCCTTGATATCTGGCGGCAGCAGCTTCAGCGCCCGGATATAGAGCTCCTTTGAAACCTCTTCAACGGTGTTCAAATCAACTTTCATAGCGTGTCTTCTCCTGTCTTCTTATCTGGGGCCTAGCGAATCAACGCCAGCCCGAAAGCCATACCCGTTGCGAGGCTGAAACCCACTGCGCCGGTGATCCAGTTCTTGCGCAATCCCGTCCACGGTCTGAATTCGATCAGCAGCAAACGCACGCCGCACATCATGTGCAGGGACAGGAGCACGACGAGCCCCCATTCGGCGAACTTGAACAGGGGCTGATCGGCGAACTGCAGAAAACCATCCAGCGCGGCCGTCCCCTTGATCGCCTGTCCGAGCGCCCAGAAATGCACGGGCAGGAACAGCGCCAGCGCCAGCCCCGACACGCGGTGCATCAGGAAAGCCCAGTACGCGGCATGGTTGCGCGCGCGTGAATCATTCGTTCGCTTCATGATGCGATCACTCCCCATACAGCGCGCAGGCCGAGGATCAGGATTCCCCAGGTGAATAGCTGCGCGATCAATGTCGACTTGAACCCCCGAACGCCAAACCACTCTTCAGCAATGTTGGTCACGCCGATCGGCACGTGTGCGGCGCAGCCAAGGACGAACACCGCATAGAAGGCACCGAACAGCCAGCTGCCCTGAGTGCGCGCCAGAATCTCGGCGCCGCTCAGACCGCCTCTCACGGCGTAAATCATGATTGCCAGGTGAGCCACCACACAGCACGCAAGCACCATCGCGCTGATGCGCTGGACATACCACAGCTGCCTTTTCGTCTCGGCATGCGTCATCACTTACCTCCGGCAGGTGTAGTCATCAATTGCCGTTTCAGGCCTGCGATGCCGGCTGTCGGCGCCAACTGCTTGGGGCAGCGCTCGGTGCACGAACCCTGGGTATGACAGGAGTGGCAACCCGCATCGCCCGCGACTGCTTTCATCCGTTCCACCAACTGCGTGTCACGCTGGTCGTTGACGAGCGTCCATGCACGGTTCAGCGCCGCAGGGCCGAGATAATCAGGCCGCCAGCTCACCACATCGCAGGAGGCGTAGCAGACACCGCAGCCAATGCACTCGATTCCGGCATCCGCGGCCATTCTGGCTTTCGAGTCGGGCCGGACCTTTTCAAATTCGTCCTTGCGCGTCCGACTACCCTTGAACTGACCCAGGCCGCGTGCCCACTTGTCGAAGAAGTCGCGCATGTCGGTCACCAGATCCTTGACGATCGGCAGGTTCGCCAAGGGCGCGAGTTCAAGCTTTCCGTTTTCTGCGACCTGCGACACGTGTGTGCGGCAGGTCCACCTGGCCTTGCCATTGACCGTCATCGCGCACGAGCCACACATCCCCACCCGGCACGCAAAGCGGTACGCCAATGTGTGATCGACATTGCGTTGAATATGCGTAATCACGTCAAGAACAGTCTGATTGTCACGACGGGGAACTTCATAGCTTACGAAGCCGCCCTCCTCCTTACCTCGCCACACGCTTACCGCAAGAGTTTTCGTCATCTCTAACCCACCTAGCCAAGCATTCAGATTCAGATTTGTGATGTCTGCAGGAATCAGCTGAAGGATCACCAGCGAACTCGGCAGCGATCAGCCATGGGGCGATTCTGGATATGGAGAGGAAAAATAAAAAGCCAATCTTAATTTGCACGAGGTAAATTAAAACTTTATCTAAAGAGCACGTTGTCTGCGTCCGCCGCCCCGTGGCCGCCCTCCCCTTGTGGTTGCCTGTCGCAGACGATCCGGCTTTCCCCGCGGTTGCCTGGACACCCAGCAGCCTCACATCCGAGGTGCAACAGACGTACCAATGGAGGCGAAGAAGTCGCAGGGGCGTTACACGGAAGGGTTGCGGCGCAGCAGCCCGGCACATCACTGAACGCGACCATGCCGGTGCCGGGGTCACTGTGCGGCGCGGGATGAGCACGCACCGTCTTTGCGGGTGGAGCAAATGGTTCTCGGCGCCTCCCCGGTAATGGGGGCGCCGAGCGACAGTCGCGCAGATGAGATCCGCCGACTCAAGGCGGCGTTACGCCGCGTGGCGCAGCAGCGGATTCACCGCCGGCGCCGCATTGCGACTACCAGTAGCCCAGGAGTTTCCACCACAGGCCGCCGATGACGACCCAGATGGTGAGATTGACCACGCTCACCACAAAGCCCACCTGCCACCACTCCTTGAGCGTGACATAGCCTGAGGCGAAGATGATGGGTGCTGTGCCGGTACCGTAGTGAGTCAGCGACATCATCAGCGAGGACGCGCCGGCCATCAGGAGCGCGAGATACATCGGCGGCGCCCCAAGTGCGATGCCTGCGGTGAAGAAAGCGCCAAACATGGCGGTGATATGTGCGGTGGTGCTCGCGAAAAAGTAGTGCGCGTAGAAATAGACGCCCACCAGCAGCAGGGTCGCCCCGACCCAGCCGATGCCCGTGCTTTCAATCGCGCCCTGAATCTGCTCCGAGAACCACTGGATAAGGCCGAGTTTGCCGAGGAAGCTCGCCATCATCACCAGTGCAGCAAACCAGACGATGGTGTCCCAGGCCCCTTTCTCCGTAAGGACGTCGTTCCAGGTGAGCACGCTGGTCACCAGCAGGATCGACAGTCCAAGAAACGCCACTGTCGTCGCATCGAGCGCGTAAGCCGCGCCAAAGATCATCGCGGGAACGCCCGCCCACAGCGCCAGCAACAGCGTGAACACGCCGATCATGATCATCTCGTTGCGATTCAGCGGCCCCATCTCGGTGAGTTTCTCTCTCGCGAACTTCGGGGCCTCCGGCGTTTCCTTGAGCTCAGGCGGGCACATGAAATAGACGACCAGTGGCATCACGATCAGCGCAATGATGCCGGGCACCAGCGCCGCCAGGGCCCATTGTCCCCAGGTGATGCTGATCCCGGCACCGGTGGCGTCCGAGATCAGCTTGACCACAAGCGGATTCGGTGCAGTTGCGGTGATGAACATCGCCGAAGTGATGGGGTTGGTGTTGTAGTTAACGAGCGCGAGGAAGCGCCCCATCTTCTTCTCGGTGCCCTGCTCCGGATCGGAGCCGAACCCTGCTGCAATCGGCCGCATGATCGGATGGATGATGCCCCCGCCGCGGGCCGTGTTGCTTGGTGTCACCGGGGCGATCAGGGCCTCCGACGCGGCGAGTGCATAGCCGATGCCCAGGGTCTTCTTGCCAAAGACGGAAATGAACCAGTAGGCGATACGCGATCCCAGCCCCGACTTGGAGAGACCGCGAGAGATCATGATCGCGATGCCAATCAGCCAGATCAGACTGTTGGAAAACCCGCTCAGTGCATCCTTGAGCGCATCACCCGGTTTCGGGCTGGTGACGCCGGTAATTGCCACGAGCATGATTGCAACGATCGCGATCGCACCGATCGGCATCGCCTTGCCGATAATCGCCGTGATGGTGCCGACAAAGAGCGCCAGCAAATGCCACGCGTTCGGATCGACACCCTCGGGTACGGGTATCACGAACCAGATGATCAGGATCAGCGCGACGGAAATCAGCGCGGATGTGAACTTGACGCCAGCAGACTCGGCCATGGGTTCCTCCCTTTCAATTTGGAGTGTTCTTTTCTGAGAAAGGCAAGCAGCACACCAGAGCAACCGACTGCACCGCCTGACTTGCTAAGCACCACTCTACGCATTCCCGGACGGCTTGACCAATTGATCCATGCGCGCGCCCGATCGCCCGATCCCGCGAACAGCAGCCCTCAGACTGCGTGACAGGTAGCGGCCATCCAGCCCGCTACCGGGGCGACGCTTCCACACTCAGCGCATCAGCCGGATAAAGACGCAGCATCTCCCGCGCGTCCTGTTCGGATTTGGCGCGTAGCCAGTTCCCCCACAGATCATCGGGCAGGATCACCACCGAGCGTTTCTCGTCTTCGGGCTTGTGAAACCGCTGCATGACCGGGTCGTTATCTGCATTGATGGTGAGCATCGACATTGACCACTTTGGCAACTCGCCCGCCTCCTCGCGCTGCACCCAGATTCCGGCAATGCCCATGGGTTTGCCGTCCGCCCTGGCGATCCGCCAACGGACGGCCTTGCCGGATTCGTAGCACGGTTCATAGATTTCGCTTGCAGGGATGATGCACAGTTGCCCATGCCGCCACGCGTCCCTGAAAGAGGGTTTTTCGCCAACGGTTTCAGCCCGCGCGTTGTAGGTTGACCGCACGATCCTGGCGTCTTTCGCCCACCCCGGCACCAGGCCAAAGCATGCCGGCACCCACTCCCGCGGGGCGAAGTTGCTGACAATCGGCACGATCGAGCCAGGGTAGGCCTCGCCATAGGGGAAGTCTGGCGGCGGCAGCGGAAAGGCGGACAGCTCGTCCCTGCTGGCGGGTCTGTAGTTGGCGCACATGGGGCAATGTTATGCCCACCGCGGATCGGGCGCATGGATGCAGGGCCCGGCCGGCCTCGATTCCGATGCGCCGGGCGCTGGACGCTCGCTGGAAAAGCGGAATGCACACCCGGCGCGCCTCGAATTGACGGATGAAGCAGATCCCAATACAACGCACTTATCGCACTCGACTCGCACACGCCGTACATGGACAACCCTTCGCACGACAGACAGTGCATCCGCTGCGCCCACTACTTCATCACCCACGACACGGCACTGCCCTACGGGTGTCACGCCCTGCACTTCAAGAGCCGTAATGCGCCGTGGCGCGAAGTGCTGGCTGCGTCAGGCACGCCGTGCCAGTACTATTCACCGAAGCCGGGCACAACGCGCGGCACGAAAGCATGACATCGACCCAAGCGTGTCGCACCTGTGGCTGACCCATGGTTGCGGCGTGCAGTCACTCACCCGCCCCATCAGCCAGGAATAAACATGACCCGCACTCGCCTTCTCGCACTCTGCGGCAGCGCCCGCCAGGATTCCTTCAATCGTCTCGCCCTCGCGGTGGCCATCAAGGGGGCGAAGAATGCCGGTGCCGATGTCACCTTCGTCGAACCGCGCGACTTCGTCATGCCGCTCTACGACGGCGATCTCGAAGCCAGCGCGGGATTGCCCGAAGCGGCGGCCCGCCTGCAGCGCCTGTTTGCCGAGCACGACGGCGTCATCGTCGCCACCCCTGAATACAACGGCTTCTTCACCCCGCTGCTGAAGAACACCCTCGACTGGGTGTCGCGTCCGCTGCCCGACGCGAGCGGTCGCCCCGGCACCGTTCACCTGCGCGGCAAACCTGCCGGCCTGATCACCGCCTCGCCCGGCGCGCTGGGCGGCATCCGCGCGATGCAGCATGCACGGCTGTATCTGTCGAATCTGGGCCTGATCGTCGTCCCCGAGCAAGCCGCCGTTCCTGCTGCCAACAAAGTGCTCGGTGCCGATGGCAGCATCGCCGACGACCGCACCCGTGACATGCTCGAGGGCGTCGGTGTCGCCGTGTGCAATCTGGCCAACGCCATTGGCCGCAACACCCGCTGACTCCGCCGGCCGCGTATTACCGCCTCACGAGCCGCAGGATGCTTCCTGGCATCCTCGCGCAACCACTGCTGCCTGCGGCAACACACCCAAACGGGCTTTCGTCCTGGCAGGCGCAAACATGCTCGCGGCCAAGGACTGTGTCACCGGAAAGGACACCCGCTGCAGCCCCTGTGCAGGCAGGCCGAACCCCAAGAGAATGGCCCTAGCCGACGCAAAGCGCTTGCGGTGATCATCGGAAAGGTCGGGACCAGGGTCTATCATGAGGCTGGAAGCTGCCGGCAATCATCGGGCGCGGTCATCGCCTGGCGCTCAGCGCAGCCTGCGCAGATCCGACCGGTCACGAGCACGAAACGCAGCCGGCGCCCTCGCACCAGAAAGCGATCAAACTAACCCAGAAACCGATATTGTTTGCCCTTGGGGCGAACGATAGAGTGGTATTCCAGCAGGCTCAGTCAAAAACATTGCCTGCCATCCGGGACCTTCCGCTGCGGGATCCGCAGCCAACGGGAGATCGTGGCATCCAAACCGCGCCACGCAGTCCCTGTCCCGCCAAACACCCTCAGGTGTTTTCGAATACAAAAAGAACCATGTCTGGCCGGCCGGGCTGCGACCGTCTGCTGGCCGCTGCTTGTGCCACCCCTGAACCGAGGAGAAAACCTTGACGATTTTCAACCCGACCACTGCGCTGCGCGCCGCCTGCACAGCCATGTTGCTGACGCTCGGCCTCAGCGCATCCGTGTACGCAGCCGGATCTGCCGCACCTGACGACAAGGGTCGTCACTTCTACGAGAAGGTCTGTTCGCGCTGCCATGAAACCGGCATCGGCCCCGTGCTGCTCGGCCGCGACCTGCCGCCCATCTTTTTCACCACCATGGCCCGTTTGGGCCGGGGCGCCATGCCGGCTTTCCGTATATCTGACGTCGATGACGAGACCCTGCAGGCCGTTGCGGAGTATCTGTCGAAGACCAAGGTCAAGCCTTGATGGAGATCAAAGCCATGAACAGTATGCGACGCGAAGTACTGAAATCCATCGCCGCAGCAAGCGTTGCGATCCCCGCAGCAGCAAGCGTGCCCGCGTCTGCGGCCGGGCTGCACCGCACCGGCGCCGCTGCCTCAGGGACGGCACGGGTGCTACCCGTCATCGCTGGCCTGCCACTCGATGCCGCCTTCGTGCGCGGCGTCATCACGGCAAGTGAGCGTTCGGCGGCGACGGTGGCGCCAACACAAAGCATCGGCAAGCTGGATTCTGCGGCGATCGCCGCGCTGACAGTCGCCAGTGACGGCAGGCCCACCACCATTGTCGGCCTCACCGATTCGGCCACGGCCATGCTGGTGCTCGGCCACATGCGCAGCAAGAACGCCACCGTAGTGGCCATGACCCACCACCGCCTCGCGCACGAAGCCAACGCCGCAGCCTGGGCCGCACACATCGGCGAGCTGGCCGTGGCCCAGGCATTGAGCCCTGCAGCCCTGCTCGCCGGTGCCGCCGACGACGGCGCGGCCGGTGCCGCCTACGTGCCGGACGGGATCTCCTACATGTCCTTCACCTGCGTCATCTGAACGGAGCCACCATGACCAAGTACACCATCCTGCCGAAGGACGTTTCCGAGAGCGACTTCGATGCCGCCGTCAAGGAATTCACCGCCATTCTGGGAGCCGACAAGGTGCTGACCGCCGGCGACAAGCTCCAGCCCTACAGCAAGATCATGCTGGCGGTCGAAACCGACAAGCACGCCGCCTCTGCCGTACTGCTGGCAACCACCGTCGAACAGATTCAGGCCATCGTCAAGGTCTGCAACACCTACAAGATCCCCATCTGGACGATCTCGACCGGGCGCAATTTCGGCTACGGCTCGGCCGCCCCGGTGGCGCGCGGCCAGGTCATTCTCGACCTGCGCCTGATGAACAAGATCATCCACGTCGACCCCGAGCTGTGCACCGCGCTCGTGGAACCGGGCGTGACCTATCAGCAGCTGTATGACTACATCGAAGAGAACAAGCTGCCACTGATGCTGTCCTTCTCGGCACCGTCGGCCATCGCCGGCCCGCTGGGCAACACCATGGACCGCGGCGTTGGCTACACGCCCTACGGCGAGCACTTCCTGATGCAGTGCGGCATGGAGATCGTGCTCGCCAACGGCGAAGTGCTGCGCACCGGCATGGGCGGCGTCAAGGGCGACAAGGCCTGGCAGGTCTTCAAATGGGGCTACGGACCGACCCTGGACGGCATGTTCACCCAGTCCAACTACGGCATCTGCACCAAGATGGGCTTCTGGCTGATGCCCAAGCCGCCGGTGTTCAAGCCGTTCGAGATCCAGTTCGACGAAGAATCGGACATCTCCGAGATCGTCGAGATGCTGCGCCCGCTGCGCATCGCCCAGATCATCCCGAACTCGGTCGTGATTGCAGGCACCCTGTGGGAAGCCGCCACCTGCAACACCCGCCGTTCCGACTACATCACCACCCCCGGCGCCACCCCCGACTCGGTGCTCAAGCAGATCCAGAAGGACAAGCACCTCGGGGCCTGGAACGTCTATGCCGCGCTGTACGGCACCCCGGAACAGGTCGAGGTCAACTGGAAGATCGTCACCGACGTGGTGGCAAAGTCCGGCAAGGGCCGCGTGATCACCAAGGAAGAAGCGGGCGACACCCAACCCTTCAAATATCGCTCTGAACTGATGTCGGGCGTGCCGAACCTGCAGGAGTTCGGGCTCTACAACTGGCGCGGCGGCGGCGGCTCGATGTGGTTCGCTCCCGTCAGCCAGGCCCGCGGCAGCGAGTGCGAAAAGCAGATGGCGATGGCGAAAACCATTCTCAACAAGCATGGTCTGGACTATGTCGGCGAGTTCATCGTCGGCTGGCGCGACATGCACCATGTCATCGACGTACTGTTCGACCGCAGCAGCGAAGAGGAAACCGCACGCGCCAATGCCTGCTTCAGCGAACTGCTCGATGAGTTCGAAAAGCACGGCTACGCGGTATATCGCGTCAATACCGCCTTCCAGGAGCGCGTGGCGCAATCCTACGGCACCGTCAAGCGCGATGTGGAACGCGCCATCAAGCGCGCCCTCGACCCGAACGGCATCCTTGCCCCGGGCAAGTGCGGCATCAACATCTGAGCACGGAGAACCATCTCATGACACACACCAGCCCGCCGGTTGCCTACACCGGTTTCGACCAGCAGCCCATCGCCGGTCAGTGGCGCGCCGGTCGTTCCGAGCGCCGCCTCGCCGACACCAACCCCTTCAACGGCGAGCAGCTGACCGAGATCCAGCTCGCCAACGTCGCCGACGTGGACGACGCCTATGCCGCTGCGGCCCGTGCCCAGCGTGAATGGGCTGCACGTCTGCCCGACGAACGCGCCGAGGTGATCCGCCGCGCGGCCGACATTCTTCTGGCTCGCGGCGCGGAAGTGCAGGAATGGATCGTGCGCGAATCCGGCAGCACGCGCTTGAAGGCCCTGATCGAGTGGGACAGCGCACGCCGCATCATGATGGAGTCCGCCACTTTCCCGAGCCGCGTCGAGGGCCGCATCCTCGCCGCCGGCGTTCCGGACCAGGAGAGCCGCGTCTATCGCTCGCCTCTGGGCGTGGTGGGCGTAATCAGCCCGTGGAACTTCCCCTTCCACCTCTCCGCGCGCTCGGTCGCCCCGGCGCTGGCACTCGGCAACGCCGTGGTCGTCAAGCCGGCCAGCGATACGCCGATCACCGGCGGCCTGCTGCTGGCCAAGATCTACGAAGAGGCCGGCCTGCCCAGCGGCCTGCTCAGCGTCGTCATCGGTGCCGGCAGCGAGATCGGCGACCACTTCGTCGATCATCCCGTCCCCAGCCTGATCTCCTTCACCGGGTCGACCGAAGTCGGCCGCGGCGTCGGCCGCCTGGCCGCCGGCGGGCGCCATATCAAGCGCGTCGCCCTCGAGCTCGGTGGCAACGCACCGATCGTCGTGCTGGACGATGCCGATGTTGCCGTGGCCGCCAACGCCGCCGTGGTTGGACGCTTCCTGCATCAAGGCCAGATCTGCATGAGCACCAATCGCGCCATTGTCGACGCCAAGGTGTACGACGCCTTCGTGGCTGAGGTCCAGCAGCGCGTCGAAGGTCTGCGCTTCGGTGACCCTGCCGACCCTGCCACCGTCGTCGGCCCGCTGATCAATACCACGCAGCGCGATGACGTCGTCGCACGCATCGAGCGCGCCAAACGAGATGGCGCCCGCCTGGTCGTGGGCGGCGAGGTCAAGGGCAACGTCGTGCCGCCGCACGTGTTCGCCGATGTCGATCCGACCTGGTCGATCGCCATCGACGAGACCTTCGGGCCGGTGCTGCCCATCATCAAGGCACGTGACGAAGCACACGCGCTGGAGCTCGCCAACCAGTCCGAGTACGGCCTGTCGAGCGCGGTGTTCACCGCCAATCTCGAACGTGGTGTGCGCTTTGCACGCGGCATCACGGCGGGCATGACGCACATCAACGACATGACCGTCGACGACCAGCCGAACGCCCCCTTCGGCGGCGAGAAGAACTCCGGCCTCGGCCGCTTCAATGGCGAATGGGCCATCGAGGAGTTCACCCGCGCACAGTGGATCACGCTGCAGCACAAGCCGCGCCCCTACCCCTTCTGACCGTCCGGCGGCCGCCGGCCGCCTCCCGATAGCAGCAGACCGCCCTGCCTGCCGTGCCCCCACGGCAGGCAGGCGCACGCCTGTGCCTGCCGCAACCGGACGCACCACACCCATGGAGACAGAAAATGAGAAAACTCAGCCACAGCCTCGCCGTCTGCGCCCTCGCCTGCCTGGCCACCACCGCCACCGCCAAGGAAGGCGCCGATCAGTATCCCAACGGTGCCGAAAACTGGCTCGCCGGCGCACTGCCCCCACCCGGAACCTACTACCTCAACTACTTCGGCTATTACAGCGGAGATCTGCGCAATGGCGACGGCAAGCGGGTGTCCGGCGCAAGCGCAGAGGCCTGGTTCAATGCCTTCCGCGTGGTGCACGTATCCGGGCACAGGATTCTTGGCGGCAACTGGGGCTGGTACGCCATCCTCCCGGTGGTGTCACAGAAGGTCTCGCTGGGCAGCACGAACACCGTTGCCGGCCTCGGCGACGCCACCTTCGATCCTTTCGTGATCTCGTGGCACGCGGACAACTGGCACTGGGCCACGGGCATGAGCATCAACCTGCCCACCGGCCGCTACAAGGAAGGCGACCCGACGCAGAGCATCGGCGCCAACTACTGGAGCATCGAACCGCTGTTCGCGGTGAGCTACCTCAACAAGGACGGCTGGGAGCTGTCCGCCAAGTTCATGTACAACATCAAGTCGAGCAACAAGGACTTTCGCCTTGCGCCCGGCGCAGAAAAAATGGAATACGCCTCGGGCGACGAGTTCCACGTCGACTACCTCGTGGGCAAGCGCTTCGGCGCGTGGGGGGTCGGGCTTTCGGGGTATTATCTGACGCAGATCAATAAAGACAAGCTCGAAGGCCACACCCTGGCCGCCAACCCCGGTGTCTGGTCCGAAGGTCGGCGCGGGCAGGTGTTCGCGATCGGCCCGAGCGTGACCTATACCAATGCATCAGGCGTGCATTTCATCGGTCAGTGGCAGCGTGAAACCGGGGTTGAAAACCGCTTCGGCGGTGACAAGCTCTGGTTCAAGGCGATCATGCCGCTGTAAGCGACGATCCAGTCCGTCGCCGGGTGCAGCGTCAGGTCCTGCGCTGCACCGCACCGAACGGGGTGTGCTGCCTGTATCGCGACCATAACGGGAGACAGATGCAGCACGCCCCCCTGCTCATCAACAACTGCGACGTCGCCGCCAGCGGCAATGCCACCTTCGACTGCTGCAACCCGGTGAGCGGAGAAGTCGTCACCCGCGCGGCCGCCGCCACAGTGGCCGACGCCACCAGCGCCGTCGATGCCGCGGCCGCCGCATTCACCCCGTGGGGCGAAATGCTGCCCGCGCAGCGCCAGACCCTGCTCCACACCGCCGCCGATCTGCTGATCGAACGGGCTGATCGTTTTGAACAAGCGATCACCGCCGAAACCGGCACCACGACTTCATGGGCGCGCTTCAACTGTCAGCTCGCGGCCGATATCCTGCGCGAGGCCGCGGCCATGGTCACCCACGTTCAGGGCGAGATCATTCCCTCCAACCGCGCCGGTTCGATTGCCATGATCGTGCGCCAGCCCGCGGGCGTGGTCCTCGCCTTTGCACCGTGGAATGCGCCCGTGCTGCTCGGCATTCGCGCCATCGCAATGCCGCTTGCGTGCGGCAACACCGTCGTCCTCAAAGGCTCGGAGCTTTCACCTCTGACCCACCGCCTGATCGGCGAGGTGCTGCGCGACGCCGGCTTTCCGCCAGGCGTGTGCAACATCGTGCTCAACGCACCGGCGGATTCCGGCGCCGTCGTCGAAGCGCTGATCGCCCACCCCGCCGTGCGGCGGGTGAGTTTCACCGGTTCGACCCGCGTCGGGCGCATGGTGGCGGAGCTCTGCGCCCGCCACCTCAAGCCCTGCCTGCTCGGTCTGGGCGGCAAGGCTCCGCTGCTGGTGCTTGATGACGCGGACATCGACGAGGCCGTCAAGGCAGCCGCTTTCGGCGTGTTCTTCAACCAGGGACAGATCTGCATGTCGACCGAGCGCATCCTGGTCGACCACCGCATCGCCGACGACTTCACCGCACGCCTGGCGGAACGTGCCCGCAGCCTGACTGCCGGCGCCTCCGGTTGCCCGCTCGGCTCAATGATCAGCGTCGAGGCGGCCGAGCGCATCCGCCAACTGGTGGTCGATGCCGTGAACAAGGGCGCAGAGCTGATCGTCGGCGGCGATATTGCCGGCAGTATTGTGCAGCCGACCCTGGTCGACCACGTCACCCCCACGATGCGCCTCTACCACGAGGAAACCTTCGGCCCCATCGCCGCGGTCATGCGTTTCGACGATATCGAAGAGGCCATCTCGATCGCAAACGACAGTGACTACGGGCTGTCCGCGGCCGTGTTCGGACGTGACACCCTGCGGGCCTTCCAGATCGCCAAGCGCATTGAGTCGGCGATCTGCCATATCAACGGGCCCACCGTACAGGACGAAGCGCAGATTCCCTTCGGCGGCATCAAGGCCAGTGGCTGGGGACGTTTCGGGGGCAAGCCAGCCATCGACGAATTTACCGAACTGCGCTGGATCAGCATCCAGACCCAGCCGCAGGATTACCCTTTGTGACCGCCTGACGTGTTACCCGCCGCCGCAATCGACACCGCCCATTACCGCCGCTACATCGAGGCCAACGTGTCACTGCGCCGCTTCCCGAGCGGGCTCGGCACCCGTCGCCACGCCCTGTGGAGCGAACGCGGCGGGCTGCCGCGCGCGTTGATCCTGTTGAGTACCGGCCGCGCCGTCCTCTCCGACAGTCAGGACGAACTCGAGCTCAACGGCCCTGCGCTTGTCCTCCTCTCCGTCCGGCCCCAGCACTTCATCCGTCTCGCGGCCGGCACACCGGCGCTGGTGATGTCGTTCTCCGATGTGTTTGTGGTGGATGCCATCGGCAAGGGCGCGGAATCAGTGCCGCTGCGCTATATGGCCGAACGCCCCGTGGTATCGAGCACGGTGCAGGACGCCGACCTGTTCGAGGATGTCACGCACGCTTTTCGCGCCATCGAACGCGAGCTGGCGCGCAGCGAGGACGGCTCGTGGCGCTTTCTTACGGCACAGCTGGCCGTGATCATGATCCAGTGCTGGCGGCTCTCCGGCCTCGAAGCCGCCGGCAGGCAATCCACCAGCACCCAGGGCGCCATCCTGATGCGCTTCCGTCACATGGTCGAGCTTCACTTCCGCGAACACTGGCGCATCGCCCAGTACGCCGAAGCACTGGATATCTCACCCGACCGCCTCCACGACATCTGCGTGCGCACGCTGAAGCGCACGCCGCTCGACCTCGTGCACGACCGTCTCGCGCATGAAGCCTGTCAGCAACTGGTGCGCTCGGGCCTGAGCATCGAACAGGTCGCCGAAGATCTCGGCTTTCGCAACGCCACGCACTTCAGCCGCTTCTTCCGTATCCGCACCAACAGCACACCGGCACGCTACCGCAACAGCTTCGTCCAGAACCGCAGCGACACCAATGCCAGAGTCGAGCGCAGCTTTGCCGACTGGCCCTGATCGCGGCACCGCCACGTCATGCGGTACACGCGCCCGATTGAAGCGTAAGCTAGCAGGAACGTTGAGCCCGATGCCCACCGGCAGCGCACAACGGGCAAGGTCGAACCAAACCTCCGCCAAGCGGTCTTTCAGGTTTGCCTCCATCACTGTGGAGATTTTCCATGGCCCGTCCACGTCGTTCCGTCATGTGCGCCAGGCTTGGCGACAATCGATCCCGCTGCATGTTCGACCGCGCCGGCACGCCCGTCGCAGTGCTTTCCCACGCGTCCCCCCTGCCCGAGCGCTGACGCCGCGCCTCACCCGACTTTCCCGTCCGTCCCCTTGCTGCCACCAGCGGCAGCGCCACGACAACCGAGGAGTTGAACCCATGAATCAGGAATCCATCTGGAGCGCCCGCTACCGTGACGCTGGTGACGACTACCTGTACGGTACCGAGCCCACCCGCTTCCTCGCCCACCGGCTCGACCTGCTGCAAAGCGGACGCACGGCGCTGTCGGTGGCCGACGGCGAAGGCCGCAACTCCGTGTGGCTGGCCGAACAGGGGCTTGAAGTCACCGCCATCGAGATCTCCTCCGTTGCCGTCCAGAAGGCCCGCCACCTGGCCGCCGGCCGCAAGCTCGACGTCAATTTCATTCAGGCCGACATGCTCGCCCCCGGCTGGCCGCCGGAAGACATGCACAACGCTTTCGACTGGGTCGTCGGCATCTTCATCCAGTTCGTCGGCCCCGCCTGGCGCGACAAACAGTTCGAGGTCATGAAGCGCCTCACCCGCCCCGGCGGGCGCATCCTGCTGCAGGGCTACACCCCCAAACAGCTCGAGTTCAAAACCGGTGGCCCCTCAGCGGAGGAAAACCTCTACACCGAAGACATCCTGCGCGAAGCGTTTGCAGACTGGGAGATCGAGGAACTGGTCGACTACGAGGACGACGTTGATGAAGGCAAAGGCCACAAGGGCCGCTCTGCACTGATCGGCATGGTCGCGCGCAAGCCCGAGTAAGCACGCAGCGGCAGGGCGGCAACCACCCCGGTCACCGCCCTGCGCACTCCACAGATTGGCGTGCCCCTACTTGCGCCCCTTCCCCTTGCGCTCAAGCTTTCGCCAGTATTGAAATTCCTCTTCATGGACCTCGATGTCGAGCTCCATCACCCGCATCTGCAAGCGCTCCTGCGCGTCCGCCACGCCCTTGTTGTAGATCGCCGGACCAATCTCTTCCAGAAAGAAACCCAGCAACGCCCCCGCCGCGATGTTGCCGATCGGCTCGTCCATGTTTTCGCGGAAATAGCGCTCGATTGAAGCAATCGCTTCGGCGCGGATGTCCTTGTTCAGTTCGATCGCCATGTGGCCTCCAATGCAGACGACGCCGCACGCGAGATTGCGCGCCATTCATGGTCAGGCGAGATCATCAAAAATCGCCACAGCGTTTGATGAATTTGTCGAAACAGTCATCACCACCGAATATACTATGCCGTGCGGGCACCCCCTCAGCATGCGAGAGTTTTCGAGTGTTGCGACAGGTCGCCGTGAGCGGCCAGCACACAGCCACATCGTGCTGCCAGTGATCCGCTCCAACTACAGACATTGAACACGATGGCCAAATTCCTGAACACCAGTGCTACGAACTACTTCCTCGAAGAGCTCATCAAGAACGCAACCGATCGCCTCATCCTGATCAGCCCGTTCCTGAAACTCAACGACAGGATGAAAGAGCTCCTCGCCGACAAGAACCGCCTCAAGATCGATGTCCGCATCGTCTACGGCAAGAGCGAACTTCAACCGGAGGAGATCAACTGGCTGAAAGAGCAAACCTACATCCGCACCAGCTTCTGCAAGAACCTGCACGCCAAGTGCTACATGAACGAAGAGCTGGCAATCATCACCAGCCTGAACCTCTACGAGTTCAGCCAGGTGAACAACAACGAGATGGGCGTGCTGATACGCCGCGCCGACGACGCCGAGCTCTATCGCGAAACCTACGAAGAAGCCCAGCGCATCATCCGCATCAGCGACGAAGTCCGCATCTCGCTGGAGCGCGTCAGCGCCGATCAGAAGACGGAAGCCGAAAACAAACCCGAGTCGGAAGAGCACTCGGACAAAGCCGACAAATTGACGACGTCAAAACTGGCGCAGAAATCGGGGATGAAGACGGCGGAATTTCTTGAGCGATTGATGGCGGCAGGGCTATTGGAGATGCGGGAAGGCAAACACTACCTGACGGCCAAGGGCAAGGAAGCAGGCGGAGAGTTCCGGATGAGTCCGCGCTTTGGGCCGTATTTTCTTTGGCCTGAGGGGCTGGGAGTTTGATGCGAACGATCGATTTGCGTAACCGCTTATTCGGCCGGCGGGGCTGTTCAACTGAACCGTCCTGAATGTCCGCACCCGGCCAGAAGCTGCCGGACACATCTTCTCCAAACCAGCCGCTTGACGGGCCGCTCCGCTCTGATACCTACTGGATGATCTACTTCAGCAGGTCGGCCAAGTCAGCCGATGATTACAACTCAGCTGAACGGCTGCTATCTCGCCTTGGATTCAACCGGTGGATGCAACGGATTGGTGAAATCGTTCAGCGGGTGTTGCGTAGTCCAGTGTTTTCCTAGGCCGCTCATTCAGTTTCCTAGCAATGGCATTGAGCTTGGCTTGCGAGTAGGTCGAAACATCGGTTCCCTTGGGAAAATACTGCCGCAGTAGCCCGTTCGTATTTTCATTGGTCCCGCGCTGCCAAGGACTCCGAGGGTCGCAGAAATAGACCTGTATGTCCGTCGCCACAGTAAAGCGCTTGTGTCCGGCCATCTCGGTGCCTCGATCCCAGGTCAGTGATTTGTATAGTTCCTGCGGCAGCTTGCGCGCATGCTTGATCAGCGCATTGGCGAACGTCTCGGCATCTTTGCTGGCGACCTTTACCAGCATCAAATAACGTGTTTGACGTTCGACGAGAGTTGCAATCTGACTACTGCGATTTCCGCACAGTAGATCACCTTCCCAGTGCCCTGGCACGGCCCGATCTTCCGCTATGGCAGGGCGCTCGCTGATCGATACCGCGTCTAGGATTCTGCGGCGATCATCTGACTTTTGGGTGTGATGACGTGAGCGGCGCATTGCTCGTGTGCGCCGCAGATGTTGCAACAACTCTTTCTTCAAGACGCCTCGGGCTTGAATATACAGGCTGCGGTAGATGGTCTCGTGTGACACTTGGAAAGTCGCATCGTGGGGGTAAGTACGTTTCAGCCACCCAGCAACCTGCTCAGGTGACCATAGCCATTGGAGCTTCGCTGCCACGATGCGTGCCAACGTTCGGTTTTCAGCCAGTCTACAGATCTTGGGGCGACGCGCCCGATCCCAGGCTGCTTGGTCCGCCTGGTTAGCCCGATACCGTCCCTGACCGCCGTTTCGGTTGATTTCGCGGCTGATAGTCGAAGGGGCACGTTCCAAGTGTGTAGCGATCGAACGGACCGAACAGCCCGCAACCAGTCCCCGCGAGATCTCTTCGCGTTCGACCACCGACAGCGCCAAGCGCGATCGACATCTGGGCGTCGGCTGTATCCCACCGGTCGCGGCTAATACCCCCTGAATGGAGGAATGACCTCGATCGAAAAGCTGGGCAATCTGTTGGAGCGACTCGCCTTTCCGCCAACGCTCCCACATTAGCGCCTTCTGGCTTTCCGTGTAGTAAATCCGGCGTCTCTGCTTCATCTACAACACTCCCCCTGCTTACGCAGTCTTTAGTGTGTTGCATCCACCGGTTGAATCCAAGCGTCGTTTGCCGCCGCTATATCGGCGAAAGCATGTCGTTCGCTTGTTCGCAAGCAATTGGGATCATTCGTTAAAAACGAGATCGAACCGTGTTAGGCCGGTGTCTGAGGACACCGATACGCTACCTCTGTGAGCTGAAACAATGGCTTTTGTAATTGCAAGGCCTAGGCCGGTGCCTTCCGATGAGGAATGGGTGCGGGCTTTGTCTGCGCGATAAAAGCGATCGAAGAGGTGGGGGATATCCTCGGCAGCGATAGCTTGACCCGTGTTTTCAATGGTGAGGTGGGTGCGTGCGCCTGTGCTTTGGATGCGAACGGTGATACGACCATCCGATGGTGTGTGTCGTAGTGCATTAGATAGTAGGTTGCTTATTGCCCGGCGCAACATGAGCCGATCGCCGGTGATGCGGCCTTGACCTTCTACCGTCAAAGTGACTTGGCGCTCTTCGGCGAGGGCGTCGTAGAAGTCGAGCAACCCTTCAATTTCCTGTTTGAGCTCTATGGTTTCGCTCGAGGGCAGCATGAGGCCGTGATCTGCCTTGGCTAGAAACAGCATATCGGAAATCATGCGTGATAGCCGTTCGAACTCTTCGGCATTCGAGGCAAGCGTCTCTCGATATGCTTGTGCGTCGCGTGGCTGGGAGAGCGCGACCTGGGTTTGTGTTGTCAGGTTGGTGACGGGCGTTCGGAGTTCATGTGCGAGGTCTGACGAGAAGTTTGATAGCCGGTTGAACGCATCCTGAAGGCGTTCGAGCATCTGGTTGAGTGTTTGAACGAGGCCAGTCAATTCAACCGGTATGGATGTTTCGGGCAGCCGGGTATCCAGGCGACTGGCGGTGACATTCGAGGCCTGCTCTTTCAGCAGCCGAAGTGGCGCGAGTCCGCGGCGTACGACGAACCAACCAAATAGTCCGCAAGCGAGTGCGGCAGTCGTTGCCAACGCGGATAGCGTTTTTTCAAAACGAACCATGAAGGTTGCGTGGTGATCGATGTCGATCGCTACCGCGACTACCATGGGTTCGGCGCCCGGAATGTTGCTGGGTATCGTTTTCGCGAGCCCCCGAAAGATTTGTTCGCCTTCGTGCCAGTCAAAGGTGTCGGCGCTCTGAGTCGACGCTGCATGGCGGACTCTGTCGATGGGGAAACTGACGCCAGTCGAGGCATGCAGGGTGTTGCCGTCGGGCGTCAATGCCAAAACGACCAGGTCGTCATGGCCGACAAAGGCGTCGTGGAGTAGCTGGCTTAAAGCGGGGAGTGCGTCGGGGGTGCTGACGCGTCGTACCGCGCTTTCAATCAGGACGATTTTCCCTTGGAGTGCTTCTTTGTCTTGTTCGACGAAATGCTTTTCGATCGCGGAAATCACGATCCCACTGAAGGCAAGCAGCACGCCGCTCGACACCAGCGCGAACAACGAGGTGAGGCGGGTCGTGATCGACCACTTGGTGTTCAATCGACCTCCGGTGCTTCAAGGACGTAGCCCATGCCACGGACGGTGTGAATGAGTTTGGGCTCGAAAGGTTCGTCGACCTTGTTGCGTAGCCGGCGCACCGCCACTTCAATCACATTGGTGTCGCTGTCGAAGTTCATGTCCCACACCTGAGAGGCGATCAGTGAACGCGGCAGCACTTCGCCGTGGCGGCGCAGCAATAGTTCGAGAAGGGCAAATTCCTTGGCGGTCAGCTCGATGCGTTTTCCGGCGCGCGTGACACGTCGTCGAAGCAGATCGAGCTCAAGATCGGCCAGGCTCAAGGTGGTTGGCTCTGTGCCGTTACGCCCCCGTCGAAGGAGGGTTCGAATCCGCGCCAGCAGCTCTGAAAAGGCGAAAGGTTTGACGAGGTAGTCGTCGGCGCCAAGCTCTAACCCTTTGACACGGTCTTCAACCTGATCTTTCGCCGTCAGGAACAGTACCGGCATTTCCTTGCCGTTGCGCCGTACGGTTTCGAGCACCTGCCATCCGTCGAGGCCGGGGAGCATGACGTCCAGGATGATCAGGTCGTGATCGCCGGTGAGTGCTAAATGCAGCCCGTCCATGCCGTTACGCGCCAGATCGGTAGTAAATCCGGCTTCACTCAGGCCTTGGCGCAGATAGTCTCCCGTCTTCGTTTCGTCTTCTACGATCAAAACCTTCATGGTTCAACGCTCCTGTTCGTTTCCCGCGCAGTGTGCCAGTGCCGGCGGGCCTCGGGCGTAGATGACAAAGATGTAATGCGCAGGTCAGCTGACTGACGGCCTGGGCTGCTCAGAATGATGGCTCCAAACGATAAGGCTCGCAGAAGTCTACGTCGTCAACCTACAGGAGTCATCATGCCGGCACGCTTTTCCCCCATAGGAACACCTGTCACGCTGAATCGTCGCCGATTCGTTCAGGGTCTGGCCGCCGGCGGTGTTCTTGCCGGTCTGCCCGGGCTGTTGCACGCGGCGGCGGACCGAGCCCCAAGCACTGTCACCGGCGCTGCACCGGTGTTGCGCGGAACCGAAATCGATCTCGTGGTCGCCGAGTCGCCCGTGAACTTCACCGGTAATCCGCGCATGGCGACCACCATCAATGGATCGATCCCCGCGCCAACCTTGCGCTTGCGCGAGGGCGACACGGTCACCATCCGGGTGACCAATCGCCTGCGTGAGGCCACCTCGATTCACTGGCACGGCATCATTTTGCCCTATCAGATGGATGGGGTGCCCGGCATCAGTTTTGCCGGCATTGCGCCGGGCGAGACCTTTACGTATCGCTTCAAGCTTGAGCAAACCGGCACATATTGGTACCACTCCCACTCCGGCATGCAAGAGCTGACCGGCATGTACGGCGCACTCATCGTCGAGCCGCGCGAGGGCGAGCCGGTACGTGCCGACCGCGACTACGTCGTGCAGTTGTCGGACTGGACCGACGAAGCGCCGATGCAAGTCTTCGCCAAGCTGAAAACGCAGAGCGATTACTACAACTATAACCAGCCGACGGTGGCTGACTTCTTCCGCGATGCGTCTACCGACGGGTTAAAAAGCGCCATCGACAAACGCAAGATGTGGAACGAGATGCGCATGAGCCCGACTGATCTGGCCGATCTGTCCGGCGCGACGCTGACCTTCCTGATGAATGGCACGACACCGGCTGGCAATTGGACCGGCCTGTTCCGACGTGGTGAGCGGGTTCGCTTGCGTTTCATCAACGGCGCGGGCAACAGCTTCTACGACGTGCGTATTCCCGGTCTCAAGATGACCGTGATCCAGTCGGACGGCGTCGACGTCGAGCCGGTGACGGTGGATGAGTTCCGCTTCGGGCCGGGCGAGACTTACGACGTGCTTGTCGAACCCAAGGACGACGCCTACACGCTCTTTGCCCAGGCCATGGATCGAAGCGGCTATGCACGCGGCACCCTGGCAGTGCAGCCGGGACTGACGGCGCCGGTGCCGGCGCTGGACAAAGTCGAGTGGCTGACTATGGCCGACATGATGGGGGCCATGGGCGGTATGGCCGGGATGGACCACAGCGCCATGGCCGGTGGCATGAAGGACAGGAACCACACGGCGATGCCGATGCAGCACAACATGCCCGGCATGAACCACGGCGCCATGGCGATGGATCACAGCCAGCACGCGATGGCCGAGAATCCGCTCGACAAAGCCAGCCAGACGGTCCGCCATGCTCGCACCGAGTACGGCCCGAGTACCGACATGCGGGTCGACATGCCGCGCACCAACCTCGACGACCCCGGCATCGGCCTGCGCAACAACGGCCGTCGTGTGCTCACGCTCGCGGATCTGTCCACCGTCGGTGGCCCGATCGACCCGCGCGGTGCGGAGCGCGAGATCGAACTGCATCTGACCGGCAACATGGAGCGCTACGCCTGGTCTCTCGATGGGCTGGAATTTGGCCAGTCCACGCCAGTGCATCTGCGCTATGGCGAGCGTGTGCGGGTGATTCTGCACAACGACACCATGATGACCCACCCCATGCACCTGCATGGCATGTGGAGTGAGCTCGAAACCGCAGATGGTGCCTTCCAGGCGCGGCGCCACACCATTCCTGTTCAGCCCGCGCAACGGATCAGCTTTCTGGTGACCGCCGATGCGCTCGGTCGATGGGCCTGGCATTGCCACCTCATGTTCCACATGGACGCGGGCATGTTCCGCCAGGTGGTGGTGTCATGAACACATCGAATAGCCAGGGAAAACACATGAATACACTGTCGATTCTCGCCGCATCTGTGCTCGTGCTGGGTGCCGCCCCCACGCTCGCCATCGCCGCCGGCGCGCAGGGCCAACACGTTATGGAAGCGGCTGGCGCTCAACCGGAGTCCGGTGCCAGCCCGATGAAACAAGCTGCCGCGCCCGCCGCCATGCCGATGGGCGCCATGGACCACGGCGATATGAACATGCAAGGCGGCTCAGCGCCGGCCGATGCGCGAGACCCCCATGCCTACTCGGGCGGCTACACCCTGGACAGCGGAAAATACGCCCTGGCCGGGCCGCGTCAGCTTCGCCTCGCCGATGAGCATAGCTTCGGTACGCTGCTGGTCGATCGGCTCGAACGGGTCGACACCCGCGACGCGACCTCGACGGCCTTCGATGCCCAAGCCTGGTTTGGTCGTGACTACGATCGTCTCGTGGTCAAAGCCGAAGGCGACTATGCCAACGGCCGCCTCGAAGAAGCCCGCACCGAACTGCTTTGGGGGCACGCCATCGCGAGCTATTGGGACGCACAGCTCGGGCTGCGCTACGACACCGGAGAGGGGCCGGACCGCTCCTGGCTCGCGTTCGGCATTCAGGGTCTTGCGCCGTACTGGTTCGAGCTCGACGCCACAGCCTACGTCGGCAACGAAGGCCGGTCGGCCTTGCGTGTTGAGGCGGAGTACGAACTCCCCATCACTCAACGCCTCGTGTTGCAGCCGCGTGGCGAAATCAATTTATACGGCAAAAAGGATGAAGCCAATGGCATGGGCAGTGGCCTGACCGACGCCACCTTCGGACTGCGTCTGCGCTATGAGGTCTCGCGTCAGTTTGCGCCCTACATCGGCGTGGAGTGGAACAACAAGTTTGGCCAGACAGCCGATCTAGCACGCGCCGAAGGCGCATCGACCCGTGAAACCCGTTGGGTGGCGGGACTGCGCTTCTGGTTCTGACAACGCCGAGTCATACGGCGACTTTGTGGCAACTAACCCTTGGAGATATACATGATGAAAAAAACACTTTCGCTGATCGCTTTCGGTCTTTTACCGGCGTTCGCCATCGCTGCCGGTAGTCACAGCGGCGGCCATGCCATGCCAATGCACGAAGAAAAAGCCGACCACATGCATGACGTGCCTCATGCAGAAGACCACGCGGCAAACATCGGCGTCCCGGGCAACCCGGCCGATGTCGTGCGGACCATCGATGTGTTGATGGACGACAGCATGCACTTTGTGCCTGATGAGATCACCGTCAAGGCGGGTGAGACGATTCGATTCTTTGCCCGCAATACGGGACAGATGAAGCACGAAATGGTGATTGGCTCGATCGCCGATCTTAAATCCCATGCTGAGATGATGCGCAAATTCCCCGGTATGGAGCACGAAGAGCCCAACATGGTCACGCTCAAGCCCGGTCAGCGCGGCGGGGTCGTGTGGAAGTTCGACAAACCCGGCACCGTGGATTTCGCCTGCCTGATCCCCGGGCACATGGAGGCCGGCATGATTGCCAAGGTGACAGTGACTGAATAGTTGTCATCCGTTTCCAAGGTCCCGCAATGCTGACCTCAAGATGACAACAATGTCATCTTGAGGTCAGCATTTTGTCGAGATGGCCGGCGTAGCCTTGAACTCAGGAATTCAACAGGAGCGCCATCATGAAAACCTTGGCAACGACACTTTTGAGCATGTCTGTCTTCTTGACCGTACCGGCGTTTGCCGACCAAAGCCACCACCCGGACCAGGCCGCGGCCGAGGTGCCAGCTGGTGCAATGCTTGAGCGAATGCAGGACAACCTCAAGATCATGCAGGGGCAACTGCAGCGCGCGGCGGGGGCAAAGACCGACGAAGCGCGGCAGCAGGCCATGGCTGAGCATATGCAGACTATGCGAGAAAACATGGGTATGGCGCAGGGCATGCAAGGCGGCATGATGGCCTGTCCGATGATGCAGGGGGGAATGGGCATGATGGGTGGCGGCGGGATGCCGAAAGACATGGGCGCTCGCATGCACAACATGGAGCAGCGCATGGACATGATGCAAATGATGATGCAGCGCATGGGGGGCGCCGGAGGTGGCGCACCAATGCCAATGCCGAATCAACAAATGCCGATGCC
>Ga0172382_10003418_pt1 | contig 25197 bp, 25 predicted proteins | sample Leawel138RmetaG_FD_122245 | JGI IMG/M metagenome (GOLD analysis project Ga0172382, IMG submission 122245) | Leachate microbial communities from a municipal landfill in Southern Ontario, Canada - Leachate well 138R metaG | ecosystem: Engineered > Solid waste > Landfill > Unclassified | place...
AAAAACAAATTTCTAAAATTGCGTTTGTTTATCAATTTAGTGTTGAAGATATGATTGAAGTCTATCAAGAAGCATCTAAATCTAGACAAACTGTTAATTTCCAAGCACTTAATCACAAAGCAAAACTATATTATGAATCAAAAGATCAGACATTATCTATCAAAGAAAAAGATATTCCAAAAACAGAACTTATAAAAACACTTGCGCCACAAGTGATTATTCAAAAATATAGTAAAACTGATACACAAGGACTAGCGTTATCAACAGCAACCTTGTTGATAGAAAGAAATCATGTTGATCCAGGTATTATCAATGTTATCTTAATGTTAGTTTTAAAACAAAAAGATGGTGTATTACCAGGATTAAAATATATGGAAACAGTTTTACATGACTGGTTAAACAAAGGCATTCAAACAACAGAAGATGCACTTAATTATTCAACAAAACTTGAGAATCAGTGGGTTCAAAAGAAGAAAGTTCAAAAAGTGTCTGAACCTGACTGGATGGATGATTATGTTAAAGAGTTAGAGAAAATGGAGGGATAGTATGACTATTGATGAAATGAGAAAAGTGATTTCTAATGATCCAGAAACGAAATCTTTAGACATCTTAGATGTTGATGTCAATAAAGTCTATCAATATCTAGTGCAAAGAAAAGAAAGGCCTGTCGTTGATGGTTATGAAATTGTACTACGTACCGACCCCTACATTGAGATTGTTTATCGTCCAACAAAAGAAAAAGCTCAAGAAATTAAGAAAGAAAAAATTAGAAGAAATTTGAAATTTTATGATAGTGAAGTCTATATTCAAGATGCGAGCATTAAAGATTTTGAATGTTTTAATGAAGAAAGAACAAATGCATATGAAAAAGCCGCATATTTTTTAGATCATTATAAAAAAAATCGTTATGAAAAAGGCATGTTTATTTATGGTAAATATGGGACAGGAAAATCATATCTATTATCAGCGATTGCCCAAGAATTAGCATTAAGAGGTATTGCGGTTTTATTTGTTTATGTACCAGATTTGATAAGATCCATTCGTCAAGGTATGAATGAAGGTAACTTAGAAGAAAGAATTAACAAACTAAAACAAGCAGATATACTAATGCTCGATGATTTTGGCGGAGAAAACATGAGCCCTTGGTTTAGAGATGAAATTATTGTTCCTGTCTTACAATATAGATTATCTGCTAAACTTCCTGTGTTCATCAGTTCTAATTTTTCTATGGTGCAACTCATGGAAGCTTTAACCCTTCAAAAAGATGACACGAACCGTATGAAAGCCGGAAGACTCATTCAAAGATTAAAAGATTTAATGCATTATGTGAAACTTTCTGAAGAACCATTTAATGGCACTTAAAATACTTGTAATTTGAAAAACTAGTGATATAATATATGTGAATGCGAAGAAAAGGATATGATTTTAATCACATTTAGCGACACAGGATGGTGAAAGCTGTGACTGATTAACGTTACTCCCTTGGAGCAGATTAGCTAAAAACTAATTCGGTTCATCACCGTTATCTGATTAATAAGTGCTAGAATTTATTCTAGAACTAAGGTGGTACCACGATCTATTCGTCCTTAGACTATTGTCTAGGGACTTTTTTAATTAAAAAAAGGAGTGATTTAAATGATCAACATTTTATTCCCAGATGGAAGTAGTAAAGCATTTGAAAAAGGTATTACACCATTAGAAATTGCACAAGGTATTTCAATGTCTTTGGCTAAAAAAGCGATTGCAGCAGTTTTTAATGATGCATATATTGAATTAAACAGAGCATTAGTAGAAGATGGAACTTTAGCTTTATTAACAGAAAAAGATGAAAAAGCGTTAGACATCATCAACCATTCGACTGCACATTTAATGGCTCAAGCAATTGTTAGTTTATATCCAAAAGCATGTTTTGGTGTAGGGCCTTATATTGAAGAAGGATTCTACTATGACGTTGATTTTGGTGATGTTAAAATTAATGATGAAGATTTATTAAAGATTGAAAAAGAAATGCATAAGCTAGCTGATCAAGCATTTGATATTAAAAGAGAAGAAGTTACTTATGAACAGGCTAAAGAAATATTTAACCATGATCCATATAAATTGGAAATTATCGAAGATTATAAGCATACTCAATTAACTGTTTATCGTCAAGGTGATTTTGTTGATTTATGTCGTGGTGGTCATGTCTTAAACACAAAACAAATCAAACATTTTAAACTTTTAAGTCTCGCTGGTGCATATTGGCGCGGTAATAGTGATAATAAGATGTTAGTTAGAATTTATGGTACTAGCTTTTATGCTAAAAAAGATTTAGATGCGCATCTAAATCTATTAGAAGAAAGAAAACTTAGAGATCATCGTAAATTGGGAAAAGAATTAGACTTGTTCATGGTTTCTAAAGAAGCTGGTCAAGGGCTACCTTTTTGGTTACCTAAAGGTGCAACCATTCGTAGAGTTATTGAAAGATATATCACAGATGTTGAAATATCTTTAGGTTATATGCATGTTTATACACCGATTTTAGCAAATGTCGATTTATATAAAACATCAGGACACTGGGATCATTATCAAGATTCTATGTTTCCACCTATGGACATGGGCGATGGTGAAATGTTAGTTTTAAGACCTATGAACTGTCCTCATCATATGTTAATTTATAAAAATGATGTCCATTCATATCGTGAGTTACCACTTAGAATTGCTGAACTTGGTATGATGCATAGATATGAAAAAAGTGGTGCATTATCAGGCTTACAAAGAGTTAGAGAAATGACATTAAATGACGCTCATATTTTTGTAAGAGTCGATCAGATCAAAGAAGAATTTAAACGCACCATGGAATTGTTATTAGCAGTTTATAAAGATTTTAATATTACAGATTACAAATTTAGATTAAGTTATAGAGATCCTAAAGATACAGATAAGTATTTTCCGGATGATGAGATGTGGAATAAAGCTGAAAAGATGCTAAAAGAAGCACTAGATGAGTTTGGTGTTGATTATTTTGAAGCAGTTGGCGAAGCTGCGTTTTATGGTCCAAAACTTGATGTTCAAGTTAAAACAGCTTTAGGTAATAGTGAAACACTATCAACAATTCAACTAGACTTTTTACTACCTGAGCGATTTGATTTAACTTATGTTGGTGAAGATGGTAAAAATGATCAAAGACCAGTTGTTATCCATCGTGGTATTGTATCAACAATGGAACGATTTGTTGCTTATTTAACAGAAGAGTATAAAGGTGCATTTCCATTCTGGTTAGCACCAGTACAAGTGAAAGTCATTCCAGTAAATGTGAGTGCACATATGGATTATGTTGTTAAAGTACATGAAACTTTAAAACAAAATTTATTTAGAGTTGAAAGTGATTTAAGAGAAGAAAAACTAGGCTATAAGATTAGAGAATCACAAACTTTAAAAATACCATATGCATTAGTCTTAGGTGACAAGGAAAAAGAAGAAGGACTTGTAACTTATAGAAAATATGGAGAAACAGAACAAATTACTGTATCTATTGATGATTTCATAAAACTTGTTTCTAAAGAATTAAAAACACATTTGAAGTAAAAATTATGAAAGAGTCATAAAAAAAAGATTATGACTCTTTTTGATATTTACATATTATGATATAATATGCAAGAACAGCGCGAAAAGAGGGATGAATATGTTAGAAGTTAAAAACGCCAAAATGATGTATGGCGATTTAGTCGCAGTTGATCATCTAACCTTTACTATTAAGCCAGGAGATATCTTTGGTTTACTTGGTACAAATGGTGCAGGTAAGACGACGACTTTTAGAATGATCATGGGTTTATTAGAACCTACTGAAGGTGAAGTTATTTACAACGGAGGTAAGGTTGGATATCATAACGTCAATGAAATTGGCTATATGATTGAAGAAAGAAGCTTACTGACAAAAATCACAGTTAAAGAACTTATGTTATATTTTGGACAATTAAAAGATATGGATCCAAAATTAATCTTAGAAAGACTTGACTATTGGTTAGAAAGATTTAGTATCGTTGATTATAAAAACAAGAAAATCAAGGAACTATCTAAAGGTAATCAACAAAAGATTCAATTTATATCTGCTATTATTAATAATCCAAAATTATTAGTTTTAGATGAACCATTTAGTGGACTTGATCCAATTAACACTGAACTTTTTGTTGAAGTGATTAGAGATTTTCAAAAGAAAGGATCTATGGTTGTTTTTTCATCACATCAACTTGATCATGTTGAATCATTTTGTGAAGAAATTTGTGTTCTAGAAAAAGGAAAAGCAATCATTAGTGGATCTATTGATCAAGTTAAAAAAGACTTCAAAAAACAAAATATTCATATCGTTGGTGATGTGGATGTAGAAGTTTTAAGAGGTATTAAAGGTGTTTATAAAGTTATTGAAAACTCTAATGGTCTGATTGTTAAAATTGAAAATGAAGATGTTAGTAAAGATGTTTTCAATTATGTTAAGACTTGTGATCATATTACAAAATATGATGTTGAGCAAGCATCTTTAAGTGAGATATTTATAGCGAAAGTAGGTCAAATACATGAAGAAGTTTAAATTTCTAGTTACCTACGGGTTAAAAAAACGTGTTGCAAGAAAATCATTTTTGATCGCAAATATCGTGATCATGTTGCTATTTGTAGCAATTGTTAATCTACCAACAATCATTGGATGGTTTGGTAGTGATGAAGATGAAATGACTAATGTTTATGTTGATGTTTATAATGAAACAACAATGACAGCTATTGGCGCAGATTTAGAAACTATTTTAAATGAGCCATTTGAAGGTTATGAATATTACGTATTTAGTGAACAAAATGGCACATTTGATGCAGATGCTTTTTGGGAAGATGCAGAAAAAAATGTTGTGCTTGTGATTAGTGGAACAGTGAGTAGTCCTAGTATAGATATTTATTCTAAAATGCCTGAATATAATCAAATGATGATGAGTCAGTTAGAACTATTGATTATCAATTATCAAATTGATGATTATCAATCACCAACATTTAATGCAATCATGGCTCCTGATTATGAAGATCCAGAAGAAGAAGCAGCGCTATCTTCATTAATGAGTTTATTAGTTCTACCTTTATTTATATTAATTACGATGGCAACTCAATTTGTTGGTGTTGACATTATCGAAGAAAAATCTACTAAAGCTATTGAAACGATTATCGCAAGTGTTCCTGCAAAATTGCATTTCTTATCAAAGATTGCAGCTAGTATATCATTTGTATTAATTCAAGGTTTACTTATCTTAGTTTATGGTGGTATTGCAGCATTAGTTGGTAATTTAAGTGCTCAAAGCGGCTCAGTGATGCCTTCAGGTTTTGATTCTCATTTACTGCTTTATTTAAGTGATCTATTACCTAACTGGCCTGTGATATTAATGATTTCATTACTCTTTGTAGTGGTTGGTACATTATTTTATTTAGTGATTGCAGCATTGTTTGCATCAATGGCAGTTACACAAGAAGATTATCAACAATTCCAATCTCCACTCATGCTTATGTTATTAGGTGGATTTTATATCGGGATTTTTGCACCACTTGTTGATGGATATGGCTTCATGAAAATTATGGCATTTGTACCGATATTCACGCCAATGGTTGCACCAATTGCATATGCGTCTGGTATTATGACATTACTAGAAGCTATCATTGCATTAGTCGTGATGATTGGTGTACTTATAGGTTCATTATATGTAGTTTCACCTGTTTATAAGGTAGCTATTTTAAGTTATGATCAAACAAAATTCTTTAAACGCGTTAAGTCATACTTCAAAAAAGCATTTACTAAAACTAAAGTAACAGATAAAAAAGATGTGTAATTATGTCTGAGGATCCTATTTTATTAGCATCAACAGCAAGTGCATTAATTCTTATACCAATATTAAGCAAGTGGTTAAGTTTAAAGAAGTTAAAGTATGTATTCATACCACCAATCTTAGCGCTTGTTATATCATTTCCATTATTTGTTTTTCTTGTAATCGTACAAAATATAAGTATTGGAAGATATTTGTTTTATATATCAATGAGTTTATGGACCGGTGGATTTTTCGCAATTTTTATAAGTTTATACATCTATAAAAAAAATAAAAAAAAGTGAGATTGATTATTCAATCTCATTTTTCTTTAGTAATTCAATTTGTTTTGTTAAAAGTTCATTGGTAAGTTTCGTTTGGTCTTTAATATCTTTAATATTAAATAACATATTCACATAAACCATACCCATGAAGTAATAGATAACACTACCGATAATAATCATGAATCCTTGTTCTGGTATTGTACCCAAAGCGATAACTCCAATAAGCATCATAACAAATGATGTGATGATAATGACCCATTTTACAAAATTAAGAAAAATGGGGTTTCTTGGTTCAAAAATACTGTTTTCGTTAACATTCATAGTTTTCCCTCCCTTTTTATATTCATTTATTTTAAGAATTCTAAAAGTTTCTTAGAGATTTCTTTTTCACTCGAACAGTTAAGTAGTTTTTCTGATAATGTTTCAAGATCTTTTAAACTATGTCTTATAATTTTATCTTTTACACCGACAATAGAAGAAGATGTCATAGATAGTTCATCAACACCTAGTCCAATTAAAAGACATGCAGCCATAGGATCTGATGCCATCTCTCCACAAACAGAAGTTTTAATGCCATGTTTTTTTCCTGCTGTAGTTACCATATGAATGAGTCTTAAAATAGATGGATGAAAAGGTTGATTTAAATATTCAAGTTGAGCATTTAATCTGTCAGCAGCAAATGTATATTGAATGAGATCGTTCGTACCTATTGAAAAGAAATCAACAACACTTGCCAGTTGATCAGCAATAATAGCTGCTGATGGAACTTCAATCATAACGCCAAATTCAATATGCTTGTAAGCTATATTTTTTTCAACAAACTCTTTTTGAATGTTTGAGACTATTTTTTTAAGTTTAATAAATTCTTCTTTTGTAGAAATCATAGGAAACATAACTTTTAAATGTCCATGATTGCTAGCTCTAAGAAGAGCTCTAATCTGCATTTTAAATATGTCTACATGGGATAGAGAAAATCTAATGCCACGATCTCCTAATGCTGGATTATATTCTACTGGATGTTTGAGATATGGAAGTGGCTTGTCTCCGCCGATATCTAGTGTTCTAATAGTTACTGGATATGGATTAAAAGCTTCTAATACGCGTTTATAATGGTGATATTGTTCATCTTCACTTGGCAGTTCATAACGATCTAGAAAAATGAGTTCAGTTCTAAATAAGCCAACACCATATGCATTTTGTTTTTTTGCATATTTCACATCATTAAAGGATCCGATATTCGCTAATAATTCAATTTTTTTATGATCAGTAGTGATTGGATCAACGTCAATTAATGAATCAAGTTTTTGTTTTTCTAGTTTAAAGTTTGAAATTTTTTGTTGGTATAAAGAAAGTGTCTCTTTATTAAATGATCTGATGAGTTTACCTTCTGAGGCATCTAAGATCACATGTTCTTTTTGATGGATACTTTGCATTAAGTTACTTACGCCAACTAGTGCTGGTATACCTAATAAACGTGCGATAATTGAACTATGAGAGTTTTTTCCACCAACTTCAGATATAAACCCTAAAACATATTTAGGGTTGACCATAGCAGCATCTGATGCGCTTATTTCATGAGCCGCTAAGATGACTTCATGATCTATAGTCTCTAAATCTATCATTTTGATGTTTAAATGGTTTTTTATGATGCGATCACTAACTTCTAAAAGATCTGATGCTCTTTGTTTTAAATAGTCATCATCCATTTGTTTAAACATATCAACAAGTGTTAAAACAACGCTTTTAAGTGCATAAGTTAAATTACAGGATTCTTGTTTAATTTTTTCTTCGACTTGTAAGATAACTTCTGGATCTTTAGCTATCGCTATATGAGCATCAAAGATTGAAGAAGTCTCATGATCAAATTTATTTAGACTTAAATTTTTAAGTTGCTTAAGTTGATCTACTGTCTTATCAATTGCTTCATGTAGGTATTGAATTTCGTTTTCAATATTTTTAACGATAATTTTAGTCGTATCAACGGTTTGTTGGTCTAATTTTAAGATATGACCAATAGCGTAACCTTGACTTGCAGATATTCCCTTGAGCATTTCATCACGTCCTTAGTTCTAGTATAAGATTAATTCAAAATTGTCTTTTGTTTCTTTGAGAACTTCTATATGCTTTTTTTGAACAAAGATTATTGGTGTTTGATAATCAATTAAATTGTAGTCATTAAAATTAATGTTTAATGTTAATAAAAGATCACCTATATTTACTTCATCACCAATTGCAACATGCAAGTCAAATAAAGATTGGTCTCTAAGCATATCTGATAGACCTACATGAATTAAGATATCATAATCATTATTTGAAATAGCTAATGCATGATGTGTTGGATAGATCATTTTAATTTTACCATGAATAGGAGAAAATATTTGTTGATCACATGGATTTACTAAAAATCCTGGACCGAGTAGTTTTTGACTAAAAACATCATCACTAGCTTCAGATATATCTAAATATTCACCTTTTATTGGCTTGTAGAAATCAATTTTCATCATAAATCCAACTTTCACCCTTTATGTTTAATTATAACTTATTTTAAGGTGATGTCAAACAATGTTTTTATCACTTTGATAGCATTAACAATCTATTATTTGTTATAATATGTGTGAGGTGAACGAGATGACGTCTTATGATGACTTAAGAAAAAGAATAGAAGCGATTAATGACCCAGGTTTTAAGAAGCCTTTTGGGGAAGTTAATGGTATCAAAAAACTAGTTGTGGGACCAACAGGTGTCGCAGAATTAGAGATTTATCTTAAAGATAAAGCGAAGTATGAACAACAAGTTAAGATTGAAATTATTAAACTTGTGAAAATCGAATTAGGTTTTCCAGGTATCAAAATAGAATTTCTAGAATCTGAATTTGTACCTGAAGGCGAAAAGCCTATGAAGTATTTAGCCATCGCATCTGGTAAAGGTGGGGTTGGTAAATCAAGTGTGACAGCAAATTTAGCAGCTGCACTTATTAGAAGTGGTAAAAAAATTGGAATTATTGATGCTGATGTGTATGGTCCAAGTATTCCAAATGTCTTACAGTTAGAGGTTAAACCATTATCATCGACACAAGATGAAAAAATGATACCTTTACAAAAAAATGGTATTGAAGTGATATCAACTGAATTTTTCATGCCACCTGAAAAACCACTGATGTGGAGAGGACCAATGCTTGGTAAAATGTTAGTTCATTTTTTCAATGGTGTGAAATGGCAAGATGATATTGACTTAATTTTAATCGATCTTCCACCAGGAACAGGTGATGTTGCACTTGATGTAAAATCATATGTTCCAAAAAGTAAGATCATGGTCGTGACTACACCACACATTAACGCAAGTTCAATTGCGGTTAAAGCTGGTATTGGTGCACAAAATATTGGACATGAAGTAATTGGTGTTGTTGAAAACATGAGTTATTATTTAAATCCATGTAATCAAAAACGTGAATTTATCTTTGGTGAAGGTGGCGGCGAAGCTGTTGCTAAAAAATTAGGTGTTCCTGTTTTTGGGCAAGTACCTATTGGTCAACCACTTGATGGTTCATACATATTTGGTGGTAAAGAAGAAGCTGGAAAAGTTTATAATGACATTGCTAAAGCAGTTATTAAGGACATGGAAATATAAAAAGAGAAAACCTATCTTGCGATAGGTTTTTTATTTGATATCTTTGTATTTTAAGATTGGGTTTTTAACAGCTTTAACTTCATCTAATCGTCTTACGATTGTGTTGTGAGGTGCTGTTTTTACAATTTCTGGATTTTCAATGGCTTCTTTTGCAACAATTCTCATGATGTTAATAAAACTATCTAGTGTATCTTTTGATTCAACTTCAGTAGGTTCGATCATCATAGATTGATGGAATATAAGTGGGAAGTAAATCGTTGGTGCATGATATCCGTAATCTAGTAGTCTTTTGGCGATATCTAGAGTTTTAACACCAGTAGAAGCATCTTTTAATCCATCAAAGACAAATTCATGCATACAATGACCATCAATAGGAAGTTCAAATAAATCTTTTAGTGAGTCTTTGATGTAGTTTGCATTTAAGACAGCAAGACTACCAACATCTTTGATGTTTTCTTTGCCTAAAGTTCTTAGATAAACATAAGCTCTAATATAAACACTAGCATTACCATAGAATAAGCCGAGTTGTCCTATTGAATCTTTTGCAAGATCTAGATGATATGTTGAGCCTTTTTTAACGACGATTGGATTTGGTAGGAAATCAACTAGTTTTTCACAAACACCGACTGGACCTGAACCAGGACCGCCACCTCCGTGAGGTGTTGAAAATGTTTTATGAAGATTGATATGTGTGATATCAAAGCCCATGTCACCAGGTTTAGCATGTCCTAATAATGCGTTTAAGTTGGCACCATCATAGTATAATAGGCCACCAGCTTCGTGAACAAGTTTAGATATTTCTAAAATATCTTTTTCGAATACACCAGCAGTATTTGGATTCGTTAACATTAACCCAGCAATTTCATCAGATAAAACTTCTTTAAGAGCATTGATATTTACAGTACCATCTAAATTAGATTTAATTTCGATGACATCAAATCCACAAACAGTTGCACTTGCTGGATTGGTTCCGTGTGCTGAATCTGGAATGATAATTTTATTTCTTTTAGAATCTTTATTTTTTTCATGATAAGCTTTAATAATCATTAATCCTGCAAGCTCACCATGTGCACCTGCAAAAGGATTTAGAGAATAAGCTTTTAAGCCAGAAATTTCAGCAAGCATTTCTTGAGTCTCATAATATATTTGTAATAATCCTTGCATTGTAGCATCTGGTTGAAGTGGATGTATGTTAGCAAATCCTGGAAGTGTTGCAAGCTCATCGTTGATTTTTGGATTGTATTTCATGGTACAAGATCCAAGTGGATAGAAGCCTGTTTCAACACCAAAGTTTTTTTGACTAACATTTGTATAATGTCTAACAACATCAAATTCAGATACTTCAGGAAGATCTGCAGGTGTAGCTCTTAGTAAATGTTTAGGTAAATCGACTTCACTTAAATTCTTTTCGGTATATTGATAACCGATTCTTCCTTTTTTAGAAAGATCAAAGATTAATGTATCATAATGTGATTTCATTTAAAAGCCACCACCTTTTCAACAAATAAATCAATTTCTTCTTTTGTGCGTTTTTCAGTAACGGCAAATAATAAATGATCTTCTCCAATATGAAGTGGACCTAATATATCATTTTCAATTAAATATTGGTCAAATTGATTAACATCGAATTTAGCTTTTAGTACAAATTCTTTGAAGAAAGGTTTTTGATAAACGACTTCAAATTTTTTAGTTTCTAAAAGTTTTTTATATAAATAATGTGCACCATTTAAGCTTTCTTTAGCATATTTAACAAAACCTTCTTTACCAATAAGTGATAAATAAATGGTGACTGCTAAAGCGTTAAGTGATTGATTTGAACAAATGTTAGAATTTGCTTTTGCGCGTCTAATATGTTGTTCTCTAGCTTGTAGGGTTAATACAAATGCACGTTTATTATCTACATCAGTGGTAATACCACAAATACGTCCTGGCATTTTTCTTACATATTTTTGTTTAGTAGCTAAATAACCAATATATGCCCCACCAAAGGATAAAGGTAGGCCAAGTGATTGTAAATCGCCACAAGCAATATCAACATCTAATTCACCAGGTGTTTTTAATAAAGCAAGTGATTGTCCTTCTTGATTTAAAATAAACATTCCGCCAGCTTCATGGATAATATCAGCTAGTCCATCATAATCTTCGATGATTCCAAAATAATTTGGATTAGCAACAATAACACCCATTTTATCATTAATGTTTTCTTTAACAAAATTAAGATCTGTAACACCATCGATGTTTGGAATCAAGGTTACAGTTAAGTTTCTATATCTTGCGTATGTTTTGATAACATCAATAATTTTAGGGTTTAATGTAGAACTTACTAAAATTTCATTTTTTTGTGTTTGTGCATGAGCCATAAACATAGCTTCAGCAGTAGAAGTAGCACCATCATACATTGATGCATTAGAAATATCCATTTGTGTTAGTTCACACACCATGGATTGATATTCAAAAATATATTGTAAGGTTCCTTGTGCAACTTCTGGTTGATAAGGGGTATAAGAAGTCAAAAATTCTTGACGAGAAATCAAGGCTTTAACAGCACTTGGCGTATAGTGATCATAACTACCTGCACCTCTAAAAATTAAAAGTTGTTTATTGGTATTAGAGAGTTCTTGCATATGTTTAGTTAATTCATAATCACCAAGTTGTGATGGTATGTTATATGTTTGTTTTAGTTTTAAAGATTTAGGAATCTTTTCAAACAAGTCATCAATAGAAGATGCTTGAATTTTATCAAGCATCTCCTTGATTTCTTGTGTTGTATGAGGTAAATATTTATGCATATTAGTCTTCTTCTTTATATTCAGTGTGGTCAGCTAAATCTTTTAATTCTTTTTCATCTAATATTTCAATTCTAGCAATCCAGCTACCATATGGATCAGAATTTAAATTTTCTGGAGTTGATTCCAAATCACTATTGACTTCTAAAACTTTACCTGAAATAGGTAGATACATATCTGAAGCGGCTTTAACTGATTCTACAGCACCAAATGCTTCACCTTTTTTTATAACAGCGCCAACTTTAGGTAATTCAATAAATACGACATCACCTAATGCTTCTTGTGCATGATCAGAGATACCAACTAATGCTTCTTTACCTTCAACTTTTAACCATTCATGAGTCTTTGCGTACAATAATCCTTCTTTAATCATCTTAAAACCCTCCTATTTTTTATAGTTTTTTGTATAAAATTTTTTATTTCTTATCACAGCAGGTACTGCTTTATTTCTAATTTGGATTTGAATTTCAGTTTTTAAGTCACCATAGTTACTATCAACTAATGCAAGTCCAATTGGTTTATCATAATCAGGTAGTAGATATCCGGTTGTAACGATTCCGATTTCTTTTTCGTCTTTTAATACTATATATCCATGTCTTGGAATGTTTCTTTCTAGAAGTTCAAAACCTACAAGTTTTCTTGTCTTGTTTGCTTTATGATTGATACAAGCTTTTTTTCCTAAAAAATCTTCTTTATCAAGTTTGACTGCAAAACCTAGACCAGCTTCATAGGGTGTGATATCTTCAGCAATCTCTTGGCCATATAATGGCAGGTTTGCTTGAAATCTTAGGGTATCTCTTGCACCAAGTCCACAAGGTTTGACACCGACATTTAATGCGTCATCCCAAAGTTTTATTATGAAATCATGATAACCATAAATTTCAAAGCCATCTTCACCGGTATAACCAGTTCTTGAAACAATGACATGTCCATCTTGATATGGAACGATTTTAAAAGTCATAAAGGAAAGATCAGATACTGTTGTATCAAGTAATTGATCGATGGTTTCTTTAACTTTTGGACCTTGAATTGCAACTTGTGAATAATCGTTTGTTAAATCTCTAACAGTTACATCAAATTTTTTTGCTTGTTTTGTAACCCAGAGTAAATCTTTTTCTTTATTTCCTGCATTTACAACAAGTAGTATTTTGTTTTTTTGTACAACATAAACTAACAAGTCATCTAGAGGATAGCCATCATCATTGAGTAGAAGTGCATATGTTACTTTTGTTAAATCATCTTCGATGACATTCGAAACTAAATAATTAACAAATCGAAGTGCATCTTCACCTTCGATTAGAAACTCACCCATGTGTGAAACGTCGAAAATGCCCATATGTGTTCTGACACTAAGATGCTCAGCGTTTATGCCTTCATAGTATACGGGCATTTCATAATTTGCATATTCTATCATTTTCGCATTCAACTTTAGGTGGTTTTCATAAAGTGCAGTTTTTTTCATCTTTTTTCTCCTAAAAGCGTTTTCTAATTTCATTATACAACATATTTTAATATTTAAAATAGAATTGGTTTAAAATCATTTTATTTTTAATAAAATAAAAAAAATTAAGCGTTTCATGTATAATATAGACAAAGGAGACGATTGATATGTTAGTGAATGGAATTTTGTTACATGTAAGAAGAGATGAAGTGGAAAATCCTAAAGCAAGCATCATTTTAACGCACGGAATTGCAGAGCATAGTGGAAGATATGATGCTTTAGCTAGTGCATTAAATGATCAAGGATATAATGTCATTAGATATGACATCAGAGGACACGGACAATCTCAAGGGGATAGAGGTAAATTAAAATCATTTCATCAAACGATTGATGACTTACATGCTTTGGTAGAAATGGAAAAGAATTTGGATACAAAACATATTTTCTTATTCGGACATAGTATGGGTGCATTAATTGTCAATATGTATGCTGTTAAATATCATGATGTTGATGGTATTATTTCAAGTGCTGCGCCATCTTATTTTGTCAAAGATGTTCTTCCTTTTAGAATCATCGGTTATAAATGGTTAGGCTTTTTATCTAAAAAAACTAATTTTGCAGATGATCAATTATCAAGAATTAAAGAAGTTGAAGATGCATATATGAATGACCCACTAAATTTGAAAAAGTTTTATTTTTCATTAGCAGGTAATATGATGGTAAGTGGTGTAAGATATTTAAATAGACATATTAAGTCTTATGAAACACCAGTGTTATTACTTCATGGTGAAGCTGATAAAATTGTTCCTCTAGAATTTAGCAAAAGACTTTATGATTTAATACCAGTGGAAGATAAGAAATTGATAACATATCCAGATGCATATCACGAAATATTAAATGATTTGGATCAAGAAACTGTTAGAGAAGATATCATTAATTGGTTAAATGATAAAAGCAAGGAGTTGAGCTAATATGAAAATTTTATGGATTGGAACTGGTGTGATGGGCACACCAATGGCCAAACATCTATTTGAAGCAGGACATGAAGTTTATGCATATAATAGAACACCAGAAAAAGCGAAAGCATTAGAGCCAGATATTAAATTTTGTAAATCTATAGAATCGTGTATTAAACATGTTGATATTGTCTTTACCATTGTTGGTTTTCCAAAAGATGTGAAAGAAACGTATGATGTTATATTAGAGCATGCCAAACCAAAAACAATCTTAGTTGATATGACAACATCATCACCATCATTAGCTATTGAAATTTATAAAAAGGCAAAAGCAAAAAATCTAGACTTTCTAGATGCACCTGTTACAGGTGGTGATCTTGGTGCAATTCATGGCAGATTAAGTATTATGGTTGGCGGAGATTTTAACATTTATGAAAAAGTTCTACCTTTATTTCAGTATATGGGAAAAACAATTACATATATGGGCGAATCCGGATCAGGCATGTATGCTAAATTAGTCAATCAAACAGTTATTGCTGGTAATATCATGGGGATTGCTGAAGGTTTAATATTAGCGAAATCAAAAAATCTTGATTTAGATCATATGCTAAATGTCATCGTTGGTGGTTCAGCAAGTTCATGGCAAGCTGAACATAATGGTAGAAAAATGATTGATCATGATTATGAACCAGGATTTTTCGTTAAACATTTCTTAAAAGATTTAAAACTTGCGATGGAAGAAAAAGGAAACTTAGATTTAAAAGTTTTAGAGATTGCGACTAAAGCTTATGACACATTATCTAAAAATGAATTTAATGAGAAAGGCACACAGGCAATTATCGAATACTATTTACAAAAAATGATGTAAGGGAGTGTATAAGATGTCAACTGTTTACCTAAAATGCAAGGGCATTTACCCAGCAGGATGTGTAACAGCAATTGAACATGTACTATACAGACAAGGGATTACACATTTTGAGTATGATGTCGAAAATAACCATGCAAAAATTGTTTATGAAGAAGATATTGTTACAGTCGATCAAATGCTCAAAAAGATTAGAGAAATCGGGTATGATGCAGAAGTAGCAGGCATAGATGAAAAGGACGGATGGTAAATAAGATAGATTTCACTATATGAAAACTTTTATTATGATGGAGTTTTTTTAGAGTGGAGTCTTTTCTTTATATGCTAGAACCGGTTCATATATATGTATTTCAACTTGCAGATTCTAGTATTATTTAAAAAAACGGTATTGTCTATCGAACAAAAATTGAAATTATAGAAAAACGGTATTGTCTATCGAACAAAAGGATGGTATGATTCAATAGTGATTAAGGATATTGTCCAAAGACATGGAGTTTCAGGAGTTGATGTATTAGATAAATACATTGGCTATCTACTCAATACAATAGGCTCTCAGTTTAGTGCTAAAAGGATTACGGATTATTTCAGAAATGAAGGTAGAGTATTAAGTAAAGAAACTCTATACAACTACATAAATTATACTAAAGATGTTCTTTTAATTTATTCTGCGAAGCGCTATGATTTGAAAGGCAAGAAGCTACTGACTACAAATGAAAAATATTTTGTAAATGACCAAGGACTGAGAGCAACAAAATTTAACAACGAGAAAGATATAGAAAAGATATTAGAGAATATAGTATTTTTTGAACTATTGAGAAGAGGATATGAAGTAACAGTTGGAAATGCTGGAGATAAAGAAGTTGACTTTATTGCAGTTAAACATAATGAAATATCTTATTATTAGGTTTCATACCTAATGGAACAATCTAGTACAAGAGCTAGAGAGTTTGATTCATTAAGTATGATTGATGATCAAGATCCAAAGTATGTATTGTCTTTAGATGATATTAATTTCTCACAAAGTGGAATAGAGCATAAAAATATTATTGATTTCCTTCTTGAGTAGAGCAAAAAGTCTAAATATTTATTAGATAAGAATTTATCAATGAAGATAATATCGAATAAAAGAAAAGGGCTAATCATATCATTGATGACATGATTAGCCCTTTTTAAATATCAATATATTATTTAATGATTAAACTTTTTCCAGTCATCTCTTCTGGTTTTTTAACACCTAAGATGTCTAGAAGTGTTGGTGCTACATCGCATAAAGCACCTGTATTAACTTTAATGTTTTTATCTGTAATCGTGACAGGCACTAAATTGGTTGTATGTGCTGTATGAGGTTCTCCATCTTCAGATCGCATTTTTTCTGCATTACCGTGATCTGCTAAGACGATTGCAACACCACCAATAGATAGAATTGCTTCAACAACATCTTTTGTACATTGATCAACTGTTTCAACAGCTTTTGTAGCTGCTTCAATCGAACCAGTATGACCAACCATATCTGGATTCGCAAAGTTTAGAATCATGGTATCAAACTCACCTGATTTAATTGCTTCGACAGCTTTATCTCTTACTTCAAATGCACTCATTTCTGGTTTCATATCATAAGTTGCTACTTTTGGTGATTCAACTAAAATTCTTGTTGCACCTTCTAATTTTTTATCACTACCGCCATCAAAGAAGAACGTAACATGTGCATATTTTTCTGTTTCAGCAATTCTTAATTGTTTTAAACCTGCTTTAGAAATCACTTCACCATAAATGTTATCAAGTTTTTGCAAGTCATAAGCAAGAGGTCCTTTAACTGCTTCATGATAATGCATCATTGAAACTAAGAAAATATCTTTTAAAGCATTTGTTGTATCAAATGTTGGTTTACCTTCAGTTACAAATTGTTTTGTACCTTCTGGATTTGATAATGCAACTGACATACGGATTGCTCTATCAGGTCTAAAGTTTGCGAAAATGACAGCATCATGATCTTTAATTAAACCTTCTTTATCAACTACAAACGGTACAATAAATTCATCTGTTATATCTTGATCATAAGATGCTTTGATACCTTCTAATGGGTTTGTATAAGTTTTACCTGTACCCATCACCATATTGTCATATGCTTTTTGAAGACGGTCCCAGTTGTTATCTCTATCCATTGCGTAATATCTTCCAGATACAGTCGCAATTTTCATGCCATGGTCGATTAAATCTTTTAAGTAACCAATGCCTGCAACTTGAGGTGTATCTCTACCATCCATAAACGCATGCATATAAGGTGTAATGCCTTGTTTGACCGCAAAGTCATGTAGTGCTTTAATATGTGTTGGATAAGAATGGACACCACCATCAGAGACTAAACCCATGATGTGTAGTTTAGAATCATTCTTTTTAACATGTTCAACAGCTTTTAAAAATGATTTATTTTCAAAAAATGATCCATCTTTAATGGCAACATTAATTCTAGTTAATGATTGATAAACAACTCTACCTGCCCCTAAGTTTAGATGCCCTACTTCACTATTGCCCATTTGGCCTTCAGGAAGTCCTACAGCTTCACCGCTTGCTTCTAATACATTGGTTGGATATTCATTAAATAATTTATCTAAAAATGGTTTTTTAGCTAAATATACGGCATTTGAATCACTTGGGTCTCCAAGTCCATAACCGTCCATAATAATAAGTCCTGCAAATTTTTTATTCATAATAACTCCTTCGTATTTCGTTTTTTCATCACCTCTATTATACTAAAAAAATGTCATAAAGTTAAAAAGGATGAAAGTAAAACGTTTACAATTTTTAATATATATTGATTTTAAATAAAATTATGTTAAAATTATATCGTAATAAAATACTTCGGGGCACCGTGTAATTCGGGACCGGCGGTAAAGTCCGCGAACCTTAGGGTTGAACTTGTGAGATTCAAGTACCGACAGTAAAGTCTGGATGGAAGAAGAATATTTGTCAGTTTTTGACGTTCTTTTATCGCCGAAGTAATTTGGCGATTTTATATTTCTAGGAGGTCAGAAAAAATGTCAAATTACTTACGATTAAAAAAAATGTTGTACGTCGTCTCTTTAGCTGCAGTATCTATTATACTTGCGCTTATAGAGATCCCATGGTTTCCACCATTCTCATTTTTAAAAATTGATTTTAGTGAGGTAGCCATCTTAATTTCTCTACTTGTTTTGGGAAATAAAGAAACTGTTATGGTTGTTCTAATTAGAACAATCGCAAGAAGATTATTTAGAGGTTTTGATCCAGCTGACATGGTTGGTGAGGCATTAGCGATGTTTGCATCATTTTCAATTATCTTTGCGTTTAACTTAGTAAAGAAAATGTTAAAAGATCAAGATAAGCCAATGTTATACGAAGTAAGTGTCAATCATAATAAGATTACCTTAAAAGAGTATTTGGTATATACCATAACGATTGCGGTTACTTTAAGTATTATTCTAACGACTATTAATTTCTTTTTTGCAACACCGCTTTATCTAACATTACCACCAATTGCATTATCTGAGAGTGGTAGGGTGCATTTTTGGGCATTCACGTTTATTGATGATTCATTTTATACATTTGGTTCATATCTTGTGTTTATCTTAACTGCTTATATTCCTTTTAATTTAGTTAAAGGTAGTGTTGTGACTATTGTATATCTATTATTGAAACCTAAAATGAAATATCTAGAATTATAAAATTATAAGATAAGCAGCAGCTTATCTTTTTTACATAATTTAACATTGAATTGTGATTTATTTATTAAATGATCATTATTTGATAAAATAGAGGCAAACAAGAAGTGGAGTGTAAGCATGAATATTAAACAGCAATTTAGCCAACCTATAGATAAAACAGATTTATTTCAAGTCATTAGACAAGTTCTTTTTATGTCTTTTGTAGGCGGATTATTAATCGGAGCTTTACAATTATTACTCGGACTTAGATTTGAACTGGATTTTACATGGTTAATGTTATTTATTCTAGCTTTTGTTACAGCTAGAAGAATTAAAGGCTCTGTCTATAATCCTCATATTGTTTTTAGACTGTTAAGTATCTTAGCGTTTATTCTTTCTTTTTATATCATGAGTGTAACATCTTATATTGGTGTCATTTATTTATTTAGTGATGGAATAGAATTAGCGTGGATATTTAAAGCATTAAATCCGATACAATTTTTCTATTTTTTATATCCTTTTGGTTATGGATTTTTTAAGGTAAATAATATAGTTAATGTCACATTCTTCTTAATTGGTGTTATTTATACATTTATATATAGCAAGTAAACGTTTTTATAAAATGAAATTCTTTATTTAACACATGAAATTGTGTATAATAGATATGGTAATCAAACAAGGCAAAAACTATATAAAGGAGTGAAATTATGCCATTTATTAGCGATATTTATGCACGCGAGGTATTAGATTCTCGTGGGAATCCTACGGTTGAAGTAGAAGTATTCACAGACTCTGGTGCATTTGGACGTGCGATTGTTCCATCAGGAGCATCAACAGGCGAACACGAAGCAGTAGAATTAAGAGACGGAGACAAAAAACGTTATCTTGGAAAAGGTGTAGAAAAAGCAGTTAAGAATGTTAATGAAGTGATTGCACCTGAATTAGTAGGTTTTGATGTAACAAATCAAAATGCAATTGACATGATGATGATTGAATTAGACGGCACTAAGAACAAAGGCAAATTAGGAGCTAATGCAATCTTAGGTGTGTCTATGGCAGTAGCAAAAGCTGCAGCAGATTATTTAGGTGTTGAATTATATCAATATCTTGGTGGTTTTAATACAAAACAATTACCAGTACCTATGATGAACATCATCAATGGTGGTTCACATGCTGATAATAATGTAGACTTCCAAGAATTTATGGTTCTTCCAGTAGGCGCTAAAACTTTTAAAGAAGCAATTCGTATGGGAGCAGAAATTTTCCATAATTTAAAGAAAGTTTTAACATCTAAAGGATATAACACTGGTGTTGGTGATGAAGGTGGGTTTGCACCTAACTTAGGATCTAACGAAGAAGCATTACAAGTTATTATGGAAGCTATCGTAAAAGCAGGATTTAAACCAGGTGAAGATGTTTATCTAGGTATGGATGTTGCTTCAAGTGAATTCTATAATAAAGAAACTAAAAAATATGTATTAGCTGGTGAAGGTGGAAAAGAGTTTGATGCTAAAGAATTAACTCATTTCTATGAAGAACTAGTTAAGAAATATCCAATCATTTCTATCGAAGATGGACTAGATGAAAATGACTGGGAAGGTTGGAAATACTTAACTGAAAAATTAGGTAAGAAAATCCAATTAGTTGGTGATGATTTATTCGTAACCAATACTGAAAAATTAGCTAGAGGTATCAAAGAACATATTGGTAATTCAATTTTAATTAAAGTTAACCAAATTGGTACTTTAACTGAAACTTTCGATGCAATCGAAATGGCTAAACGTGCTGGATATACTGCAGTTGTATCACATAGATCTGGTGAAACAGAAGATACAACCATTGCTGATATTGCAGTTGCTACAAATGCTGGTCAAATTAAGACTGGTAGTGCTTCAAGAACAGATAGAATTGCTAAGTATAATCAATTACTTAGAATTGAAGATCAATTAGGACCTGTTGCACAATATAGAGGCCTTGATTCATTCTACAATCTAAAAAAATAACAACAATTTCATGAAAAACGCATATGATATATATGCGTTTTTTTATATACTTTTATACAAATCTTTGCCAAGCAAACGGCTTTTTTAGAAGATATATATGTTATAATAATATAGAGGTATACATATGGAAAATATTTATTTAAAATTTTATAATGAACAAACAAGAAAACTACATAAAGATGAACTCAAAGATATTGATATAAATTTATATCCTTATCTTATTTTTGAAGACCCTTATTATATGCTAAATCATGATATATTAATTGGAAGGTTAGATCGTAAAAAATCGTTTGGTTTTTTAAGACAAGAACTAGAAGATGTCTATATTGAATATAGCAATTTATCTGACGCGATGCATGATGATATCGTCTTGGTTAAAGATGATGTTGACCCTAAAGTGATTTCTATTGTTGAACGCGCTTTAAAAGTATTGATTGCGACTGTTAAAAAACATAAAAAAGGGTTGTTTTTTGAACCTGAAGATTTTATAGAAAAACGCTTATTTGTTGATGAGTATCCAGGACTTGTAGAAGGACATGTGGTTTTATTAGATGTTGAATCTATTGATAAAGTCGGTGTTTATGCAGAAGTAAATAGAGTCATTGGACATGTCAATGATCCTGATATAAACACATTAAAGATTGTTCATGCTTATCAATGGCCACAAAAATTTAATGATGATGTCATTCAGTCGTTAGATGATATACATATTGATCTTGAACAAGAAAAGAAAGAACGTATGGATCTATCTGACCGTTTGATTATTACCATTGATGGCAAAGATGCTAAAGATTTAGATGATGCCATTGATTTAAGATATGAAAATGGAAAATATTATTTAGGTGTTCATATCGCAGATGTCAGTCATTATGTTAAAAGTGGATCTATGCTTGATTTAGAAGCATATAGTCGTTCGACAAGTGCTTATTTAGCAGATCGAGTGATTCCAATGTTACCACATTTACTATCTAATGATTTATGTTCTCTAAATCCAAATGAGTTAAAACTTACACTATCTTGTTTAATGACTCTTGATGATCAAGGAAAAGTCATTGATTATGATATTCAAAAAAGTTATATCGTCTCTAAGAGACGGATGAACTATGATGAAGTCAATGATTTTTTAAAAACAAATAAAACATTAAATGATCAAAAGATTGAAGAGATGTTACTTTTGATGAATGAACTATCTCAAAAATTAAAAGTCATTCGTAAAAAACGTGGTGAGATTGAGTTTGAAAGTAGCGAATTAGGGTTTAAGGTTGATAAGCATGGAAAAGTATTAGATGTTTATGAAAGATCAACTGATGATGCAGAAGAGTTAATTGAATCATTTATGCTTATCGCAAATGAGACAGTCGCATTTCACATGCATCATGCAGATCTTCCTTCAATTTATCGAATTCACGAAAAACCTGATGTTGTTAAACTTAAAAATGCATTACAAACCATTTCAAGACTTGGATTTCCAGTAAATCTTAAAAATATTGGTAAACCAGAACCACTACAAATATTAACTAAAAACACAGCAGAAACACCATATAGTTATGTGGTTCATATGTTGTTACTTAGAGCGATGCAAAAAGCAAAATATTCACATCAAAAGGATATCCATTTTGGATTAGGTGCGACATATTATACACATTTTACCTCACCAATTAGAAGATATCCTGATTTAATCTTACACAGACTGATTCATTTATTTGTGCTTGGTGAAGGTAAAGATTTGAAAAAGCTTATGTATCATTATGAATCTGTTATGCCAGATATTGCTAAACATACATCAGATCAGGAAAGAAAAGCTGTTCAAATGGAGAGAGATGTCGCTAAACTTAAGAGTTGTGAGTTTATGGACGATAAAGTAGGAACATATTTTAAAGCGACCATTTCACAAATGATGCCAAGTGGCATGTTTGTCAAATTAGAAAATGGTATTGAAGGATTTGTGCCTTTAAGAGCATTAGATGATTATTATATGTATAACGAAGCACTTCTAACATTTATTGGTAGAAGAGGCAAGAAATATAGACTTGGTGATCAAATCAAAGTTGAACTTCTAAGTGTAGACTTATCAGAAAAGAAGATGGATTTTGGTATTGTAGATAAAAAAATAAAGACTAAAACTAGAAGGAAGTAGCATATGAAGTTAATCAGTCAAAACAAAAAGGCCAGACACGACTATTTCATTGAAGAGACGTATGAGGCCGGCATCAAGCTGATGGGTAGTGAAATTAAGTCTATAAGACTAGGAAAAGTAAATTTAAGCGATTCTTATGTGACCTTTAAAGATGGGGAAGCGTATCTTTTAAACATGCATATATCTAAATATGATTATTCTAGTAGATATAATCATGATGAAACCAGAACACGTAAGATATTATTACATAAAAACGAAATCTTAAAATTATTTGGAAAAACTAGGGAACAAGGATATGCAGTGATTCCTTTAAAGGTCTATTTGAAAGATGGCTTAGCAAAAGTTGAAATTGGACTTGCAAAAGGGAAGAAAGATTATGATAAACGTCAGACATTAAAAGAAAAAGATGCTCAAAGACGTATGGATAAAATATTAAAGCATAGGTGAGTTAAATGGAAATAAAGATTGGACTTGCGTTAGGTGGTGGGGGTGCTCGAGGAAGCTATCAAATTGGTGTACTTGAAGCATTTCGTAAGCACGATTTATTAAAAGAAATCAAACATATATCAGGCACATCGATTGGTGCGATTAATACCATGATGGTTATGGCAAATTTTAGTTATGATCGCATGCTTGAAACATGGGAGAAAATTGAAAATAAAGATATTTATGGTAAACGATTTAACCGGATTAAATTTGACAGGCAAGGTCTTTTTAGTTTACAAGATGTCTTTGAAAAAATATCTAAAGAAGTGACTTTAAGTGAAATTAGAGAATCTAAGATCCATGGATATGCAACAGCTGCTAAAATAAAAAAAGATAGTTTAATTGATCAAGTGCTTATTCATCGGATGGAAAAAGAAGTATTTTATTTAAATGAGTTTAAAGATCCATTAAAAGCGGTCTTAGCTAGCGCTTCAATTCCTATTTTATTTGGAGCAACGAACATTGATGATGATTTTTATGTCGATGGTGGAACCATCGACAATTGTCCTATTCAGCCATTAATTGATGCAGGATGTAATGTGATTATCGCTATTCCAATTGATGGAATGTTTAAACCTAAAAAGTATAAAGATGAACCTATTTTATTAGTTGACTGCCAAACTCATTATTTATTTAAGCTCATACCTTATGATATTCTAGATTTTAGAACAGAAGATATTAGAAAGAAAGCTTTATACGGAGAAAAAATGGGGTCACTTATAATCGATAAACTAAAAGAACTTCATATTTTTGAAAATAAAAAGACATGGCACCTTAAAGATGAACATCAATATATTCATATGACTAAAGATGAAGAAAAAGTCGTTAAAGAAGAGGTTGAAAAACTATGGACTTAAGGATTATAGAAGCATTTCAAGCAATCAGAAATCCAGTTTTAGATTGGTTTTTCTATTTAACAACTAATTTAGGGGATCAATATGCCTTTATATTGGTTGCTGCTATATTGTATTGGACATTTGATAAGAAATTCGCACATAAGTTTGCTTTAACATTTTTAATAAGTGCATTTGTTAATACAGGGCTTAAAACAATAATCCAAAGACCTAGACCTTACACGATTGATGGTATTGAATCACCTTTTGATTATCAAACAACAGG
>Ga0172382_10003420_pt1 | contig 25187 bp, 23 predicted proteins | sample Leawel138RmetaG_FD_122245 | JGI IMG/M metagenome (GOLD analysis project Ga0172382, IMG submission 122245) | Leachate microbial communities from a municipal landfill in Southern Ontario, Canada - Leachate well 138R metaG | ecosystem: Engineered > Solid waste > Landfill > Unclassified | place...
GCCGGATTGTTGTATATATTTAAGCCTCCTGTGGTTTGGAGCGAACCTAAACCTCCTAAACTGCTTAATGCCGGATTGTTGTATATATTTAAGCCTCCTGTGGTTTGGAGCGAACCTAAACCTTGTAAACTGACAAGGTTGTTGTTGTTATTTATATCTAAATAATATCCGACAGATTCCAGGTTATCCAACCCACTTAGGTCTACCAAAGCGTGGTTATTATAGATGCCACAGACGCTTCCAACGGTTTGAAGTGCAGAAAGCCATTCCAAGTCAGAAAGCAAGGGATTTCCACCTATGCCCAACGTGGCTCCGACGTGGTTCAGTTCTGAAAAACCGCTTATTTCTGCTAATGATTCGTTACCAAATAGCGAAAATATAAGGCCTATACTTTTAAGATTCTCGAATGTGGCAATGCTTTCCAATTGGGGATTGGAATTAATCCTTAGCTGACCTCCTATGCTTTCCAACAAAGGAAAAGCATCCAAGTGGGTTAAGATAGAGTTGTTTTCAATTTCGAGATTTCCTCCAATACTCTGCAACTGACTGAGATTGCTCAGGTCGGTAATATTATATCCTTTGATAATTACGTTCCCCGGAAAATGGGAGCAATCCGGAAACCCGAAATTATCCAAATCTTGCTGGCTGTAAAAAGTAAGATCCCATTCCGGGCATTGGCCTTTTCCGGTTGAAAATAGAAACAAAAATGAAACAAGGAGTAGAAAATAGACGGATGTTTTCATAGTATCTGAATTTGAGTTTATTCGTTACAAATTTGAATAAACCTGCTGTCAGAAAGAAAATTCTGATGTTCCGATTTCGGAAAAAAGGTTTCAGATTCCGAAAAAACGTCTAATTTTCAGAAAAACTCAAATACATAACCATAAACAAGGTTGAATTCGGAAAGAAATTGTCAGAGATTATTCGGAAGGAATATTTTCGCGCCGCATTTCTTTAAACTGTTTGGGTGAGAGCCCGGTGAAATTTTTAAAAGCATAGTAAAAGGTGGTACGCGAATTGAAACCGCAGGCATACATGATTTCATTCAAATTGGCAAATTCCAGTTGGTTGATGAGCTCTTTGGCTTCGTTGATCCTGTAAAAACTGATGAAATTGCTGTAGTTCATTTTGGCATAGATGGAAATGGCCGAAGAAACGTATTTTTCATTTGTGCCGATCATATCAGCCACATCTTTTATCCCCAGATTTGGGTCCTTGAAAATTTTTTCATTGTTGAGCAGTTCCAGCAACCGGTCGAAAACCTTTTTCAACTGGTCTCGCTCATCTGTTTTTTCCGGCGTGATTTTATAAAAATTCACCGTATTCAACAATTCTATATTCCGGTCATAAAGTTCTCTTAGGGTCTTGTTTCTGTATATGAGGAAATACACAATGAAACTACCGAGAAAAACCAAAAAGATCAGCCCCGAAACCAGCAACCGGTTTTGGGCTTGTTTGCTTTGGATTTGGTAATTCATTTTTTCCAACTTCTCATCCTTGAGTTCGGTTTCGTATTTGATTTCCAGCTCGGCAATAGCTTTTTGCTTTTCCTGGCTCAACAGCTCTTTGGTGATTGCTTCTGCTTTCAGGTAATAATTGATGGCTTTTTCGAAATCTTTGTTTTGATAATGGAGTTCGTATAGCCCGTAATAGACTTCGGCTTCTACCGGAGGCATTTGCATAGACCGGGCAATTTCCAACGCATTTTTATAATTACTTTCAGATTTGCCATATTCACCCGTTTGGAAAAAAGCCTTTCCCAAACGAGCATAATTATGAAGCATCCCGATGGGGATATCTAAGTTTTGAGAAATTTGAAGCGATTCCTGAAAATTGGAAATGGCCTTTTGAAAGTCTCCTTTTGTCAAATAAATATCACCTGTATTATGAAGAATCTGGGCCACCTCCATCCGGTTTCCGAATGTCTCTGCCAATTGCTCGCTCTTTTTATAATAGTCCAGCGCGGTTTGTAGTGAATCCAATTCTTTGTAAGTAATCGCCAAATTGGAATAAATTATCTGTAAGTTCTTGGTGCTTTTTGCTTGTTTGGCCATGTTCATGGCTTCTATGTAATATTGAAGAGCCTTTTCCGGCTCTTGAATGTCCAGTTTCAGCAAGCCCAATCTATTGTAAATGGTGATGATGTTTTCTGTATCATCAATGGATTTGAAAATCTTTAAGGCTTCATAATATTCTATTGCAGCTTTATCATAATGACCGGATTTCTGCCAGCTGAGGCCCCGGTAAGTATAGAGCACGCCTTTGTGTTTAGGTAATTTAGCCTCAACCATCAATTTTTCAGTAAGTTCGAGTATTTCGGCATATTGATCCCTAACCTCCAATAACCTCAATTCCAAAAGAGCCATGAAAACCTCTTCCTCTTCCGAAAACTGATCCATGTATTTTTGACGTGCTTCTTTCAGTAAGTCTTCGGCTTTTTGATTTTCCCCTTGGATTAAATAAATTTCCGAAACTTTTGCATAATAATCAGTGATTCCCTTGTAATCTTTTGCTTGTTCCAAAACCCGCAATAACTTGTCGTAACACTCCAGTGCCTCAGCAGGATTTTCCCTGACCAATGCATAACAACCCTCCAGCCGCTTTTGCAGTTCCGCAGCCGAGGATGTTTCCGTTTGCGCCTGAAGAGCAATACAACCTAAAAGAAAGATGTAAAACTTTAGCCGATGGTTGAGTTTTAGCGGAGTCAAGACAATGTTTTTTGTAAAAATAAGAAATTAAAGGATTTAAATTTTTGAATTCCGTACGATTTTAAAATTATTCAATAGTTTTAATGAAGTGTTTCTACATAAAAAAATAAAACAGATTCAAAAAAGTGAATCCCATTGTAGCTCAATGGGATTTTCAATCTTGTGCTAATAATTCCTATTTAAGAAGTAAATTAAGATTTCATATCAAATTTGGGAATGAAAATAAGCCGTCACCCGGAGCAAAGCGCAGGGATAGATTATATATACTTTCCGCGAATTATTTCCCTTTATACGGGCTGGCATTGTAATATTGCATGGCTTTTGGCATGATGTTTTGAATGCGTGCAATCCGGTTTCCGGGATTCGGGTGTGTACTCAGAAATTCAGGGGGGCTTTGTTGCCCTGATGATGCTTGTTGCATCCGTTCCCAAAAAGCTGTGGCCTCTTGTGGGTTGTATCCGGCCATTGCCATCAGGTACAAACCGGCTTCATCTGCGTCCAGCTCCATACTTCTGCCGTAACTCAACATCCCCAATTGCGCACCGATGGGGTACAATTGGTTAAAGGTATTCCGCCATTCCTCATCTGAAATCGCAACATTTCCGCCAACCATAAGTCCCTGAGCGACCATGGCGTTGGAAACCTGTTCGGCACTGTGTCCGGCCAATGCGTGGGCTACTTCATGCCCCATTACAACGGCGACGCCGGTTTCGTTTTTACAAACAGGTAGTATTCCCGAATAGAAAGCGACCTTTCCGCCCGGCATACACCAAGCATTCAATTGGTCATTTTTGATGAGTGTAAATTCCCACGCATAACCTTGTAAAGCTTGAGACATCCCTTGTTCGGCATAGAACTTTTCCGCTGCATATTTGATTCTCTGTCCTACGTTGTTGATCATTTTCGCATCCGCCGAGGTCTTATCGATTTGGCTTTCCTTTAGCACTTGGTCATATTGGGCAAATGCCTGTGGAAACAGTTGCGCATTGGAAACCAGTGACAATGACTGCCGACCGGTGAGTGGGTTTGTAGAACAGGTCCAAAACAAAAGAACCGCAAAGATAACTGCTGCTTTTTTCATCTTATAAAGGTTTGTGTCCGAAATGGATTTAACAATTATTATTCCAAACCTATCGACCTAACTTTCTTTTGATTTCATTCAGCTTCATCAAAGCTTCGACAGGGGTGAGCGTGTTAATGTCAATTCCCAATAATTCTTCCCGAATGGCTTCCAAAATGGGGTCGTCCAATTGAAAGAAGCTGAGTTGAAGATTGTCTTGGGTGATTTTCCGTGTTTTATGAGATAGTTTTTCATGTGAATGGGAATTTTCCAAAGTTCCCAAAACCTCATTGGCTCGTTTCAAAACTTTTTCCGGCATCCCGGCCAGTTTTGCGACATGGATCCCGAAGCTGTGTTCGCTTCCTCCTTGAACCAGTTTCCGCAGAAAGAGAATCGTATTCTGCATTTCCTTTACACTTACATTGTAATTTTTGATTCTCGGAAATGATTTGGTCATTTCGTTGAGTTCGTGGTAATGTGTAGCGAAAAGGGTTTTGGGTTTAAATTTATGTTCGTGGATGAATTCAGAAATGGCCCATGCAATGGAAATTCCGTCATAGGTACTCGTTCCACGCCCGATTTCATCCAAAAGAATTAAACTTCTTTCCGATAGATTATTCAGGATGCTGGCGGTTTCATTCATTTCAACCATGAAAGTCGATTCGCCTGAAGAAATATTGTCCGATGCCCCGACACGCGTGAAAACCTTGTCTACCAATCCGATTTGGGCATTTTTAGCCGGGACGAAACTGCCCATTTGAGCCATCAAGACAATCAAGGCCGTTTGTCGTAGTAATGCCGATTTTCCCGACATATTCGGTCCGGTAATCATGATGATTTGTTGTTCATTCGGAATTAATGAAACGCTGTTCGCCACATAACTGTCTCCGATTTTCAGTTGTTTTTCGATGACCGGGTGCCGCCCGTCTTCAATGATCAGATCGAGGCTGTCATTGATTTCCGGTTGGGTGTAATGATTCAGTTCCGCCAATTCCGCAAAGGAAGAAAGTACGTCGATTTGGGCAATTACTTGCGCAGTTTTCTGCAATTCATCCAAATGTTGCGCGGTTTCATTCAAAAGTTGATGAAACAATTCCGTTTCAAGGCTCAAGATTTTTTCTTCCGCTCCGAGGATTTGGGTTTCATATTCCTTGAGTTCTTCCGTTATGTAACGTTCCGCATTGACCAGTGTTTGCTTGCGAATCCAGTCTTCCGGGATTTTGTCTTTATGCGTATTTCGAACTTCTATATAATATCCGAAAACATTGTTAAATGAAACTTTGATATTTGGAATTCCACTTCTTTGGGTTTCTCTGATGCGTAAATCTTCGAGGTAATCTTTTCCTTTGGTTTGAAGGTTTCTCAAATGGTCTAATTCTTCTGAAATTCCTTCGGCAATTACGTTTCCTTTGACGAGTTGATGAGGGGGTTCAGCAGAAAGCATCCGGAATAAATTACCGTAAACTTTTCCCCAATCAGCCATTGAATTGGCCAAAAATCCGATTTCTTTATAGGGAGCTAATTTGGATTTAATTTCATTTACGGATTCCAGACTTTGAGCAACGAGGAGCAGTTGCCGCGGTGTGATTTTTCCGGTTGAAATCTTGGCTGCCATTCGCTCCAGATCCGATAATTTATTGAGATTTTCACGAACTGAATTTCGGATGTCGTCATTTTTCAGAAAGAACCCCACTACAATCTGACGTGACCGGATTTTTTCCAGATCTCTGAGAATCATTACCATCCAACGGTTCAAAAGCCTGCCGCCCATCGGGGTGCAGGTTTTGTCCAAAATCTGAAGCAATGTTACCGCTTGCGGATGTGGGGAATGAATTAATTCCAGATTCCGGATGGTAAACGGATCCATCCAAACGAACTGATTGGCATCCAAACGTTGAATTTGGGTCAGGTGCCGGATTTCAAAATGATGGGTTTCATCCAGATAAGAAAATACGGCTCCGGCGGCTATGGTTCCCAGTTTCAGGTCTTCAATCCCGAAACCTTTGAGTGATTTTACTTTGAAATGCTGTGTGAGTTTATCGAAAGCATAATCGTACCGGAAAGCCCAATCTTCAATCTGGAAGGAACTTTTGATATCGGAAACTTCAATCTTTTTCCTTTTTTGATAAATCAATTCACTTGGCCTGAAACTTTGAACGAGTTTCTTCAAATGCTCATAATTTCCTTCAGAAACAAAAAACTCCCCGGTGGAAATGTCCAAAAGTGCAATTCCGTAAAACTCATCTTCGGTATGAACCGCCATCAGAAAATTATTGGTTTTGGCAGAAAGTACTTCGTCATTCAGTGAAACGCCTGGAGTAACCAACTCCGTAACGCCTCTTTTTACAATGGTTTTGGTCATTTTCGGATCTTCGAGCTGGTCGCAGATGGCAACCCTTAATCCGGCCCGGACTAGTTTTGGCAGATAAGTATCGAGCGCATGATGCGGAAATCCGGCGAGCTCAATATGCGAAGCCGAACCATTCGCACGTTTGGTCAGAACAATGTCCAGAATTTTTGAACAACGGACGGCGTCGCTTCCGAAAGTTTCATAAAAATCACCTACACGGAACAACAGCAAAGCGTCGGGGTATTTGGCCTTGATGCTGTTATACTGTTGCATTAAAGGAGTTTCTTTCTTGGCCACAGATTTTGATTTAAGATTGCTAATTTAGCCAAAGCTTATCAAATGACATGAGAAAATTGAAATTAGAAGAATTAGGGCGGATCACAGTGGAGGAATTCAAAAAAACGGACAAAATTCCGGTAATTGTGGTGCTGGATAACATTCGGAGCATGCACAACATCGGTTCTATATTCCGAACTTCCGATGCGTTTTTGGTCGAAAAAATTTATTTGTGCGGAATCACGGCAACCCCGCCGAACAAGGAAATCAGAAAAACCGCATTGGGAGCGACCGAAAGTGTGGAATGGGAATATGTAAAAGACATCAATGAATTGATTCCGAAATTAAAATCATCCAATTTTAAATTAATTTCCATCGAACAAACCGAGGGAAGTCAGACCTTGTCAGAATTTGAATTGAATCCGACTGAAAAATATGCGGTTGTTTTCGGGAATGAAGTGGATGGCGTACAACAGTCAGTCGTTAATCAAAGTGATTTTTGCCTCGAAATCCCGCAAAGCGGAACCAAGCATTCGCTGAATGTGAGTATTTGTGCGGGGATTGTGCTTTGGGAATTTTATAATAATTTAGAATTTAGAATTTAGAATTTCTCTATTATATATTACATTTGTTTGAATGAATTCTTTTCAGAAGATTTTAATAATTCCCTTTGTCGTCTTGGTAAGGTTTTATCAGTTTGCCATTTCGCCTTGGTTGGGCAAGAATTGCCGTTTCAGTCCCACCTGTTCCAATTACATGATTCAAGCTTTACGAATGCACGGATTGATAAAAGGTTTATATTTGGGGACGAAAAGGATTTTCCGGTGCCATCCTTGGGGTGGCAGCGGCCATGATCCGGTACCGAAAAAAGAAAAAATATGAATGGTTTATTAGCGATTGTCTGGGACATAAACCCGGTTTTATTGGATTTTGGCTTCCTCAAAATTCATTATTACAGTCTAATGTGGATATTGGCTTTTGTCATGGGTTGGTATGTGATGAAGGAAATCTTCAAAATCGACAAAGTAGATTATAAAATCCTTGACCCGCTTTTTCTCTATTCTTTTTTGGGGGTAATCATCGGAGCAAGGTTAGGCGAATTGTTCTATAATTTTGATTCTTATTGGGGGCAACCACTCGGCCAAGTCCTGATTGAGGTTTTTCTCCCGGTTCAACAAAACCCGGAAGCATCCGCCTTATTCGGGCTTTTACAAGGTTATGAGTTCTCGGGTTTCAGAGGATTGGCAAGCCACGGTGCGACCTTGGGTTTTTTACTTTCTTCCTATTTGTTCAACCGAAAATATTTAAAACGCAACCTTTTGTGGCTTTTGGACAGGGTCGCCATCACCGTTCCGCTTGGGGGTGCCGCAATCCGCGTTGGGAATTTCATCAACTCCGAAATTGTGGGGAAGGAAACCGACCTGCCATGGGCGGTGAAATTCCTCAACCAAAGTGCAGGCTACGGTGAAGTCGTAGGGCGACATCCCGCTCAATTGTATGAAGCAATATGTTACGTAATTATCTTCTTCGTCATTTGGCATATTTATCGAAAAACCAACAAAAAATACCAACAGGGCTATATCTTCGGGCTTTTCTTTATCCTGTTATGGTCGGTGAGGTTCTTCGTGGAATTTTTCAAAGAAGACCAAGGACAAGAGTTCGTTGCAGATGCGGTGAATATCGGTTTGAACAACGGCCAGATTTTGAGTATCCCTTTTATTCTCTTAGGAATCATCATCATGGCGACATCCAAAAATAGAATGTATAAAGATTAAAATTTAAACAATGAAAAAAGTTTTTTTTGCCTTGGGTTTAATGGCGGTGGTGTTTTCATGCGAGAAAAATGAATCTCCGGTTGCCCAGGAAAACAACATCGTTGAAATCGCTTTTACCAAAGAAGGCGAACTTGAATTCCTGAATGCAAACGGAGAACCTTTCAAAAAAATCGACATAGAAATTGCCGAAACCAACAATGAGCGCGCACGCGGCCTGATGGATCGTTCCCAAATGGCAGAAGACCACGGCATGCTTTTTATTTTTGGCGACGATGAAATCAGACGGCATACCTTTTACATGAAAAACACGCGGATTCCTTTGGACATCATGTATTTTTCCAAAGATTCGGTATTGATCAACATTGCCAGGAATGCGCAGCCGGGCGCGGATTCTGAAATGGGGGGTGGAACCGTCGCAGGTGCAGCGGCCGACTCCAAATTCGTGGTGGAAATCAATGGCGGTTTGTCAGACACTTGGGGAATCAAAGAAGGAGAAACGAAAATCCGCTGGGTGCGTAATTGAAAAAAACACTACCTTTCATTTCAAAATTTGAAATAATGGGAATGCTCAAAGAATTTAAAGAGTTTGCGATGCGCGGAAGCGTAATCGATCTGGCAGTCGGTGTCATCATTGGCGGCGCATTCGGCAAAATCGTAACTTCTCTGGTGGACGACATCATTATGCCACCCATCGGATACATCACCGGCGGAATCGACTTCAGCGAAATGCGGATCATTCTAACCGAAGCCAATGAAGCGGCAGGAATCAGCGAAGTCGCCATTAATTACGGGAATTTCATCAACATCATGATTCAATTCCTCATCATTGCTTTTTGTATTTTTTTGATGATTAAGGCGATTAATTCACTCAGGAGAAAAGAAAAGGCGACGGAAGAAACACCTGCAGCCCCTTCAACCGAAGAAAGGTTGTTAACGGAAATCAGGGATTTGCTGCGAGAGAAAAAATAATATTTTTTCATCCCTTCAATTTGGGCTAAACGGTCGGTTTTCGCTTATTTAAACAAAAAACATTTTCTAATTTTACGGAATGGAAACTTGGGTTTGGATTGTTTTACTATTAATTTTAACGGCCGGTGCCGCGGTGCTGGGCTATTATTTTTCTTCACTCAAGGCCAAAGCCGTCCTCAACGGAGCCTTGGAAAGGGAAAAGCTTTTGAACAGTTCTTTGGATGAATTGAGGGCGGAACACCGCGAATCCTTTGAAAAAATCGAATCCAAATGGAATCTTTCCGAAACCGAAAAAGAAAAGTTCGCTGTGGAATTGGCTCAGAAACAAACGGAAAACGCCAACCTTCTCAACCGGCTTGAGGAACACAAGGCCGAAATCGAACAACTCAATGAACGTTTCAAAAAGGAATTTGAAAACCTCGCCCAGAAAATTTTTGAGGATAAATCCGAAAAGTTTACCCAACAAAATAAACTGAATCTGGAAATCGTCCTGAATCCTTTAAAAGAAAAATTAAAAGATTTCGAAACCAAAGTGGAAGCCAGCCACAAAGACAGTATCGAAAAGAACGCTTCCCTGAAACAGCAAATCGAAGATTTATCGAAACTCAATGAGCGCATCAACCAAGAAGCGCAAAACCTGACCAAAGCACTCAAAGGTGACCAGAAAATGCAGGGCAACTGGGGCGAAGTCATTTTGGAAAGGATTCTCGAAAAAAGCGGATTGGAAAGAGATCGGGAATATTTCATCCAAAAAACCTATGCCACCGAAGACAACCGCCGCATCCAACCCGATGTGGTCGTTAACCTGCCGGAAAACAAATCCATTGTGGTCGATTCCAAAGTTTCACTCCTCGCCTTTGAACGGTATTTCAATGAAGAGGACGAAACCCAAAAGCCCCGCCACCTGAAGGACCACGTGAACTCCGTCCGGACGCACATCAAATCCCTTTCCGAAAAACAATACCAAAATATCTACGACATCCGCAGCCTTGATTTTGTACTGCTCTTTATTCCGATTGAATCCGCTTTCACCGCCACCGTTCAATCCGACCCGGAGATTTTCAACGATGCTTTTGAGCGGAATATTGTGGTGGTTTCACCCTCTACGTTGTTGGCAACATTGCGTACCATTTCCAGCATCTGGAAGTTTGAACATCAGAACCGAAACGCCATGGAAATCGCCCGGCAGGGCGGAGCACTTTACGATAAATTCGTTGGTTTTACCGAAGATTTGATCAGTATCGGGAAAAATATTGACCGTACCAAAGAGGATTACCGAACCGCGATGAACAAACTGACCGAAGGCAGAGGCAACCTCATCCGAAGTGCGGAAAAAATCAAACAGCTGGGTGCCAAAACAGCCAAGTCCTTGTCTGAAAGATTAATTGAACGAGCAGATGAAAACTTTGATTAGACGATTCTGGAAACTGCTTTTGGCATTGCTCATTTTGTTTACCACCTCCGTTTTGCTTTCCAACCATTGGGTGGAAAAATCTGCTGAAGGAATGACTTATAATGAGGCAGATGAAATCCCGTACAACGCTACCGGTTTGGTTTTAGGAACGACCAAACGCGTCCGGGGAGGCGGCGTGAATTCATTTTTTAAAAACCGCATGGAAGCCACATTTGAGTTGTATCAAAAAGGAAAAATCAATTTCATCATTGTCAGCGGAGACAATTCCATTCACGAATACAATGAAACCCGCGACATGAAAAAATACTTAGTGGGAATGGGCATTCCCGAGGATTGTATCGTAGAGGATTTTGCGGGATTCAGCACCTTGGATTCGGTCATCCGGGCAAAGGAGGTCTTTGGTCAAGATTCGCTGACAATCATTTCCCAAGATTTTCACAATGAACGGGCTATTTTTATTGCTAAAAATCACGATATTTACGCCTTGGGATTTAATGCCCGGGATGTGCCTGAAACCTATGGCAAAGTCACGCTTTCGCGAGAGTATTTCGCCCGTGTCAAAGCCTTGCTGGATGTCTATGTTTTTCGCACCATGCCGAAATATTATAAACAAAAAGAATATTTTCCAAAAGAATCGTAAATTATGCTTATCATCGGAATAGCGGGGGGGACAGGATCAGGGAAGACGACCGTAGTGACCAATATACTGCGAAACCTTGATGCCGAGGAGGTTTTGGTCATTTCGCAGGACAATTATTACAAAGACCATAATGAACTTTCTTTGGAAGAAAGGGAAAAAATAAATTTCGACCATCCCCGTTCCATTGACTTCGAGTTGCTTACCCGTCATGTGCTTGCATTGAAAAATGGTGAAACCATCCAGCAGCCGCTTTATTCTTTCATTACCCATAGCCGAAAAGACGAGACGATTCTGACCCATCCCAAAGAAGTGGTCATCATCGAAGGAATTTTGGTTTTGACCCATCCGGAACTCCGGGATTTGTTCGATGTGAAAATATTCGTCCATGCCGATTCTGATGAACGGTTGATCCGCAGGATCCGGCGGGATATCCAAGAAAGAGGAAGAGACTTGGATGAGGTGCTTACACGGTACCAAAAAACCCTCAAGCCGATGCACGAACAATTCATCGAACCTTCTAAAAGTTATGCCGATATCATCGTTCCCAATATGAAAAAGAAAAATGAGGTGGCCATCCGGCTGCTTTCGACCCTTATCAAAGACAAATTAATTTCAACCCAATTGAGATGAACCCCTTGAAAGACCCCATAGAAAAAAACGGTAAATCATCCAGGTGGTATAAAATTTTCCTGAATAAATACCTGATTGTGGGTGCTTTCTTCGTAATTTGGATGGTCTTTTTTGATCAAAATTCATTCTTTATCCACCGGGAGCTCGATAAAGAAATCATCGAATTGAACCAAGATAAAAAATATTACGGGGAAAAATTGGAAAAAGAAACCATTCAAATCAACCGGATGAAAAATGATTCCACTGAAATTGAAAGGATTGCGCGTGAAAAGCATTTCCTCAAAAGAGCAGACGAAGAAGTATTTATTGTAGAAGAACAAAAAGTAAAAAAGCCCATAGCCAATGAATCAGCCCAACACTGAATTTCCAGAACTCAGCCCCCAAGAATGGAAACTCAAAGTGCAAGCGGAACTTGGGGGATTGGATTACAATGAAGTACTTGTTTGGGATTCGCCCGAAGGGATTCAAGTAAAACCGCTTTACACCCGGGACGATGTGGAATACACTAATTCAAACATTATCAATACGGCATCCGATTGGAAGGTTATCGCCGACTTTTCCGGTCATCCTGATCAGGATTTTTCTTATTTGTATGGTTTCAATTTGAATGATGAACAGATTGAAAATATTTCCCGGATTCCGGAATATTTGGATTTTTTTTACCATTTCAAAACCCCTCATGAAACGATTCAACGAACCGATTTTTCCAAAATCCCAAATCTCCAATACCTCGGATTCGATTGTCTGGGAAATCTGGCCGCAACGGGGAATTGGTACCGCTCCGAAAATGAAGACTTTCATTTGGGCAGGGAAATGTTGAAGGAAAAACACTTCGCCAAATCCCTTCTGGTGAATGCTTCGCTTTATCAAAATGCCGGAGCCAACCATGTGCAGCAGATTGCAATTGCATTGGCTCACGGCAATGAATATTTACAAAAGTTTGGCGGTGAATCGGCGGAAAAGATTTTCTTCAAAACCGCGGTAGGCAGCAATTATTTCTTTGAAATCGCTAAATTGCGTGCATTGCGTAAACTTTGGGGCATCATTGCGTCTGAATATGGGACAACATCCGACACCTTTATTTATGCGGAAACTTCTTTGCGAAACAAATCGGTTCTCGATATTCACAACAACCTGATTAGGGGTGGTTTAGAGGTCTCTGCTGCCGCTCAGGGCAAAGCGGATGCGGTATTTGTATACCCATTTGATGCCATCCAAAATGGGTCTGATTTTTCCGAAGAATTGGCCTCAAAGCAGCAATTATTATTGCAGCGCGAATCCCATTTCGATAAATTCCAAGATCCTGTTGCAGGTGGGTATTTCATTGAAAACCTCACAGATTTGTTTTGTAAAAACGCCTTGGAATTATTCAAGAAAATAGAATCGGACGGCGGATTTCTGAAAGGATTGTTCGAAGGATCGATTCAAAAGATGATTGCCAAAAGCGCGGCGAAAGAACAAGCTGCTTTTGATGAAGGAAAACTGGTGTTAATCGGGGTCAATAAGTTTCGAAACCCGGCCGAGAAACCGCTGGAACTCCCCGGTGCGGTTCCTAATAAAACAAAGGTTTTGATAGAACCTATTTTCCCGAAACGCCTTGCCGCAAAATTGGAAAAATCCTTATGAATTACAAACAACTGTCATATGGCATCCTGAGAGCTTTGGGAATCGCGATACTGGTTTGTCTGGCTTTGTATTTTCTATGGTTAATTCGTTCGGTATTTGCTTATTTGGCCATCGCTTTCGTATTGGCCATGATCGGCCGGCCTTTGATGAACCTGATGCATAATAAACTTCGGATTCCCAACAGTATAGCGGCAATTGTTACGATTAGTTTATTCATCACCTTGTTTGTAGGATTTATCAGTTTGTTTATTTCCTTGGTGTTGAAACAACCCTTTCGGTTCTGGGGTAATTTCGTTTACCTGGATCGGTTTGAAGGAGCCGTTGCTTTGCAATTGCAATTGCTCTCGGATTCATTGGGTATTTTGGATATTCCATTTTTGAAAACCTATGTAAGTGACGCCGTAGAGAAAGTAGATGTGAAAAGTATTTCGGGGATTTTCGGAGATTCAATTACCACTTTGGGCGTATTGATGATTGATACTTTTTCAATTGTATTCATTACTTTTTTCTTTTTAAAAGACCGGGATTTAATCAATAAAATGTTGATGGCGGTGGTTCCAAACGCGGAAGAACCGCGTTTTGAATCCGTGCTCAGTAAAACCAAAAACCTGCTTTCGCGTTATTTTATCGGACTGACCCTTCAGGTATTGATTATGTTCACGTTTTATTTTGTGATTCTGCTCTCTTTCGGGATCAATTATGCGGCAGTCATCGCTTTGATTTGTGCTTTGCTGAACCCTTTACCATACATCGGGCCGCTGCTCGGCGGAGCCATCATGGCAAGTTTATCGATGAGCGATTTGCATGCTTTGGGGCTCGATTTTAGGACACAAATCGTTCCGACCGTCTTGTGGATTATGTTCTGGTACTGCCTAACCCATGTCTGGGACAATTTTATCAACCAACCTTTGATTTATTCCAGAAGTGTCCGCTCCAACCCTTTGGAGATTTTTTTGGTGATTTTAATTGGCGGGATTTTATTCGGAGTCATCGGCGTCGCGGTAGCCGTTCCGGCTTATACGGTATTGAGAGTGGTTTTGAAAGAGTTCTTTTCCGAATATAAAATCGTTCAAAGCATTACGAGGAATTTGTAATCGTTCCTACCTGGTTTATCAATTCAATATTTCAGGACTTTTGTTTAGGTTTAAACTTCGCAGGTCATCTGAAGACGGGTTTTCGAATACTTCGAGATTAAAATACTGGATGGCAGCCAAAAGATGGTCAAAAATATCAGCCATCACATTTTCATAAACTGCCCACCGGGTATCAGCCGAAAACATATACAACTCCAATGGAAGCCCGTGTTCGGTCGGTGCTAATTGACGAACAATCATCGTCATGTCTTGCCGTATGTTGGGGTTTTGGCGAATGTATTCATTAGCATATTGGCGGAAAACCCCGATGTTGGTCATGTTTCGTCCGTTGACCGGCATAGAGCGGTCGGGGAAATGTTCTTGGTTGTACTGGTCGATTTCCGCTTGGCGGCTATCGAGAAAAGGAACCAAAATTTTTATTTTTCGAAGCTCCTCAAGTTCTTCCTCTGATAAATAATGAATGCTGGAAATCTTGATATTGATGGCACGTTTGATTCTCCTGCCGCCTGTGTTCTGCATTCCCCGCCAATTCTTGAAAGAATCGGTAATCAGGTAATAAGTCGGAATCGTGGTTATGGTTTTATCCCAGTTTTGGATTTTAACAGTATTGAGGTTGATTTCAATCACGTCACCATCTGCTTGGTATTTGGGCATTTCAATCCAATCCCCGATGCGTACCATGTCGTTGGTCGAAACTTGTATACTGGCTACGAAACCCAAGATGGTATCCTTAAAAACCAACATCAAAACTGCAGAAGCCGCACCCATCGCGGTGATGAAAGCCCAAGGCGAATTACCGGATATGAGTGTAAATGCAATGACCCCGCCAATGAAATACAATAAGATGTAGGAAACCTGGAGGTAGCTGTCAAGCGGTTTCCCTTCAAAGCCTTTCTTGGTTTGCAAATGGTCTTTGATGGATCGGAAAAGTGAACTCAAAACCAAAACCCAGGCAAAAATCAACAAAAGGTCAATGAATTTCTGAGCGGGAACAACCCAGCTTGGAAAATGGGCGAAAATCAAAGGAATGAAAACTACGGATAAATACAAAGGCACTAAACCTGCAATATTTCTCAAAACTTTATTTTGAATGAGGTAGTCATCAAATTTCGTTTTGGATTTTTTGGCAATATTGTAAGCAACCTTCAATAATATCCGACGAATGATGAATTGCAACAAAACCAAAAACAATAATGACAGAATCAATAAAACAATCAAATTGACGAAGGGCAAGTAATTTCCCGAAATTCCCCAAGAACCCGATAGGCCGTCCAGCCATTCCGTAACCAAAGTGTGAGAATCTCTCAGTTGAATTTCCATAAAATCATAGATTTTTCCACGGCTCCAAAGAGCTTAAATGAGCCGCCAAAGGTAAGGAATTTATAGAAAATCGATTTTTTGCGATGGATGGCAGTGGCAAATAACCTAAAATGATGGCACATTTTTTAACTTTGTATGAAATGAACCCAAATCTGCTCCATTCCGAAATCCAAGAATTTATCCGAGAAAACCAAAACCGTGATGTTCGTGAAGTTTCCCTCCAAAAATCTCCTTTTGAAAATGTTTCTTCTTCTGAATTGGCGCAGCAAATTAAGGGTATGCAAATCGCCAAAAACAAATTTCCTTTTTTATATGAGAAAGAAGGAATTTATTTTCCGCCCTCCATCAATCTGGAGCAAGCTTCATCTTGGAAAACCTCGACCTATAAATCTGAAATTCTAAAAGGAACAACCCTGATTGATTTAACGGCCGGAATGGGCATCGATGCTTTTGCTTTTGCTCAAAAATTTGAAACCGTAACCGCATTGGAAAGGAACCCGGAATTGGTGGAAATTTCTAAACATAATTTCACGATATTAAATCAGCACAATTTAAAATACATTCATGCGGAATTTGAAAATTATTTCAGCCAAAATCCGACTTCCAAATGGGATGTGATTTACCTAGATCCTTCGCGCAGAATCGCTTCGCAGCGGAAAGTGGTTCTGGAAGATTTGGAACCGAATATCCTCGATTGGATGGAGGAATTCTTGTCGCGTGCCGAAACCTTGGTCTTCAAACTTTCGCCTTTGTTGGATTTGAAATCAACAATCGAGAAAATTCCGCAGATTCAGGAAATCCATATTGTGGCCGTCAAAAATGAAGTCAAGGAAATATTGTTGGTTTGTAAAAAGGAAAAGCATCTGGAGCCGAAAATAAAAGCGGTCAATTTGGCTTCTAATCATCCCGATTTCAAATTTAATTGGGATGAAGAATCCCAAACATTGTCGGAGTTTTCCGCACCTGAAAAATTCCTATATGAACCGAATGCCGCCATTTTGAAATCGGGCGCGTTCAAGCGGGTAGGTGCTGTGTTTAATTTGAAGAAACTCCATGTAAATTCACATCTTTATACTTCAAATCAATTGATTGAAGATTTTCCGGGCAAAACTTTTGAGGTCTTGGAGGAAATTAAAAACCCGAAAAAACAAATCGAAAAACAAGGCTTTCATTTACTCGTCAGAAATTATCCGTTGAAAACGGAAGCAGTCCGAAAGAAATACAAAATCAAAGAAGGAAACGAATCGACGTTAATATTCACCCAAAGTATTTCGACCAAGCACATCCTGCTTTGCAAAAGAATTCTTTGAACTTCTACTTTCTACTTTCTACATTATTAATACCTTTGAAAAGCAAAAGCATTTTGGGCGGATGATGAAATTCTTATTATTTTCTTTTTGGGTAATGTTCGGGCAATGGGTGGCGGCACAAGGTCGCATAGACACTTTAAGCATAGGAGATTACCGAATCAAAACCATTCCGATTCCGGAAAAATTAAAGGAAATTTCTACACTCGAATATGACGACGGGCATTTTTGGGGATTGAATGACAGCGGAGGCGAAGCCGAAATTTACAAATTCAGCTCTGAAACCGGAAAAATCCTTCAAACCATCAGGGTTTCTAATGTTTCAAACCGTGATTGGGAAGAAATGGCTTCCAACGAAGATTATTTTTTCATCGGTGATTTTGGGAATAACAACGGGAATCGACAGGATTTAGCGGTTTATTATTTCTGGAAAGACCAAATCGGAAATGAACCGGAATCCACGGTCGATGCCCTCAAAATTGAATTCAATTATCCCGAACAGAAAAATTTCAATCCGGGCAATAGAGCCACCAATTTCGATTGTGAGGCCATGTTTTACCATAATGGTAAATTACACCTTTTTACCAAGGAATGGACAAATAATGCCACAACTCATTATACTTTGGAAGTAAAGCCGGGTAAACAAATAGCCAAAAAAATAGAAACTTTTCAAACCAATTATATGGTGACCGGGGCTTATATGGATGCCAGTCCCATTTCCAATACCAATGGTTTTTACCTAATCGGTTATACCCAAGACGGTTTTGCGTTTATATCCGGTTTTGACCCGCCCAAAAAAGGTTCCGATAAGTTTTTTGCAGAAAAATCCAACAAGTTTAGTTTGCCGCTGGGATTCACCACCGATGTCGGGCAAGTGGAAGGGATTTCCATCAAACCCGAAAAACCGAGTGTAATTTGTTTCAGCAATGAAGATTTTAAATTCCGGTCTGCACATGTAGAACAGTCCGTGCAATGTATATATTCCTTGGCTCAATAAGAAAGTGAGAAAAGCCGTAGAAAAAATAAAAGCCCCGATTGCCGAAGAAATGAAACTCTTCGAAACGAAGTTTTACCAGTCCATGAAGAGCAATGTCCCTTTGTTGGACAGGATTACACATTACATCGTCCGACGGAAAGGAAAGCAGATGCGCCCGATGTTTGTCTTTCTCACGGCCAAATTAACCGGAGAATTTAAGGAAAGAAGTTATCGGGCAGCAGCTTTAATCGAACTGATTCACACCGCGACTTTGGTACACGACGACGTGGTGGACGACAGCGATATGCGCCGCGGATTTTTTTCTTTGAATGCGCTTTGGAAAAATAAAATCGCGGTTCTGGTGGGTGATTACCTGCTTTCGAAAACTTTGATTCTTTCGACCGAAAATGAAGATTTTGATTTGTTAAAAATCGTTTCGGTTGCGATTAAGGAAATGTCCGAAGGCGAATTATTGCAAATCGAAAAAGCCCGGAAATTGGACATCACCGAAGAAGTTTATTTTGAAATCATCCGTCAGAAAACGGCGACTTTAATTGCGGCTTGTTGCGAAGCCGGTGCCCGTTCGGTAAATGCTTCGGAAGAAATTTGCAAGAAGATGAACCGTTTCGGAAACTTGGTCGGGATTGCATTCCAAATCAAAGACGATTTGTTTGATTACACCAGTTCCAACATCATCGGAAAACCGGTCGGAATTGACATCAAGGAACAAAAGATGACTTTGCCTTTGATCCATGTGTTGAATAAAGTTTCCAAAAAAGAAAAGGACTGGCTCATCAATTCAGTGAAACGCCACAACAAAAACCAGAAACGGGTTCAGGAAGTCATTCAATTCGTAAAAGAAAACGGCGGGCTGGAATATGCCCAAACCGTGATGAAAACTTACAGCGAAGAAGCCAAGGCAATCCTTGACGAATTCCCGGATAGTGAATACAAAGAATCGCTGCTGACCATGGTGGATTATGTTATGGAGCGAGAAAAATAAATTTCAGAAACCTACTTCATATTTACTTCTTCAAAAATTTTATTGATTGTCCATTGATTATCACTACATAAATTCCTTTTTCAAGATGAGAAACATTTATGCTTGAATTCGAATCTATTTTCCCCTTTTGAATGAATTTACCTTCTGTATCAAATATTTGAAAGACGGAATTGACTTTGATGTTTTCAACAAATAAATAATCAGTTGCTGGGTTGGGGTAAATCTTAGCCGGAGTTTGCGTAAAATCCTGGGTTCCTAAAACGGCTGTTTTCGTAAAACGGTAGGCAATACTGGTAGATGAGCCAAACCAAAGCTCCAGTTCTCCGGTTTGGTTATTGTGGTAAATCCACATGGGGTGATGTTCTTCTCCGGAAAATAAATAAGCATAAAGCGTTTCAAAGTCGTTCAGTTCTTGCGTTTCACAATTCATATCGGTAGAATGATAAGTATTGAAATACAAGTCTTCTTCGTTCAGGCTGAAATTACCTGAAAATGTATTGCACGCTGACATCCCTTCATAGCTTAAATCTTCATTCAAAGTTAAACTGGGTGCAATGGCAGGAGCAAATTCTGATACGATTACACCTGGGCTTATCTCTATTTGAATTTCTTGTAAATACCATGTATCGAATAATTTAGAATCCAAAGTACTTTCGAATAATAAATGATCGAACCCCATGGGTATTCCGAATTCTCGATTACCGGTTTCGGGGTTTGTGTGAGTTCCATGAAACTGATAATGAGGGGAATAAAGAATATATTGGAAGACACTCTCAATTTGATTCATTACCTCATTTCCGCAATCCACGTTTGGGAAATTAACATTGGAAAACTGAATGAAATTATAACCATCCTGAACCATGGTTTCAGCTATTCCACTGAATTGTGAACAAGCACTGTGGCCTATAAATGAATTGTCTTCAAAGAAATGAATATAAGGTGAAATTTCCGGCTCCACCTCATCAATATAAATAGGGTATCCCAATTCAAAAAAAATCTCCCGCAAGTCCCAGCTTCTGTATAAATCCGGGTTTTGTGCAAATAAAGAACCCATACCAATACCAAAAACCAATAAAAAGTAGATTTTTTTCATAATAACTAATTTGGATTCATAAAGTTAATTATTAATTACGAATTTTTAATTAGAAATTATTTTTGCGGTTATTTCAGAATCAGGTATTAAAAATTTTAAAAATCAATTCCTTCAGCAAATCGCCGTCCGACACATTTCCGGTTGCGCCCACACCTTTGCTTTTCACATCGGCTTCCCTCAAAAGGGAAATGATCCGGGTGGCTTTTTTGAGCGGATAATTTTTGGCTGCGTTAGCCATGTCTTTGACGAAAAACGGGTGAATTCTTAATTCCTTTGCGACATTCGACTGGGACTTGTCGGTCAAGGTATGGTAAACAATCAGGTTCGAAAACAATTGAAACAAAATGCTCAACGTCACCACCAGCGGATTGTCTTTGGGGTTTTGACTGAAATAATGCACAATCTGGAAAGCTTTTTTTGGATTCCGGTTTTCAATTGCGTTCCGTAGTTCGAAATTATTGTAATCCTTGCTGATCCCGATGTTTTTTTCAATGATTTCAAGCGTTATTTTTCCGTCATTGATGATGATTTTTAGTTTTTCCAGTTCGTTTTCGATTCTCGACAAATCATTCCCCAAGTATTCTGCCAAAAGGAATTTGGCTTTTGTGTCGATGGAAAAACCCAAAGACTTCGCGGTATTTTCTATCCAGTCCGGAACTTGGTTTTCGTATAATTTTTTGGATTCGAACAGAACACCGCTTTTTTGGATTTCTTTGTAGAGTTTCTTGCGCTTATCCAAAGTTTTCCCTTTGTAATTGAAAACCAAAACCGTCGTAGGCTGCGGTTGGTTTGCATAAGCTTCCAGTTGGTCGATGGTTCTCGCCAAATGCTGTGCTTCTTTGACGATGACGACCGACCGTTCCGCACCCATCGGGAACTGTTTAGCCAGCCCGACGATTCCGGCCAAGTCGGTTTCGTTTCCGTAAATGACTGTCTGGTTGAATCCTCTTTCATCTTCTGTCAAAACTTCGCGTTCGATAAACTTGGAAATCCGGTCGATGAAATAGGGCTCTTCGCCCATCAAAAAGTAAATCGGGGCGATTTTTTTGTTTTTAATATCTTTGATGATATTTTCTGCCATAGCTGTGAAACTCGCTTCTTTAAATTTTCCCGAAAATTACCAATTTCGTTTGAAACAAATCGATGAAATGCCGTTTATATTTTGCGGCATCCGTAAAAAATGGCTGTTGCTAACACCTGAAGAATGGGTGAGACAACATGTGGTGAATTTTTTGGTTCAGGAAAAAAACTACCATAAATCGGCCATTGGTGCCGAAGTTATCATACACATCAATGGCATGAAAAAACGGGCTGACCTGATCGTTTACAAAAAAGAGAAACCTTTTCTCATTGTGGAGTGCAAAGCACCTTCCATCCCGATTTCTCAAGCTACTTTTGATCAAATTGCACGTTACAATCTGGAATTGAATGCCGATTACCTCATGGTGACCAATGGGATAAACCATTATTATTGCCAAATGGATTTTGAGCGTGAACTGTATACTTTTTTACCCGAATTGCCTTCCAATTGAAAATCAATCTGCTGAAACTGCTTCATAGAAACTATTATATTCAATAAAATATTATGCACGCATAGTAAATATTTTGTATATTTGTTCGAATCAGATTGTTTGAAATGACTCAAAATGAATTTACGGTAGATTATCAATTGCGTTCCACTTGGTTGACAGTTCAGAAAATGTACAATGAGCAGGCCTCTAAATTTAATTCAACGATGGTGATGGGATTTACTTTATTGTCCATTGATCCAAAAAACGGAACACCGAGTACATCATTGGGACCTAAAATGGGAATCGAACCTACGAGTCTTTCCAGAACTTTAAAAAACTTGGAAGAAAGAGGTTTAATCAACCGGAAACCCAATCCGGAAGACGGAAGAAGCGTTTTGATTGTCTTGACCGAAGACGGCATCAACATGCGAAATGTATCCAAAGGCGTTGTTTTGAGCTTTTACGAAGCCATTGATGACAATATTTCTCCAGAAGAATTGAATATTTTCTTCAACGTTTTACAGAAAATCAATTCGATAGCAGGGGATAAAAAGACATTTAAAAGAAAAAAGAATTACAATAAAATTTAATTACAATATAAAATGAATAGGCACATAAGACGAGTTACAGTATTAGGTTCCGGCGTGATGGGATCAGGAATTGCCTGTCATCTTGCAGGAATCGGCGTTCAGGTTTCGTTGCTTGATATGCCGACAGAAGGTTCGGATCGCAATAAAATAGCGAAAGAACATTTGAACAATGCGCTGAAATCAAATCCGTCTCCCATTTATGATAAGAAATTTGCTTCGCGAATTGAAGCCGGTAATTTTGAAGACGATTTAGAAAAAATCAAAGATTCAGACTGGGTAATTGAAGTCATCATCGAACGGCTCGATATCAAAAAATCCATGTTTGAAAAAGTCGATCAGTTCCGAAAAGCAGGAACGCTGATTACCTCCAACACATCGGGTATTCCCATCCAACTGATGTCAGAAGGGCGTTCTGATGATTTTCAGAAACATTTCTGCGGAACGCACTTCTTCAATCCTCCGCGATATCTCAAATTATTTGAAATCATTCCGGGACCGAAAACCGATGCTTCCGTGATTTCGTTTTTCGAAAATTATGCGGAGAAATTTTTAGGTAAAACGCCGGTTTTGGCCAAAGACACGCCCGGTTTCATCGGAAATCGGGTAGGAGTTTATTCGATGGCAAAAGTGATGGAACTCGCACAGGAAATTGGTTTGACCATCGAAGAAGCCGATACCTTGACCGGTTCAATTTTGGGACGACCTAAAACAGGAACCTTTAAACTCGCCGATTTAGTCGGACTCGATACGGCCTCCAACGTAACCAAAGGTTTACAGCAAAATTTACCCAAGGATAAATTCATTCAGGATTTAAAAGAATCCAAAGTGATGAATTTTCTTTTGGAGAATAAATTCTTTGGTGACAAAGCCCAAAAAGGTTTTTATTATAAAGAATTTGAAAAATCAACCGGCGAAACCAATCGTTTTGCACTTGATTTGGAGAAGTTGGAATATCGACCACTGGAACGCTCAAAAGTTGCAGCCGTCGAAACCGCAAAACAAGCCGGAAGCACCCGAAATAAACTAGGTGTTTTATTGAAAGACAAAAGCAAAGCGGGTGATTTACTTCGTAAACATTTTGCTTCTTTGTTTGCCTATGTAGCCGATAAAGTTCCGGAAATTACAGAAGTTTTCTATAGCATCGACGATGCGATGAAAACCGGATATGCCTGGAAATACGGGCCTTTTGAAACTTGGGATTTAGTTGGATTGAAAAATGGAATCCAATTGATCGAATCCGAAGGATACAAAGTAGCAGATTGGGTAAAAGAAATGATGGATTCTGGAAAAGAATCATTCTTCCAAGTAAAAGACGGAAAGAAATATTTTTACGACATCCATTCAAAGGAATACCAAATCATTCCGGGTCAAGATGCCTTCATTATTTTGGATAACATCCGTAAATCCAAAGAAGTTTGGTCAAACGCCGAAGCAAGTATTCAAGATTTAGGAGATGGAATCATCAATTTGGAATTCCGCTCCAAAATGAATTCTATCGGTGGTGGTGTGATTACCGGTATCAACAAAGCGATAGATTTGGCAGAAAAAGATTATCAAGGATTGGTGATTGGAAATCAGGCCGATAATTTCTCAGTCGGAGCGAACTTGGCGATGATTATGATGATGGCTTCCGAACAGGATTGGTGGGAACTGAATATGGCGATCAAAACTTTCCAGGATACGATGATGAAAGTTCGTTACAGCGCGATTCCGGTCGTAGTTGCGCCTCATGGAATGACTTTGGGCGGCGGATGTGAAATTTCGCTTCATGCCGACAAAATCGTGGCGGCAGCCGAAACTTATATGGGATTGGTTGAAGCCGGAGTTGGGGTAATTCCCGGCGGTGGCGGAACCAAAGAAATGACCCGAAGAGCATCTCAATTCTTGATTTCAGATGATGTGAAAACCAATCATTTGCGCGAAGCTTATATGACGGTAGCGATGGCAAAAGTGGCAACTTCTGCTTATGAAGCCAAAAACTTTGGCTTCATCCGAAGCGAAGACATAATTGTCGTAAACAAAGACCGACAAATTGCCGAAGCCAAAAAACAGGCATTGATTATGGCCGAAGCCGGATATACCCAGCCAATTGCTGAGAAAGTAAAAGTTTTAGGAAAAGAAGCCATGGGTATGTTCTATGTAGGATCAGACCAAATGGTAGCCGGAAATTATATTTCGGAACATGACCGTTTGATTGCCAATAAATTGGGTTATATGATGACGGGCGGTAACCTTTCCGAACCGACCGAAGTTTCGCAGCAGTATTTATTGGATTTAGAGAGAGAAGCATTCTTATCACTTTGTGGAGAACGTAAAACTTTGGAGCGAATTCAGCATATGTTGAAAACAGGGAAACCGCTTAGAAATTAGTATTAAGACAGATGTATTAAGAATTAAGACGATGCACAATTTTGAAAAATTAAAAATATGGCAAAAAGCAATGGACATTGCTGTGTCTGTTTATGAAATTTCTTTGCTTTTACCGGAAGATGAAAAGTTTAATTTAATCCATCAGATTAAAAAATGTGCGGTATCTATTTCTTCCAATATAGCCGAGGGTTCAGGGAGGAATTCAAATAAAGAGTTCGTTCAGTTTTTAGGAATTGCAAACGGGTCAACATTTGAATTAATAACGCAATTAATTCTTGCTAAAAGATTAAAACTAATCGGTGAAGAAATGGTTCAGCCTATAATAAATCAATTAGTAGAGGTTTCCAATATGAATTTTTCTTTTCAGAAAACATTAAAAAATAATAACGAATGATTTAGAGATTAAGTCTTGATACTTAATACTCTAATCTTAATACAATAAAACAATGAAAGACGCATATATAGTAACAGGATA
>Ga0172382_10003421_pt1 | contig 25184 bp, 21 predicted proteins | sample Leawel138RmetaG_FD_122245 | JGI IMG/M metagenome (GOLD analysis project Ga0172382, IMG submission 122245) | Leachate microbial communities from a municipal landfill in Southern Ontario, Canada - Leachate well 138R metaG | ecosystem: Engineered > Solid waste > Landfill > Unclassified | place...
CGCCGGCGACCTGATCTGGCCCTATGTCGTCAACAACTACATGCGCGGCAAGACGCCGATGCCGTTCGACCTGCTCTACTGGAACTCCGATTCCACGCGCATGACGGCGGCCAACCACTCCTACTACCTGCGCAACTGCTATCTGGAGAACAACCTGTCGCAGGGGAAGATGGAACTGGCCGGCAGGACGCTCAAGCTGTCGGACGTCAAGATCCCGATCTACAACCTCGCCAGCCGCGAGGACCACATCGCGCCGGCGCTTTCGGTGTTCGTCGGCTCCGGCTATTTCGGCGGCGAGGTCGAATACGTCATGGCGGGCTCCGGCCACATCGCCGGCGTCGTCAACCCGCCCTCGCTCGGCAAGTACCAGCACTGGACCGGCGGCAAGCCGGTCGGCGATTTCATGGAATGGGTGGCGAACGCGACGGAAAATCCGGGCTCGTGGTGGCCGCACTGGCAGGCATGGATCGAGAAGCACGACGCCGCCCGCGTTCCCGCGCGCAAGGTCGGCGGCGGCAAGGTCAAGCCGCTCGCCGACGCGCCGGGCGAGTATGTGCGGGTGCGCGTCTGAGCCCGAAGCACGGAGGACCGGCGGGGCCGGTCTTCAACCGAAGATCAGGGCCTGTCCGGCATGGAGCACGAGCCCGGCCAGCCCGCCGATCACCATACCGTTGAAGCGGATATATTGCAGGTCGCGGCCGATGTTCAGCTCGATCAGGCGGGTCAGCTGGACGATGTCCCAGCTGCGCACCTGATCGGCGATGAAGGTCGAGACGCCGCTCTTCTGGTTCTCGACGAAGGCCGAGAGCGCGACGACGAAGCCGTCGTTCATGTCGGCGCGGATCGCCGGCTCGTGGCGCAGCTGGCGCCCGACCTCGGCGAACATGCCGGCCAGATGGCGCGCGAGCAGCGAATCGCCGCTTTCGATGTCCTGATCGACGAAGGCGCGCAGGCCGTTCCAGAAGTTTTCCGCCAAGCCGCGCAGTTCGGGCCGGGCGAGCAGGTCGCGCTTCAGCCGCTCGGCCCGCGCCGCATAGGCGGGCGAGGTGCGCAGCTCATCGACGAAGTTCACGGCGAAACGGTCGAACTCGCGGCGCAGCGCATGGTCGGGATCGGCCTCGGCCTCGGCCAGCAGCGTGCCGGTCGCGGCGACGAAGCGCTTGAGCAGATAGGCGTCGGCCTGGAACATCGTCGCCAGCGTCGGCAATTCCCGGCGGATACGGTCGCGGATCGCGGCCAGCGTCTCCTCGTCGCGCAGGAGCCCGCCGAAAATCTTCAGCACCTCGTCGAAAAGCCGCTGGTGGCGGCGATCGGCGGTGACGGCGGAAAGAAGATCGGCGGCGAGCGGCGCGAGCTCGACCTTCTCGATCTGGGCGGCGAGCCGCTGGCCGACGAAATCGCGCAGGCCCGAGCCTTGCGCCGCGGCGAGCGCCTGCGGCACCAGCTTCACGGTGAACCGGGCAAGCCCCTCCGCGCGGCGCGGATCGGCCAGCCAATCGGCGACGAGAAGCGCGAAATCCATCTGCCGCAGCTTGTCGCGCACCGGGGCGGGCGCGAGGAAATTGACCTCGATGAAGCGGCCGAGATTGTCGGCGATCCGGTCCTTGTTGCGGGGAATGATTGCCGTGTGCGGGATCGGCAGGCCGAGCGGCCGGCGAAACAGCGCCACCACCGCATACCAGTCGGCCAGTCCGCCGATGGCGGCGGCTTCCGCGAAGGCGGCGACATAGGCAAGCGCCGGATATGAGGGCTCGAACGCCCGCGCCATCAGGAACACGCAGACGCACAGCGCCAGCGCCGCCGTCGCCACCGCCTTGGTGCGGCGCAGCGCCCGCAGCTTTTCGCGCTCGCTCTCGTCGGGCGCGCCGGGATAAGCCGCTTCCATCTTCCGTCCTTCCGCCCAGTGCTTCCACATTGCCGATTCCGGCTCGCCCAATGTGGGGATCGCCGCCGGCTTCGTCACGCGAAAGAACGCGGAAAGCTACATCGCGGCCGCGCGGACGGGACGGTTGCCTGCGCCCGGGCGCGCCGGCAGCGGCGGCGCCGGCTCCAGCTCGATCAGTCCGACCGTCTCGCCCTCCTCGAAGCGCAAACGGGCGTTGAAGCCGCGCGCCAGCCGCTTCATCGGCTCGTTCTGCGGGTGGGTGGTGACGATGAGCCGCTCATAGCCGAAGGCGCGCGCGCTCTCGACCAGCCGCGCGAACAACAGGCCACCCAGCCCGCGCCGTTGCAGATGGCGCTCGACGCTGAAGGCGATCTCGCCGGTCGGTTCCGGGTCTTCGCGGCGCTCGTGCAGCTCGGCCGCGCCCACGACCCTGCCCTCATCGACATAGCCGATGACGATGGTGCCGTCCCTGAAGCAGCGTTCGGCATAGGATGAAACGAACGCGTCGCTGGTCGGGCCGTTGAAGCGGTCGCGCCTGCTGGTCGCGTCCAGCCGCAGCAGGTGGTCCCTGAACTGCGGCAGCTCCGAATGTCTCAGCAGCCTGATCCGCCCGCTCAGGGGCACGGCCGCCGCATTTGCCGTTCCTTGCATGTCGCACTCCTCATGGGTCCTCCCAGAGTCGTCGCAACTCGTCCGTCGCTATATTGTGCGTTGCAGCATGAAATGCAAGCCCGCCGATCGTGACGGACGGCGTTCCGGCGCATAAAAAGTTGAAGATTGCACTCCAGATTCTTGCAATCCTGTCTGGAATTATTCTAAGGTATGGGTCATATTGCGTTCACGCTCAAGAATCTGAAAGGCTCGTCATGCGCCTCACCCGCCAGACCAACTACGCCATCCGCATCCTGATGTATTGCGCGGCCAATGACGGCCGCCTGAGCCGCATCCCCGAGATCGCGGCCGCCTATTCGGTGTCGGAGCTGTTCCTGTTCAAGATCCTCCAGCCGCTGGTCGAGCACAAGCTGGTCGAGACCGTGCGCGGCCGCAATGGCGGTGTGCGGCTGGGCAAGCCGGCGGCCGAGATCACGCTGTTCGACGTGGTGCGGGTGACGGAGGAGAACTTCGCCATGGCCGAGTGCTTCGAGAAGGACGCCAGCGACTGCCCGCTGATTGATTCGTGCTCGCTCAACGAGGCGCTGCGCAAGGCGCTGGGCGCGTTCTTCGACGTGCTCGAAAGCTATTCGATCCACGACCTCGTCAAGGCAAGGCCGCAGATGCGCGACCTGCTCGGCCTCACCGACCTGCCCGAGCTGCGGGTGATGGCAAGCTGAGCGGCCCTGCCCGGCTTGCCGTGCCCCACCTCTCCCCCCCACCTCGCCCCTTGACCTCGGACGCGGGCTAAACTAGGGATTTCCGGGCTGCGGGCATGGTGAAATGGTATCACAAAAGCCTTCCAAGCTTTTGGTGCGGGTTCGATTCCCGCTGCCCGCTCCAGCCCGCCTCCCGTGAAGCCTATCTGCCGCCTTCCAGCGCCGCCGCCAGCCGCACCAGCGACAGGAACTCGGCGCGATAGCCGAACGGGTCGGCCCCGCGCGCGGCCGCAGCGATCTCCATGATCCCATCATAGCCATAGTCGGCGACGGCGTCCGTGCCGCGCAGCTTCTGGCCGAAGGCCGCGACCGCGACCGAGAAGCGCGCGTCCTCGCTCGCCCCGGCGAAGGCGGGAACGGCATTCCCGTCCGTCACCGGCGTCTCGATCAGCCGGCTCGCCGCCTCGCCCGGCGCCTTGTAGCGCAGCTTGACGAAGGCGTATTCGTCGGCCTTCGCCACACTCTCGCTTTCGCGCGCCTCGCCATAGCGCAAATCGTCGATCATCCGCGCCGGGCTGTCCGCCGGCACGATCTCGTAGATCGCCGTCACCGTATGGCCCGAGCCGATGTCGCCGGCGTCGACCTTGTCGTTGTTGAAATCCTCGCGGGCGAGCGCGCGGGTCTCGTAGCCGATCAGCCTGTATTCGGCCACGCGCGCCGGGTTGAACTCGACCTGGACCTTGACGTCGGAGGCGATGGTGAACAGCGACGACGAGGCTTCCTCGACCAGCACCTTCTCGGCTTCCGCCAGCGTGTCGATATAGGCGGCGACGCCGTTGCCGTTCTGGGCGATCGCCTGCATCATCGCGTCGTTCAGGTTGCCGCGCCCGAAGCCCAGCACCGAGAGGAAGACGCCGCCCTTGCGCCGCTCCTCGACCAGCCGCTTCAGCGCCTCGTCGTCGGTCTGGCCGACATTGAAGTCGCCGTCGGTGGCGAGCAGGATGCGGTTGACGCCGCCCTCGACGAAGGATTCGCCCGCCAGCCGGTAGGCTTCCTCGATTCCGGCCTCGCCGGCCGTGCCGCCGCCCGCCTCGAGCCGGTCGAGCGCGGCAAGGATCTTCGCCTTGTCGGCAACCTTCGTCGGCTCCAGCACCGTGCCGGCGCTGCCGGCATAGGAGACGATGGAGACGGTGTCCTCGGCCCCGAGCTGATCGACCAGCAACCGGAACGAGGTCTTCAGCAGCGGCAGCTTGTCGGGCGAATGCATGGAGCCTGACGTGTCGATCAGGAAGACGAGGTTCGAGCGCGGCTTTTCCGCCGGCTTGACCTCGTACCCCTTGATGGCGACGTGCATCAGCCGGGTGTCGGCGTTCCACGGCGTCGGCATCACCGTCACCGTGGTGTTGAACGGCGCGTCGGCGCTTTGCGGCCCGGGCCAGTCATAGGGGAAGTAGTTGATCATCTCCTCGACGCGCACGCTGTCGCGCTCGGGCAGGACGCCCTCCTTCAGCGAACGGCGGACGAAGGAATAGGACGCGGTGTCGACGTCGATGGAGAAGGTGGAGACCGGATTCTCCAGCGCCGAGCGCACCGGATTGGTGCCGAAACGCTCGAACCGCTCGCGGTCCTCCCGCGTGATGGAAGGCTCCGGCGCCACGCCGGGGCGCGCCGTCGGAACCGCCATGCGCTTCGCCAGCGCACCGCCGCCCTGAAGGTCGCGGGCAGCCGGCTGCGTCGTGCGGTTGAGAAGGACGGCAGGCCCATCCGGCTGCGGGGCCGGAGCCGGCTGCGCCGCAAGCGTATCCGCCGCGCCGCTCCCGGATTCCTCCATCGCCGGAGCGGTCGGAGCCTGCGGCGCTTCCACGCGGCCGCGCTCCGGCGCCTCGGTTTCGACGAGCGCGTCGGCGTACATCCGGGCCGCCCGGAATTCCTCCATCACCTGCCAGCCGACATAGCCGGCGACCGGAAGCGCGACGAGGCCGGCGAGCGCCGGCATGGCTACGAGTTTCTTCTGCATCATTTCCCTCCAGAACCGGATCGTTCTGTCGGTGAGACGAAGGCCGGCCGCCGATCCTTGGGGTGCGGCCGCACTTTTTTCCGCCGCGTCGAAGGCGGCCATCGCCGTCGCCAGCGCCCGCGCCTTCGCGGCCCCGTCGGGAGCCGGCGTCTTCGCGTCGCGCAGAATGTCGAATTCGTCATTCGTCATGATCGGACTTCCCCGACCGCCGCGATCCGCCGCAGCCGTTTCTTCGCCTCGTGGACGTGCCACGAGACCGTCGCTTCCGAGCAACCCATCAGTTCGGCCGCCCCGGCATGGTTCATGCCCTCGCCATAGACGAGCGTGACCGCCTCGCGCTGCTTGGCTGGCAGCTCGCGCACCGCCGCCCACAGCGCCTCCGCCGGGTCTTCGCCCGCCTCCCCGGCCGCCTCGATCAGCACCTGCGCGCCCCAGGCGCTCGCATTCGCCGCCTCGCGCGCAGCGCGCCGGCCGCAGTCATGCGCGGCGTTGACGACGATGGCGTAAAGCCAGGTGGTGAAGGCGGAGCCGCCGCGATAGGTGCGGATCGAGCGGCCGAGCCGCGCGCACACCTCCTGCGCGATGTCCTCGGCGTCGGCCCGATGGCCGGTCAACCGCCACGCCAGCCGGAAGACGAAGCCGTAATGCCGCTCCACCAGCGCCGCGAATGCCGCACGGTCGCCGCCGGCCGCATCGCGGGCAAGCGCGGCATCGCAAACCTCTTCCTCGGTCATCGGCGCCATCATCGACCGTTGGACGCCGCAAGCCGGCGTTTCCTTGGGTGCCCGGCGGAAAAATTTTCGCCCATGACGCTAAAGGCCGGCGAAAGCGCGCTGGTGGAACGCCTGCACCTCGGCCGGATAGCGCCATTCCGCGCCGTGCGGGCAGGCATTGCGCGCCAGGCAGCCGCCGGCGCGGCAGGCCGCGCCCTCGCCGCCCCGCACGTGCGAAAGGCAGGTCTCGTAGGCGAACCCCTCGCCCGTATGCGCGTGAACAGGACAGGCATTCAGGCAAGGTTTTCCGGCACATAGGTCGCAAGGATGAATCGGCGCGGCAACCGCTTGAATCGGAATCTCAACGTCGAGAAGCAACGCCCCGCGAAACGCGTGCCACAGGCCGAAGCGCGGATGGATCAGCAGCCCGAGCGGCGACGGCTTCAGCGCCTCGGCCCGCATCGCCCATTGCTGGAACGGCTGGAAAGGCCGGTCGTTGGGCATGACGACGCGGGCTCCGATCGCCTCGGCCGCGACAGTGATCGCGGCGCGCGACCACGTGTCGAGCGGATTGCGGACCGTGGCCGGCTGCCGCGCCCGCCAGCGCGAAAAATGCCGCCAGTAGGCCGCGCCGCCATTGCCGACGAGAAGCACGGACCGCGCCGGCTTGCCGCCCGGTCCCGGCGGCCGGTCCTCACGCGCGGCGAAATTCAGCCCGCCGCGCAGGATCAGTCCGCTCGGCGCCAGCGCGGCAGCCGCGCGCGCCGGCAGACCGGCTGCGTCATGGATGATTGCGCCGTGGGTGATTTCGGCCACGTTCCGCCGCCTCGCGCCTGATGGACTGCGCCCGGCTTACCCGGACGCACTCCTTCATAGCCGGCGCGGCGCCGGCGCGCCACCGCAAGGCGCTGCGCTTATCTGGCGGCGCGATCGACCGAGCGGCCGGCATCCTGCGTCGCTTCGACCGCATTGGCGGTGTCGTCACCCATGCCGCGAATGGTGTTGGCGCAACCTGTCGTCGCCAGCGCGGCGAGAGCGAGGGCGAGAAATCCGAATGTCTTCGCTTTCATGATCGTAAAAACCCCTATCCGTTGCACAGACCCGGCCTTGCGGCCGCGGGCTGGGGCAGGAACGCGCCAGAGCGGAAAAGGTTCTTCTGCGACGAGCTCAGGCGGCCTCCGCCTCGCCACGCAGCGCCTGAAAGGTCGCGCGGATGTGGTCGGCCGCCGCAAGAACCGGCGCCGAGGCGTCGGGCGCGACGATCATCGCCAGATTGTAGTTGGACAGGGCCGGCAGCCCCTCCTTCGGCCCCAGCGCCACGATGTCGTCGCCGATGAAGGATTTCGGCAGCGGCGCGACGGCCAGGTCGGCGAGGATGGCGGCGCGCTGGCCGGCCGTGTGCGCGCTCATATAGGCGATGCGGTAGTCGCGGCCCTCGCGGCCCAGCGCCTCGAGCGCGTCGGCCCGCCAGGCGCAGTTCTCCTCCCAGATCGACAAGGGCAGCGGCTCGCGCAGATGGGCGCAGCCGCCCTTGGCCCCGCCCCAGACGATCGGCTCGGTCAGCAGCACCTCCGCCTCCGGCGGCACATGGCGGCAGACGGTGAACAGGGTGAGATCCAGCTGGCGCTCGGCCATGCGCCGGCGCAGGTTGACGCTCTGGTCGATGGTGACGTCGACGGCGATGGCCGGATGCGTATGGGCGAAACGCTTGAGCACGTTGGGCAGCACGCGCTCGCCATAATCGTCGGGCGAGCCAAGGCGCACCACGCCGGCGATGTCCGGCACGATGAATTTCGACACCGCCTCGCGGTTCAACGCCAGCATGCGCCGCGCATAGCCCATCAGCATCTCGCCGTCCTGCGTCAGCGACACCGAGCGCGCATCGCGCGAGAACACCGAGACGCCCAGCGTCTCCTCCAGCTTCTTGATCTGCATCGAGACGGCCGAGGGCGTGCGGAACACCGCATTGGCCGCGAGCGTGAAGCTGCCGGTCTCGGCAATGGCGATGAAGGTGCGCAGCACGTCGAGCTCGAGCAGCGGCAACGGGTGGTTGATGGGAGCGTTCATTGCCGTATCCAATCAAGAAATCTGAACCAAATCATAATTTGATTTCATTTGATTGAAGCGTCTGCCGCTCGCATAGTCAAGTCGGAAAGCGGCGCTCGTCGCGTCGCGACACTTCGGGGAAAGGAGACCCGCAATGTCCGTCCTGCACACGATCAGCCGCCTTGCCTCCGACTATCGCGCACGCCGGCGCCGCCTCGCCGCCTATCTCGAGATTTCGAGCCTCCCGCACGACATCCAGAAGGACATCGGCTGGCCGGACAGCATCGACGAGCGCCGCGAGCCGCTGCGGCACCGGCGCTGAGGAAACCTACCTCTCGCCGTTCCACATCCACGAGCGGTCGCGCCACATCCTCTCGCCGATCAGGCAGTCCGTGGCGCCGTCTTCCACGGAGGCGCGCGTCACCACCGGCGCCTCCTCCCCGCCGGCAAGCTCCAGCACCAGCTTGCGCCGCACCGCCTCGGGAAACTGACTCCACTCGTTGACCGGGATCATGAACGCGCCCGGCCCGCCGATGACGCAGTCGCGATAATAGGCGTCGAGGTCGGCGAGGTCGAAGCGACCGCCGAAGCCGGTGCCGGTCGTCATCAACGGCAGACCGTTGACGGTGATGCCTTGCCCGGCCAGCGCGTCGCGCGCCTGCGTCACCGGCCTGCCCTGATTGTTCGGCCCGTCGCCGGAAACGTCGACCACGCGCCGCATCCCGTCATGCCCGCTCTCGGCGAACAGGTCGGCGGCGAAATCGAGCATGCCCGAGATCGAGGTGCGCCTCGCGCTGTTGGGCGGCGCGAGCGACAGGCGCTCGGCCACCCGCCGCGCGTCGGCGGCGTTGGCGATGACGGTCCATGGCACGACGACGTGCTGGACGTCGTCGCCCGCCCACTCGACATAGGCGACGGCGATCCGGCCATGGACGCCGCTCTCGATGGCGCGCGCCACTTCCTCATGCGTCAGCGCCGCGGCGTAGCCGTCGCGCTGGATCGCGAGTTCCTCGGGCGACATGGAAAGCGAGACGTCGACCGCCAGGATCAGCTCGACATCGACCGGCTCGGCCAGCGCGAGACCGCTCGCCGCGACGGTGACAAGGCCCGCAGGCACAAGGTGCCGTAAGCATGACATCGAGCGTGACATGGGGGCAAAGGATACGTCATCCGCCCGCGATGGAAAGCGCAAACCGGCGGAGCGGCCGGCGCTTGCGCCTTCACGTTTTTGCGATCAGTGCCGCCGCAGCGGGCTTCAGAAGACGCGCCCGCGCCCGTCCTTGATTTCGAGGCGCTCGGTTCCGGTCAGCGCCGCGCGGTCGCCGTTCGGCAGGGTGACGAAGCAGCCGCTGGGGCAGATCTCGACGGTCTCGCCCGCACCGACCGGCACGTCGAGCTGCGAGCCGCCTTCGGTGACGACCAGCGTGTGGGCGGTATCGTCGAGATTGATCACCGTCGCGGCGAACGCCGGCGTCGCCACCGCCATTGCCAGACATGTCGCGAGAATCGTCTTGTTCATGTGCCCGCCGGTGTTTCCACCGCCTCCGAGTTCATGCCGTCTTTATAGCGGCGCGCATGTGAACGCCAACTGAACGGTTCACGCACCCGCAGGCTTGGCCGGCGCCGGGCGCGGCGGCGCCGCCGGAAGCAGGATGCCCTCCTCGCGAAACCGCTCGACGATGCGGAAGCGCATCTCGTTGGTGAAGGCGAGCGTGCCGGTGATGTCCGGCACCACCGCGCGGACGACGAAGTTGAGCGCGCCGTCCGCGAAGCCGGAAAAGTCCACCGACGGAGCCGGGTTCTTGAGGATGCCCTGCTGCGCGTTGACGATCTCCAGCAGCACGGCATGGACATGGCGCGGGTCGCTCTCAACGGCGACATTGACCGGGATGTCGACGCGGCCCAGCCGGTTGCGCAGCGTCCAGTTGCCGACGGCGGCGTTGATCAGCTCCGAATTGGGCAGGATCACCGTCTGGCGGCGGAAGGTCTCGATCTCGGTCGCGCGCACGGAAATCTTGCGTACATTGCCCTCGACCCCGCCGGCGACGATCCAGTCTCCGACCTTGAACGGCCGCTCGGCGAGCAGGATCAGGCCGGAGACGAAATTGTTGACGATGTTCTGAAGGCCGAAGCCGATGCCGAGCGACAGCGCGCCAGCGACCAGCGCCAGGTTCGACAGGTTGAGGCCGGCGGCCGAGATGCCGACCAGCGCCGCCAGCGCGATGCCGGCATAGCCGACTGCCGTGCTGATCGAGTTGCGCACGCCGGCATCGACGCGGCCCCGCGCCATCACCTTGCCGTCGAGCCAGCGCTGGAAGCCGCGCGTGCCGAAATAGCCCAGAAGGAAGATCAGGATGCCGCTGGCGATCCCGACCAGCGAGATCGAGATCGAGCCGACCCTGACCTCATGGGCGAGATTGTAGGCCCAGGCGCGGATGTCGCCCCACTGGAACCCCCATTGCAGCAGGATCAGCGGGATGCCGACCGCAAGCACGAGCAGCGTGATGCACATCGACAGCGCAAGGCCGAGCTGGTCGGCGGTCGCCTCGTCGAAATGGAAGCGCCGGTCGAGCGCCCGGCCGAAGCTCGTCCTGCCGAATGCGCCGACCTCGGAAATCGCGCTCGCCGACAGATAGCCGAGATACATCGTCGCCAGAATTGCGCCGGTGACGACGATCTGCTGCGAGATGAAACGGGCGAGCCCGATATAGCCGAGCAGGGCGGCGAGCACCGTGCCGCCGCCGAGCGCGAACAGGAGCAGCCGGAACAGCGGGTGCCAGCGCCGCGGCCGGCCGGCCTCGTCGGCCCACGGCCGGATCAGGGCGATGACGATGACGAGCAGGCCGATGGCGATGGTGGCGAAGAAGCTCTTGGCCACCGTCAGCGACAGCGGCGAGCCGGTCACCTGGTTGACCTTGCTGGCGACGGAGTCGATGCCCATCACCAGCGCCGTGGTGCAGACCAGCCAGAACAGCGCCCGCGCGGCGCCCGTGCGCATCGGCACCAGCCGCCAGTTCGGCAGATCCGGCGAGAACACGGCGCTCGACAGCCGGTAGACGAAGAAGACGATGGCGATGACGTTGAACAGTGTCACCATCATCTCGCCGATATCGCGCCGCAGCACGCCGTAATAGCTGTAGAAGAACCATGTCGCGGCCAGGAACACCGCCAGCGCCGCCGAGGGCAGGAACGTCGACCAGAACGCCACCGACAGCCGGTTGAGATAGCTGGGCTCCGGCTTGGCCGGATCGGCGAGCAGCATGTCGCCGAACAGCCGCCGCCCGCCGAAGAGCAGCACCCCGGCCGCCAGCAGCGCGAAGAAGGTGGCGAGCAGCACCCAGCGCAGCTTGTAGGAGACGACGAAGCGCAGCCACGACGACACCGAATTGCGGACCTTGCCGGCCTCGGCCGCGAAGTCCTTCAGCACCGCCGGGCTGACGGCGGCGGAAATGTCGTAGCGCCGTGACAGCGTGTTGGCGAAAAGCTCGCGCCGCACGCGCGCGATCTCCTCGATCAGCCGGTTCGCCCGCAGCGAGATGGTCTCGGCCTCGCCGAGCAGCGCGTTGATCTCGGCCTTTTCCGCGATCAGGCTCTGGCGCTCCTCGCTCAGCGCCGGCGGCTCGGGCGGCTCGTCCGCGCCGCGCGCCGGGCCGATCTCGTCCAGCCGCCCGTTGATGGCGGCAAGGCGCGGCCGGAACGCGACGCCGCTGGCGATCAGGTCGCGCGTCATCCCCTCGAGCGCGTTGCGGACCTCGACCAGCACCGCGTCGTCGTCGAGATTGCCGCGCATCCGCCCCTCGAGGCGGTCGGCCTCGGCGGCGAAGGCGGTGATCTTGCCGCGCTGCTCGGCGACGATTTCGGGCGACGGCGTCCTGCCGGTCCCGGCCGCCGCATTCTCCTGCGCGCCGAGGCTCGCCGGCGCGAGCACGAAGACGGCCAGGACGAGACCGGCGAAAAGCCGCGAAAGAAGGTGCACCGTCAGCCTCATGCGCCTCGGCGTGTCGCTGGGACAGGAGCGAGCATTGTTAGGCGAGCGCCGCGGAGACGACAAGCCGGCCCGCGCGGACTAGCGAACGAAGGTGACGAACTCCTCGACCGGCACGCGCTCGCTGCGGAGCGCGTTCTCCGGCTTCGATTCGTCCTCGTGGCCGAGCGCCATGCCGCAGACGACCATCTCCTCGTCGGGGATGCCGAGCAGCGGCCTGATCTGGCGGTGATAGGGCGCGAAGGCGGCCTGCGGGCAGGTGTGCAGTCCCCGCCCCCGCGCCGCGATCATCACGTTCTGCAGGAACATGCCGTGGTCGAGCCAGGAGCCCATGTTCAGCCGCCGGTCGATGGTGAAGATCATCCCCACCGGCGCATCGAAAAAGGTGAAATTGCGGTCGTGCTGCGCGCGCATCCTGTCCACGTCGCGGCGGCCGATGTCGAGCAGGCCGTAGAGCGCGAAGCCGACGGCGCGGCGGCGCGTCAGATAGGGTTCGAAGAAATGCTCGGGATAATAGCGATACTCGTCCCACTCGATCTTTTCCGGGCGGATGCCGCTGCCGAGGATGGCCCGCGTCAGCGCCTCCTTCTTCTCGCCGGTGACGACATAGACCTTCCACGGCTGCATGTTGGTGCCGGAGGGGGCGCGCGAGGCGACGCGCAGAATGTCCTTCACCGTCTCGTCGGGAACGGGCGTCGGCAGGAATGCCCGCACCGAGCGGCGCGAGGCGATCGCCTCGTCGACGATCGCCGTCCGCGCAGTTTCATGTTCGTCGATGTCGGGAGCTAGCATTGTCGGCTTTCGTTCATGCGCAGGACCGCCTGCGCGAGGACCGCAACGCATAGGCCAACGCCGCGCGGCAGGCAATCGCCGTCTTACCAGTCCGCGAAGGGCTCGTCACGGCATTCGAGGACCACGCAGGCCTCGCCGCCCTTCGTGGGGATGGTGATCGGCCGCGCCACCTCGCGCATGTCGCAGAAGCGCCCATCGAGGACATAGCGGTCATAGGTGTGGCGTCCGGTCGTCAGCACCACCGCGCCGCGCTCGGCGATCAGCGCGTGCACGCGCTCGCAGCTCATGGTGCGCGCGTCGGGCCTGCCCTGCGCCATCGCCGGCAGCAGGCTCGCGGCCAGCATCGAGGCGGCAATCGCGCCGCGAAATAAGATCGCCATCGGTCCATCCTTCATGTCTTTGCGATATTTATCCCATTCTCCCGCGCCGGCAAGCCGCCCGCGCGAGCGTTTCACGGCTCAATCATCTTTGAACGCTTTGATGCCGCCCGGGGTTGCCCCCCGCCCGCGCGTGATCTATCCGGGAAAGGGGAGCGGGCTTTCGCCCGCGGCGGCAAGGCGCTGTTAACCCTGTTGGCCGAGGATGGCGGACGGGTGTGATGTGGAAGGGGTCTCCTTTCCGCATGTCGAGAGCAGTTAGGAGTAGACTTGGCCGAGCACAGCCCGCATCCCCGGCGCCCATTCCGGTTCGTCGCCGCTGCGTTCTGCGCCGTGCTCGTCGCCGCGCCCGTGCCCGCGCATGCCTTCGAGATCTTCGGCATCAAGCTCTTCGGCTCGAAAACCGAGGAGGCCGAGGACGACGCCATCGGCGAACCGCAGCATTACGAGGTCGAGTTCGCGGTCACCGATGACGACCTCGAAAAGCGGCTGAAGGGCGCCTCGACGCTGTGGGGCGACCGCGACGAGCCGGCCTCGGGTGCTGCGGGGCTGATCGCCAAGGCGCGCGGCGACTATCGCCGCCTGCTCGCGGCCCTCTATGCCGAGGGCCACTATGGCGGCACCATCTCGATCCGCATCGACGGCCGAGAAGCCTCCGACCTCGCCCCGGACGCCACCCTCGCCGAGCCCGCGCGGGTCGCGGTGACGGTCGATCCGGGCGCATTGTTCCATTTCCGCGAGGCGGCGATCGTCAACCGGGCGCCGCCGACCAGCGACCGGCACGACCAGGTCGACGATCCCGCCGACGAGGGCTACGCGCCCGGCGAGGTCGCGCGCTCGGGCGCGGTGCTGCGCGCCGAGCGCCTTGCCGTCGAGGCGTGGCGCCAGCAGGGCTACGCCAAGGCGGAAATCGCCGACCGCCGCGTCGAGGCCGCGCATGAATCGGACGTCATCGACGCCCGCATCACGGTTTCGCCCGGCCGCAAGGCCTATTACGGGCCGGTGACGGTCGAGGGCGCGGAAGCCGTCGATGCCGAATGGATCGCCTGGATGACCGGCCTGCGCCCCGGCCAGGAATACGATCCCGACGACCTGAAGCGCGCCTCGACCCGCATCGCCCGGCTCGACGTCTACCGCGCCGCCCGCTTTCAGGAGGCCGAGTTCATCGGCGACGACGGCCTGCTGCCGATCACCTATATCGTGCAGGAGCGCAAGCCGCGTCGCTTCGGCGTCGGCGCGACATGGTCGAGCATCGACGGCGTCGGGCTGGAAGCCTTCTGGCTGCACCGCAACCTGTTCGGCCGCGCCGAGCGGCTGAAGGTCGAGGGCAAGGTCGCCGGCCTCGGTGAGACCTTCAAGCCCGACGAATTCACCTATCGCGTCGGCGCAACCTTCACCAAGCCCGGCGTCTACACGCCCGACACCTCGTTCCAGGCGTCGCTGTTCGGCGACCGCGAGGTGCTGGAAGCCTATACGCGCACCGCCGTCAGCGCCTCGGTCGGCCTGACCCACGAATTCACCGAGGAGCTTTCCGGCCGCCTGTTCGCGAACGTGGCGCGCGCCCGCTTCGACGACGACGAATATGGCCGTCGCGACTTCATGACCGCCGGCCTCGCCGGCGCGCTGACCTATGACAGCCGCGACAACGCCGCCGACGCCACGCGCGGCGTCTTCCTCGAATCGACGGTCGAGCCCTTCTACGAGTTCGAGTATGGCAACGCGGCCGTCCGCGCCACGGCCGAGGCGCGCGCCTATTACGGCTTCGGCGAGGACTCCCGCTTCGTGCTCGCCGGCCGCGTCAAGCTCGGCATGCTCGCCGGCGCGTCGGTGGCCGAACTGCCGCCCGACCTGCTGTTCTTCGCCGGCGGCGGCGGCTCGGTGCGCGGCTACGCCTATCGCAACATCGGCGTCGAGACGCCGTCCGGCAACATCGTCGGCGGCCGCTCGCTCACCGAAGCCTCGATCGAGGCGCGCATGCGCGTCACCGATTCGATCGGTCTCGTCGCCTTCGTCGATGCCGGCTATGTCGGGGCCGATCCCGTCCCCACCTTCGACGACCGCCTGCGCATCGGCGCCGGCGGGGGCTTGCGCTACCTCACCGGGCTGGGGCCGATCCGGCTCGACGTCGCCGTCCCGCTCGACCGCCGCCCCGGCGATCCGAGCGTCGCCTTCTATGTCGGACTGGGGCAGGCTTTCTGATGCGCGCGCTTCTCCTTCTTCTCCTCGTCCTCTTCGCCGGGCCGGCGCTGGCCCAGCAGGAAACGCCCGAAGAGGAACGCTCGATGCTGCTGGCCTTCATCGAGGACCGGCTTTCTGCCCCCAACCGGCAGATCCGCCTCCAGGGCATCGAGGGCGTGCTCTCGTCCAACGCCCGCATCGGCTCGATCACGGTCGCCGACTCCGACGGCATATGGCTGCGCATCACCGACGCGTCCATCGTCTGGAGCCGTTCGGCGCTGATCTTCAGCCAGCGGCTCCAGATCGACCGGCTCGCGGCCGCGCGCATCGAGGTGCTGCGCCGTCCCCTCGCCGACGAGAGCCTGCCGTCGCCGGAATCCTCGTCCTTCCAGCTGCCCGAGCTTCCCGTCGCCGTCAATCTCGACGAGCTCGACGTTCCGTCCGTCAGCTTCGGGCCGGACGTGTTCGGGCTTGAATCGGAACTGGCGATAACGGGCCGCGTGCGGCTGGAGGACGGCTCGCTCGACACCGCGCTCGACATCAACCGGCTCGACGGGCCGGGCGGCCGCTTCGCGCTGACGGCAACTTACGCCAACGCGACGGAACAGCTCGACCTCGACCTCCAGCTTTCCGAGCCGGAGAACGGCGTCATCGCCAACCTGCTCAACATCGAGGGCCGGCCGCCGGTCGATCTCGCGGTGCAGGGCAGCGGGCCGCTTTCCGGCCTCGACGTCGCGCTGACGCTCGACGCCGGCGGCGAGCGCGTGCTGACGGGCAACACCGCGTTGCGCCGTGAGAGCGAAGGCCTGCGCTACGACGCGCGCTTTTCCGGCCCCATCGCCCGGCTGGTGCCGGCGCAGTTCCGAGACTTCTTCGGCGACGAGACCGCGCTGACCGCGAGCGGTTTGGTGCGCGACGCCGGCGGCGTGGTGCTCGACGCGCTCGACCTCGACAGCGCAGCACTCGACCTCGCGGCAAAAGCCGAGACCGGCGCGGACGGCTTCCTGCGTCGGCTCAATCTCGAAGCCACTCTCGACAACGGCAGCGACGAGCGCGTCGTGCTGCCGGTTCCGGGCGGCGACACCACGGTGCAGCGCGCCGCGCTCACCCTTTCCTTCGGCGAGACGGCCGACGGCGAATGGTCGGGCCTGCTGACCGCCGACGAGCTTGCCACCGCGGACTTCGGCGCCGAGGCGCTGCGGCTGACGCTCGGCGGCGTCGCCGCCGACCTGGACGACGCCACCCGGCGCAGCGTCACCTTCGCCGCCGACGGTACGCTCTCCGGCATCGTCGCCACCCGCGACGACTGGAACGAGGCGCTCGGCAACGAGATCGCGCTCGACATCGACGGCGCGTGGCGCGCCGGCGAGCCGATCAGGCTCGGCCATGCCACCGTTTCCGGCAACGGGCTTTCCGCCTCGCTCAAGGGCGATATCGCCGACCTCGCCTTCCGCGGCGACATCGCGGTCGAGGCCGCTTCCGTCGCCCCCTTCTCCGGCCTTGCCGGCCGCCCGTTGCAGGGCGCGCTCGACCTGAAGACCAACGGCACGGTCGAGCTGATCGGCGGCGGCTTCGACCTTACGATCGACAGCGCGACCGAGGACCTCGCCATCGGCATCGACGCCGCCGACCGGCTCCTCGCCGGCCGTTCGACCATCACCGGCCGTGTCGCGCGCGGCGAGACCGGCCTGACGACGGAAAATCTCAGGATCGGCAACGACCGCGTCGAGCTGACCGCCGATGGCGGCATCGCCTCGACCGGCGCCGACTTCACCTACGGCCTGTCGCTGTCGGACCTCGCGCTGCTGACCCCACGCGCCGCCGGCCGGCTGGAGGCCGAAGGCTCGGCCAAGGGCGCGGACGGCCTGGTCACGCTGACGACGCTGGCGCGCGTTCCCTCCGGCAGCCTCGCCGGCAAGCGGTTGTCGGAGGCGCAACTCGCCTTCGAAGGAACGCTGCAGGACGGCGCGCTCGACGGCACGGTGGGCGGCGACGCCTTCCTCGACGGCGTGCGGACGCAGCTTTCCGCCGGCGTCGGCCTCCGCGACGGCGAAAAGCGCCTGACCGACCTCGACTTCACCGCCGGCGGCGCCCGCGCCACCGGCGCGCTCACGCAAGATGCGGACGGCATGATCGACGGCGCGATCAGGATCGACGCTGCCGACATCTCCACCGTCGCCGCCCTGCTCCTCGTCGAGGGCGCGGGCGCGGTTCAGGCCGACATCGCGCTGTCGCATGGAGACGGCAAGCAGGCCGCCACCGTCAAGGCCAATGCGCGCGACCTGCGCATCGACGAAAACCGTATCGCCCGCGCCGAGATCGAGGCGGCGGTCGCCGATTTGTTCGGCGTGCCGGCCATCGACGGCACGGTCAAGGCGGAAAGAATCGTCGCCGGCGGCGTCACCGTCTCGACGCTCGACGCCACCGCGCAGACGGAAGGCGCGGCCACGCGCTTCACCGCCGACGCCCTGCTCGACAATGGCGCAACCGCCCGCGCCGCCGGCGCGCTGGCGCCCGAGGGAGACGGCTATCGGCTCACCCTGAACGAAGCCTCCTTCGGCCAGGGGCCGCTCGTCGCCCGCCTCGCACAGCCGGCTTCGCTCCGGGTCGCCGGCGACACCGTCGCCATCGACGCGCTCACGCTCGATGTCGGCGGCGGCCGTGTCACCGCGCAGGGCACCGTGGCGCAAAACGTCGATCTCGCCGTCACGCTCGCGAACCTGCCGCTCTCCATCGCCAATCTGGTGCGGCCCGACCTCGACCTCGGCGGCACGCTCGACGGCGAGGCGCGCGTCACCGGCCCGCGCGACAACCCGTCCGCGCGCTTCACGCTCGCAGGCGAGGCCATCACCGCCGCCGCGCTGCGCGAGGCCGGCCAGAGCCAGCTGTCGCTCACCGCCTCCGGCGAGGGCAGCGGCGAGCGCATCACCGTCAACGCCAGCGCCAACACGCCGGAAGGGTTGCGCGCCAGCGCCAACGGCACCGTGCCGCTGACGGGCGGCAATCTGGCCGTCGATTTCAACGCCTCGGCCCCGCTCGCGCTCGCCAACCGCTTCCTCGCCGAGCGCGGCACCCAGCTTTCCGGCGTGCTCGAGGCCAACGGCTCGGTCTCCGGTCCGTTGTCGAAGCCGGCGGTGCGCGCCATGTTCTCGACCACTGGCGCCGGCGTCGTCGACCCCGAGGCCAATCTGCGCCTGCGCGACATCAACATCATGGGCGTGGTCGACGGCGACACCGTCACCCTGCGCTCGGCCAACGCCGCCCTGTCGGCCGGCGGCTCGCTCTCGGCCAGCGGCACGGTCTCGCTCGATGCGGCCGCCGGCTTCCCGGCCGACTTGCGGCTCGCGCTCGACCAGGCGCGCTATGCCGACGGCGACATGGTGGTGGCGACCGTCAACGGCAATCTCACCATCACCGGCCCGCTCGCCCGCGACCCGCTGCTTGCCGGCCGGGTCGATGTCGAGCGCGCCGAGATCACGGTGCCCGACACCTTCGGCGGCAGCGCCGCGTCGATCGACGTCATCCACCGCAACGCGCCCGCCGCCGTGCGCGAGACGCTGGCCCGCGCCCGCGCCAATGACGGCACGCCGACGCCCTCGGCCCGGCCGAGCGTCATGCGCCTCGACGTCGCCGTCTCGGCCCCGGCGCGCATCTTCATCCGCGGGCGCGGCCTCGACACCGAGGTCGGCGGCGACGTGCGCCTGACCGGCCCGGTGACCGACATCCAGCCGGTCGGCGGCTTCCGGCTGATCAGGGGCCGCCTGTCCATCCTCGGCCAGCGCATCACCTTCGACGAGGGCACGGTCACGCTCATCGGCGACCTCGACCCCTATATCGACTTCGTCGCCCGCTCGGCCGGCAACGACATCACCGTCTTCATCACCGTGCGCGGCCGGGTCTCCGACCTCGACATCGGCTTCTCCTCGCAGCCCGAGCTGCCCGAGGACGAGGTGCTGGCGCGGCTGATCTTCAACCGCAGCCTCTCCGAGCTTTCCGCGCTTCAGATCGCCCAGCTCGCCGCAGCCGCGGCCGAGCTTGCCGGCGGTTCCAACACCTCGCTGCTGCGAAGCCTGCGCGGGGCGACCGGCCTCGACGACCTCGACGTGGTCACCGACAGCGAAGGCAACGCCGCCGTGCGCGCCGGCCGCTACATCCAGGACAACATCTATCTCGGCGTCGAGGCCGGCGCGCAAGGGTCGACGCGCGGCACCATCAACCTCGACATCACCGAGGACCTGAAGGCGCGCGGCGCGATGGGGTCGGACGGCGATTCCTCGCTCGGCGTCTTCTACGAACGCGACTACTGATCCCCCTGCCCCAACCGGCAAAAGCGGCTGGCGGTGGCGCATGCCGCCGGCTGCTGGTATCACGGCTCATCAAGGAAACATCGAAACCAACGCCGGAGGAGCAGGACCATGCTGCGCAAGACCGATTTCTACATTGACGGCAAATGGGTCGCCCCCGTCACCCCGCGCGAGCTCGACGTGATCAACCCGGCCGACGAGCAGCCCTTCGCCACGATCTCGCTCGGCTCGAAGGCCGATGTCGACAAGGCCGTGGCCGCCGCCCGCCGCGCCTTCGAGAGCTGGTCGCGCGTCAGCCGCGAAGAACGGCTCGCGGCGGTCGAGCGACTGCTCGAGGCCTACACCGCCCGCATGGGCGAGATGGCGCAGGCGATCTCGCAGGAGATGGGCGCGCCGATCCGCCTCGCCACGCAGGCGCAGGCCTCCGTCGGCGCCTACCACATCAAGAATTTCATCCGCGCGCTGAAGGAGTTCCGGTTCGAGCACCCGCTCGACGAGCGCAACCCGCAGGAGATGATCGTGCGCGAGCCGATCGGCGTCTGCGGCCTGATCACGCCGTGGAACTGGCCGATGAACCAGGTGGCGCTGAAGGTGGTGCCGGCGGTGGCGGTCGGCTGCACCGTGGTGCTGAAGCCGTCCGAGATCGCGCCGATGTCGTCGATCCTGTTCGCTGAGATCATGGACGCGGCCGGCTTCCCCGCCGGCGTCTTCAACATGGTCAATGGCGACGGCCCCGGCGTCGGCGAGGCGATGTCCGCCCATCCCGGCATCGACATGATGTCCTTCACCGGCTCGACGCGCGCCGGCATCGCCGTGACCAAGGGCGCGGCCGACACGGTCAAGCGCGTGACGCTGGAGCTTGGCGGCAAATCGCCCAACCTCGTCTTCGCCGATTCCGATGTCGAGAAGGCGGTGGTGCGCGGCCTCGACCACATGTTCGAGAACACCGGCCAGTCCTGCAACGCGCCGAGCCGCATGCTGGTCGAGCGCCCCGTCTACGACCGCGCCGTCGAGGTCGCCGCCGCGCATGCGAAGACGGTCAAGGTCGGCAACCCGGCCGAGGACGGCGACCATATCGGCCCGCTCGTCTCCGAAGCCCAGTTCAACAAGGTGCAGGGCCTGATCGAGACCGCCATCAAGGAAGGCGCGCGCCTCGTAGCCGGCGGTCCCGGCCGCCCCGAGGGCTTCAACCGCGGCTATTACGTGCGCCCGACGGTCTTCGCCGATGTCTCCAACGACATGACCATCGCCCGCGAGGAGGTGTTCGGCCCGGTGCTGGCGATGATCCCGTTCGACACCGAGGAGGAAGCGGTTCGGATCGCCAACGACACGCCCTATGGCCTGTCGAGCTACATCCAGAGCGGCGATCCCGAGCGCATCCGCCGCGTCGCCCGCCAGCTCCGCTCCGGCATGGTGCAGGTCAACGGCAAGTCGCGCGCGCCGGGCAGCCCCTTCGGCGGCTACAAGCAGTCGGGCCTGGGCCGCGAAGGCGGCGTCTTCGGCATCGAGGATTTCCTCGAGATCAAGTCCGTCTCGGGCTGGCCGCAGGCATGAGCGCAGGCGGGAGCCACGCGCAGGCGATCCTCGCCGCCCTCGACGCGCGGCGCCAGATCCCGCCGCTCACCGGGGCCGATCCCGGATTCGGCCTCGACGCGGCCTATGGCGTCGCCGACGCTGTCATGGCCGCGCGCATCGCGCGCGGCGAGACTCCGGCCGGCTGGAAGATCGGCTTCACCAACCGCACGATCTGGGACGAATACGGCGTCCACGCCCCGATCTGGGGTCCGGTCTACGACGGCACGATCCGCCACGCCGGCGAGGTGGTGCTGGACGCCGACGCCTTCGTCGAGCCGCTGATCGAGCCGGAAATCGTCTTCCGCATCGCCCGCCCGCCGCTGTCGGGCATGGACGATCGCGACCTCCTCGGCTGCATCGAGGCGGTCGGCCACGGCTTCGAGATCGTCCAGTCGCTCTATCCCGGCTGGCGCTTCCGCGCCGCCGACACGGTCGCGGCGGTCGCGATGCACGGCGCGCTGGTCTGCGGGCCGATGGCGCGGATCGACCATCCCGACAAGTGGCTCGGTCCCCTCGCCGGCTTTTCCATCACGCTCGCCCGCGATGGCGAGCCAGTCGATCAAGGCCTTGCCGAAAACGTGCTCGGCGGCCCGCTTCAGGCGCTGCGCCACTTCGTCGCCGGGCTGGAAGGGCGGCCGATGGCGCGCAGCATCGAGCCGGGCGACCTCGTCACCACCGGCACCATCACCCGCGCCTTCCCCGTGCGGGCCGGCGAGACATGGACCACCGAGGTCCACGGCCTTCCCCTCCCCGGCATGACGCTCGCCTTCGCCCCAGCCTCTTGAACCGAGCGGCCTTCGGTGCGACATGAGAGCCTTCTGCTGCAAGGACTTCTTTTCATGGTCACCTATCTCGACGCCGACACCGCGCCTCTGCGCAACACCGGCCAGATCAGGCTTTACGGACCTGACGGCTTCGAGGGCATGCGCAAGGCCTGCCTCCTGACCGCCCGCTGCCTCGACGAACTCGCCGGCATGGTCGCGCCGGGCGTCACCACCGACGCCATCGACCGCTTCGTCTTCGAGTTCGGCATGGATCACGGCGCGCTGCCGGCGACGCTGAACTATCGCGGCTACACGAAATCGTCCTGCACCTCTATCAACCACGTCGTCTGCCACGGCATCCCCGACGACAAGCCGCTGCGCGAGGGCGACATCGTCAATATCGACGTCACCTACATCCTCGACGGCTGGCACGGCGATTCGAGCCGCATGTATCCGGTCGGCCAGATCAAGCGCGCCGCCGAGCGGCTGATGGAAGTGACGCATGAAAGCCTCCTGCGCGGCATAGCGGCGGTGAAGCCCGGCGCGCGCACCGGCGCCATCGGCGCCGCGATCCAGTCCTACGCCGAAGGAGAGCGCTGCTCGGTGGTGCGCGACTTCTGCGGCCACGGCGTCGGCCGCCTGTTCCACGACGCGCCCAACATCCTGCATTACGGCAGCGCCAACGAGGGCGTGGAGATGCGGCCGGGCATGATCTTCACCATCGAGCCGATGCTCAACCTCGGCAAGCCGCATGTGAAGGTGCTGGCCGACGGCTGGACCGCCGTGACCCGCGACCGCTCGCTGAGCGCGCAATACGAGCACACGGTCGGCGTCACCGAGGATGGCTGCGAGATCTTTACCCTGTCGCCGGCCGGCCTGTTCGCGCCGGGGCTTGCGGCCTGAACCGGACCGCCTATCCTGAGCCGCACGGTCAGCGAGGGACGGGCATGGCAGGCGACGACGGCGACGAGCGCGGCTTCTTCTCCGAAGTGCCGCTTGCCGGGCGGCAGGAAGCCAGGAAAACGGCGCAAAAGCCCCATTATCACGGCCATCGCGAGCGGCTGCGCGAACGTTTTCGCGAATCGGGCGCCGGGGCCCTCGCCGACTACGAGCTTCTCGAGCTTCTGCTGTTCCGCTCCGTCGCCCGCGCGGACACCAAGGCCACGGCCAAGGCGCTGATCGAGCGTTTCGGCTCCTTCGCCGAGGTGCTGGGCGCGCCGGAGCATCTGCTGCGCGAGGTCAAGGGTGTCGGCGAGATCGCCGCGCTCGACATCCGCGCCATCGCCGAGGCCGCCCGGCGCATGACACGCGGCGAAGTGGCCAAACGCCCCGTGCTCGGCTCTTGGCTCCAGGTAATCGACTATTGCCGCATGGCGATGGCGTTCGAGCCGCGCGAGCAGTTCCGCATCCTGTTCCTCGACAAGAAGAACGCGCTGATCGCGGACGAGGTGCAGCAGTCCGGCACCGTCGACCATACGCCGGTCTATCCGCGAGAGGTGGTGCGCCGGGCGCTGGAGCTATCCGCCACCGCCATCATCCTCGTTCACAACCACCCGTCAGGCGACCCGACGCCGTCGCGTGCCGACATCGAGATGACGAAGACCATCATCGACACCGCGCGCCCCCTCGGCATCGCCGTCCACGACCACATCATCGTCGGCCGCGAAGGCCACGCCAGCCTGAAGGGGCTGCAATTGATCTGAACGGTGAACACACCGTAACGGCCGGGCACGCAGCCGTGAGATGCGGCAGCACGTTGACGGGGCTAGAAAGGACGTAGTCCTTTCCGCGCTCGCGAATGGAACGCCCGATGAAAAACGATCTCACACGCCGCCGCCTGCTGCACCTTGCCGGCGTCCCCACGGCCGGCGCCGCGATGGCAGGCGCCGTGCGCGCCGAAGGCGGCCCGCTCCATCCCGTCGGCACGCCGCAGGCGGGCGACCCCGCCCCCGGCACGCTGCCTTTCGCCAACCTGACGCCCATACGCTGCGGAGAAGCCGCCTTGCGCGTGCGCGACCTCGACGGCATGGTCGCCTTCTACCGCGACGCCATCGGCCTCGAAACGCTCGCGCGCACGCCGGAGGGTGCGACGATGGGCGTGGCCGGCGTGTCGCTTCTGCATCTCGTCTCACGTCCCGACGCGCCCTACGGGCAGCCGAACCAGGCCGGCCTGTTCCACATCGCCTTCCTGATGCCGACGCGCGCCGACCTCGCCCGCTGGCTGGTCCACGCCGCGTTGACGCAGCTCCGGCTTACCGGCTTCGCCGACCACGACGTCAGCGAGGCGATCTATCTCGACGACCCCGAGGGCAACGGCCTGGAAATCTACGCCGACCGCCCGAAGGAGCGCTGGCAGTGGAACGGCGGCGTCGTCACCATGGGCACCCGCCCGCTCGACATCGACGCCCTCGTCGCGCTGACGGATACGACGCGCGACACCTATGAAGGCGCGCCCGACCGTCTCAGGATCGGCCACATGCACCTGCGCGTCGGCGACATCGCCACGGGCCGCGCATTCTACCAGCAGGCGCTCGGCCTCGATTCGACGCGCGGGGAAAGCCGGACATCGGCGTTCCTGTCCTCCGGCGGCTATCACCACCACGTCGCGATGAACGTCTGGAACAGCGCGGGCGCGGGCCGGCGCGACGATGCCGCCACCGGCCTCGACTGGTTCTCGCTTCACGTCGCCGACGACGCGATCTTCGCCGGGCAGGCAAAGCGGCTGAACAGCGCCGCGACCAGCGGCACGATCGAGGCGCGCGACCCATGGGGCACCCTCGTGCGGCTCGTTAAGATATAGCCGCAGCACCCTGTCGTGAAAAAGAAAAAGGCCGCTGATGAAGCGGCCTTTTCTTTTCCGTTGTTTCGGCGCGTGTTACTCGCCGGAATCGTCCTTGGCGGCGGCCTTCTTCTTCGGCGCCGCCTTCTTCTTCTCGCCCCCGGCGGCCTCACCCTTGTCGGCCTCGCCCTTGTCGGCGTCGGCGGCCTTCTTCGAAGCGGCCTTCTTGGCCGGCTTCTTGGCTTCCTTGGTCTCGGCTTCGGCCTCGTCCTCGGCGAGCAGCTCGTCCTTGGACACCTTCTGGTCGGTGACCGAGATCACGCCGAGCAGATGGTCGACCACCTTCTCCTCGAACAGCGGCGCGCGGATCGAGGCGAGCGCGCCGGGGTTGGAGCGGTAATATTCGTAGACCTGCTGCTGCTGGCTCTGCGGGATGCGGCGGATCTGCTCGAACAGCGC
>Ga0172382_10003422_pt1 | contig 25176 bp, 21 predicted proteins | sample Leawel138RmetaG_FD_122245 | JGI IMG/M metagenome (GOLD analysis project Ga0172382, IMG submission 122245) | Leachate microbial communities from a municipal landfill in Southern Ontario, Canada - Leachate well 138R metaG | ecosystem: Engineered > Solid waste > Landfill > Unclassified | place...
ACCGCCGACGTTTCTGATTTTTCTGCCCGTGTGAAAAAAGTGTTTTCCCCCTCTACCGCCGATACAGAGGGGGGGACAACCTGGCTTAGACCGATGCTTTTATCCGGAGGCGATAGGGTTATCTGGATAATTCCCTGTGTCGGTTCCTTTCCCACCGGGATCAAAGGGGTTTTCGCCGCCACATACAGCATGCCCAGAGTCAGCAGATGCAGCAGCAAAGAAAACAACACGGCGTGAAACACGAGGGCAATGCCCCGGGGTTTTTGGGGGCGAGCCGCACCCGTAAAAAACAGACCCTCTATGATCCGCACTTCCATTTTCCCTGTAAGTTCGGTGTCGTCATTATTTTGACAGGCGAAAAATATTTGAAAAAGCCTCGTCGCAAGGTATTCCCTGGTTTGCCAGGAGGCGTTTTCCCCATCACCCGCCCGGATCTTTCTTAAAATTCGTAACTCAACCCGGCAAACACCGATCGGCCCATTCCGGGATATCTGCACCAGGATGTTTCCCAGGTGTTCTGGTCCGTGAAGCTCCCCATGTGGGTATCGTAATCGACGTTAGCCAGGTTTGTGACGGCGAGAGAGAAAACATAACGACCGTGAAACCGTTGTTCGGCTTTCAGATCCATCGTCCAGTAGGAATCGAGCGTATAAATGACAGTTCGGGTGTCCGGATAAACCGTTGTTTCCGTGCGATAAACCAGCCGATCACTCACATGGCGGATTGTCGCCGTCGCTGTCAGGCCAAAGTCGCTTTGATAGGTCAGATCACCCTTGAACAACACCTCCGGCGTATAGGCCGCCCTTCTTTTAACCATCACATATTGAAAATCCGGGGGAGAAAAGGGTGGCCACCCGTAATCCTGCCGGGTATAGGCGCGATTTTTTTCGTCTGCATCCAGCCAGGTGTAGCTCAGCCCCAGGGTCAGATTGTAACAAGGGCCGATTTTAATCCCCGCTTCAACGCCCTGGGCCTTGTAATCCGCCAGGTTAACGGGGCTGAATATCCCCTGTGAATCGGGTTCCCACTGGATTTTATCGTTCACGTCCCAGTGAAAATAAGAAAGAGTGGCGAATATTTTGTCATTAAGAGAGGATTGTTCCAACGTGATGTCACTGTGCCAACCCGTTTCCGGTTTCAGATCCGGGTTCCCCTTTGTGTAGGGATCTTCCGGCCAGTATAAATCATTAGGCGTGGGGGCCAGGAAATGCTTGCCGTGGTTAATCTTCAATGCCGTGTTTGGCCACGGGTTAACAATCAGGCCGAAGAAGGGGAGATTTTCGGAACCGAATGCCGAGTGCTCTTCCCGCCGGATCCCGGCGAATACTTTCCAGTAGTCTGACGGCCGGTACTGGGCCTCCGAAAAAAAGCCCCGCGTGAACAGGTGGGCGTGGGTGGCCGTTTTCCCGCTCCGGGCGCCGGAGCTGTCCAAGGCATGGGTTTTGTTCCCCCAGCGGAGGTCCCGATATTCCCCTCCCAGCAGAAGCGTTGCCCCGTCGAATGGATGAAGATCCACATGTCCGTCCGCCCCTTTGACTTCGTTGGTGATCCAGTTTTTGTTTCCGGAACCGTCGAAGGCATAACGGTTGTAATTATAATTTTCCATGTGGGTGTAATAGCCTTTGCCCTGGTAGCCCAGCCAGTGCCGGGGTTTACCCTTGATTTCCAGAACGACGTGTCCGTCCTGGTCTTCGCTGTAATCCAGAAGGCTTGCCGCCTCGTTGTCATAAAACTTCTTGCCGCCGATATAATAATCCGCCGTTCCCCGGGGCGGTTTGACGCCGGGCATGCCGTAAGTCCGGTCGAGGTAATCGCCGTAGAGGCTGATATCGATGGCTTCACTTTGTTCGAGGACCATCTTCAGGGAAACGTCGTTTTGACGCAAGTCACTGTTGGAGCGGAACCCGTTCGTCTCCGCGCGGTTTGCCGTCAGGTAGTAACCGAGATTGCCGGCGACGAACATGCCCTGTTCGGCCCACAGACGGTACGTGTCCTGTGAACCGTAACCCGCCCCGATTTTCAGATCCATTTTATCCCGGTCAGGCCGTTTTGTGATGATATTGACGACACCTCCCATGGCGCCCGAGCCGTAGAGAAGCGATCCGGAACCCTTGATCACCTCGATCCGTTCGATGTTGTTCAAGGGAATTTTACCCACGTCGGCCAGCCCCAGGGAGGGCGAATTGACATTGACGCCGTTGACGAGCACCTGGGTGCCGTTGCCCCGCATACCGCGGATCTGAATCTCCTGGGCGGCTCCGCCGAAGTTGCCGTAGCTTCGCCAGTCGATGCCCGGTTCGTTGGCCAGGAGCTGCCCGATGGATTTCGCTCCCGATTTCCGGATATCCTCTTCATCCAGGATAATGACGGCGTTGGGAATGTCCTTGCGTTTTTCGGGGATTTTCGTGGCCGTGACGACCACCTCCTCCATCTGGAGGGTTTCCCCCGTGGAATGGCCTGTGGGCGCGTTTGCAGCCGCAACGGATTGTAGAACGAAAAAAATCGGAACCGCTGCCAAAAACAACAAAAAAAATCTTTTCATCATTCTTCTCCTTTCTTCCCCCTCGGGAAGGTGGTTATTTTTCCGTCGGATACGTCTCCTGGCTTGCGGCTGACTCCTACTTCCCGGCCCTTCCCGATTCTCTTGAAAGATAATCAGTGGTTCTTCCGGGTTTCGTTCCGCTCACAGTTGCGGGGCAGCACCGGCTTCAACCGGTTTCCGTTATCCGATGGTTCCTCTCTTCCAGGTGTCACCCGGGGCCGGCCGGTCACGGGATGGTGATCGACGGTCACGGATAGGTGATACGCGGCTTCAATCCTCTCCTCCGTTATGACTTCCTCTGGAGAGCCCAGAGCCTGAATTTGTCCCTCCTTCAACAGAGCGATTTGTTTGCAGTAAAGGGACGCAAGATTAATGTCGTGGGTGACGGCGATCACCGTCATTCCCTGCTCCTCGTTTAGCCTCTGAACCAGATTCAGAAAATCGACCTGGTGGCGGATGTCCAGGAAAGCCGTGGGTTCGTCCAGAAGCAGGATCTGCGGCTCCTGGGCCAGAGCCCGGGCGATCAACACCCGGTGCGTTTCGCCGCCGCTTAGTTGATTCATATTTCGTCCGGCCAGTTGGAGGGTCTCGGTTTTTTCCATGACCCGCCTGACGATCGCATGATCCTCTTCCCCCTCGAAGCGCCACCGACCCAGATGGGGTGTTCGTCCCATGAGAACAACCTCCTGGGCCGTTAAGGAAAAAATCATGGGCGAAATCTGCGGCACCACCGCCACGATTTTAGCCAGGTCGATCCGTTTTATTTCCCCCACGGGTTTGCCGAAAAGACGGATTGCCCCCTCCGTGGGGAGGAGCACCCCGTCGATCAGTTTGAGCAGGGTGGTTTTACCCGCCCCGTTGGGTCCGATCAGGCCCAGAAAATCGCCATTTTCAATTCCGAAGCTGACATCCCGGATCACGGGAGAGGCGTTGTAGGCAAAATGTATGTGATCGGCCTTCAGAATGAGCATGGTCAGAAGGTCCTTCGCCGCATGAGATAGAGGAAATAGGGGGCACCGCACAGGGCGGTAACAACACCGACGGGCAGTTCAAACGGCGCCATGATGCTCCGGGCGATCGTATCGGTGACAATCAGGAAGGTGGCCCCGAAAAGCACGGATGCCGGCAGGAGCAGGCGGTGATCGGGACCCAGCATGAATCTCAGCATATGAGGAATGATCAGGCCGATGAATCCGATGGTTCCGCTGGCGGAAACGGCTGTCGCCGTGACCAGGGAAGCCGTCACCAGAAGGAGGACTTTGGTTTTCTTTGTGTCCACTCCGAGTTGCATGGCCGTCTCGTCGCCAAGGGCCAGAAGGTTCAGCGGCCGGGCGTGAAGGAACATCACCAGGAAGCCGGTCAGGAGCGCCGTTGCGGTGGACGCAATTTCATAACCTTGCGCCAGACTCAGGTTCCCCATCAACCAGAACAGGATACTGTGCAGACGGCCACTCGTGCTGATGGAGACGAAAAACATGATCAAGGCGGAAAAGAAGGCATTGATGATAACCCCCGTCAGGAGAAGGGTTGTGCCGGAATGTCCGCTGCTCGTTCTCGATATGCTGAAAATGAGGAAGATCGTGACCAGAGCCCCCCCGAAAGCCAGTCCCGGTACGCCGATAGAGGCGAAGGCCGCACCGAAGCTGATCCCGATAACGGCTCCCAGAGCGGCACCGCCGGAGATGCCGAGGATGTAAGGGTCGGCCAGGGGATTTCGGAGCAGGGCCTGGAAAATCACCCCGGATGACGAAAGGGCCGCCCCGACGATGCCGGCGAGTAAAACGCGGGGCAGGCGGATTGACAGAAGGATGCTGGTCTCTGTTGGGTCGGCCGTAATTCCTGATCCCGGTAAAAAGCCCCGCAACACCCCGGCCAGGGGGGAGAAGGCGATTCCGCCTGCGCCGGTCGCGAGGGCAACTGAAGCGGCCAGCAACAACAGGACGGCGAAAGACAGGGTGACCCGGACAATACGTCCGGGAGAGACCCGCGGACGTCCACCGCCTGACGATGCCTTTATGGACACTGACAGGCGTGGTTTCAAAAAAAACCGTGATGATGACCGGAACACATCTCCACCCTCGAGGATCTTCGATGGATCGGTATTCCGGCTTCGGGCGACCTACCGGCCCGCCTTCCCATCATGGTTGCGTCATGACAGTGGCATTATGGGCTTTCGTTCCCGTTACGGCTGCGGGGCAGCGGGGGATTCACACCCCTCTTCCCGGAATCCATCTGCTTGACTTGCCGACAAAGCGGTCGACGTGAACTTTAGAGACGTGAGCGGTTTTTGTCAAGCGGGAAAACGGGCGCCCGGTATCGGGCTATTCAACAGATCGGTTCTTTTGTGTTTCCAGGTATCCGGCCATTTCATCCATGCCGTCCGCGAGACGCGGTCCCACCCGAAGCAGGGGGTCGCCGACAAAAATAACCCGGCTGTGGCGGACTGCTTCGGTCTGACGGATACGTTTGAGGAACTGCGCCGTTTGCCGGTTTTCGTTGTCGTGGGTTTTTACGATGAAGATGATATCGGGCATCCGGCGCAGCACTTCCTCCAGAGAAAAGTGAGGATATTTGTTCGGGGCATCCGCTGCGATGTTCCTTAAGCCCAGCACGTTCATGATGTCGTCAATGGCCGTATCCCTTCCCGCGACCATTAATGGTGCCGTCTGAATGACAAAAAGAGCCCGGCGCATGGCCGTGGGGGAGGTATTGCGTTCCCGCGCCTCATATTTCTTCAAAGCCTTTTCGATTCGCCGGGCTGAGCGGTCGCCCTGTTCCCCGACGTCCAGGACCCGCCCGAGTTTTCGGATTGCCCCGGGGAGTTCGTTGAGCCGCCTGGCGCGAAAGACGTAGGTCCGGATATTCAGTTTCGTCAGGCGCTGCTGAATCATTTGGGGATTACCGTCGTCCGTCAGGACGACCATGTCCGGCTTCAGGGCGACAATCGCTTCCAGGGAGGGGTTTGACATGCCGCCGATTTTTGGTTTTCCTTCGGTATCGGGGGGATAATTGCAATAGGTGCTGACCGCGACGATCCGGTCGCCCAGGCCCAGGTCGTAGAGCACTTCCGTCACGTTCGGTGCCAGCGAGACGATCCGAGACGGTGGCAAACCCATGGCCGCGGGAATGGGTAGGAATAGAACAAAAATCAATATCAGGATTTTTTTCTTTATACGGGAGAATCCTGTTTTCACGTCGGTTTATGCCTTTACGGGTTATCCGGGAACCCTTTGTTTATCCTAAGAGTCGGAAGAAAGGAAAGCTGAAAAACGGTTTGGCTCATAATAAAAGGTAACCAAAGAGGAGATGTTGGAGGTACAATCATCTTTGCCGTTTCCTGAAAAAACCTGTACATTGCGCGGCGCGAAAGGAGATGAATCATGACTGTCGGCCGACTGAAAAAAATTGCGTTCTGTCTTACCCTCATTTTTCTGTTGCTTCTGTGCGGATCCGCTCTTCAGGCTCGGGAAGGGATGGGCAAATCCTGTCTGTTCCGGGTTACAGCGCCCGGCAGCACCGTATATCTGCTGGGGTCCATCCATTTCATGAGGGAAACGGCTTATCCCCTGAAAGACACGATCGAAAAAGCCTTCGCCGCATCTTCCCGGGCCGTCTTCGAGGTCGATATGTCAACGATGGATTCTCCCGATACCCAGGCCATGATGTTGTCCCGGTCGATTTATATCGACGGAAACACCCTCCGAGGGAGCCTTTCACCCTCCCTTTACCAAAACCTCGCCGAGAAAACGGCGGAATTCGGTCTCGATGTCACGATGCTGGACGCCTTCAAGCCCTGGAGTGTGGCCATGACCCTCATGGGCTTGAAACTCGGCCAGTTGGGGTTCGACCCGGCCAAAGGGGTTGACCGGTATTTTTATGCCAGGGCCCGGTCAGTGGGTAAAAGCACCTCCGGACTGGAGACGTTGAGTTATCAGATAGGCCTGTTCGACGCCCTGTCCTCACGGGAACAGGAATGGCTGGTTGAACAGACCATTCGTGACTTTGACACGATGGAGTCCGAAATGGGCGAGATGATCCGGTTCTGGACCCGGGGCGACATCGAAAATCTGGAAAGAATGCTCATGAAAAGCTTCACCGATTATCCGGAGCTTTACCAGAAATTCCTCGTCCGTCGCAACCTCAACTGGCTCTCCCAGATCGAACTTCTCCTGGATAGGCGGGAGGTTACGTTTGTCGTGGTCGGGGCGGGCCATCTTCTGGGACGGGACGGACTGGTCAATCTGCTGCGTGCGCGGGGGTATGTGGTCGAGCAGAGATGAAGGGATCAAGGGGTGCAACCACGCTGTCCGCCGAAGGGTTAATTCTTGAAATATTCTTATTATATTAGTCTGTTACGTATGTTTAAATGGCGGGATCCGGAAAAATGGACTTGTCAAAACGGGGATAAATTGCTAAGAATAGTTAACTTTTGAAAGGGGAATGTTTATGGCTGGAGGCATCGGCGATTACACTCGGTTTTCCATAGATCTGCGGCGACATATGTGGCTGGCCGGGGTCGATCAGGAATTGCGCCGCCTGATATGGCAAATAGCCGTGATGGGGAAGTACGTTTCAGCGAAAATTCATGAGGCGAACCGTAAGCTTGCGGGTTTCAAGAATATCTACGGCGAGGAGCAGTTGACCCTCGATCGCGGTGCGGATGAAATCCTGAAGAATCAGCTCGAACACTCGGGATTCGTTCTGGACTACGCATCGGAAGAGCAGGACAGCGTCATGCGGATCGGCAAGGGGCATGAAAAGTTTATCATCACCGCCGACCCCCTGGACGGTTCGTCCCTGGTGGATACGAACCTTTCCATGGGCACAATCATCGGCATTCACAGGGAATCCGTTTTCGACATCGGTCGCAACACAATGGTTGCCGCCATGTACATCACCTACGGTCCTCTCATTACGATGGTGTATTCCACCGGAAAGGGGAGCCATGAGTTTGTCTTGAACCGCGAAGGGGAGTATGTTCTGTCCGAGGATAACATCAGGCTCAAGGAAAAGGGGGCGATTTACAGTCCCGGCGGATTGCGAAGCGAATGGACCCCGGAGCATCTCCAGTATATCGAATTCCTGGAAGAAACAGGATACAAGCTCCGATACAGCGGAGGTTTTGTTCCCGATATAAATCAGGTTCTGATTAAAAGAGGCGGTCTGTTTACCTACCCGGCGTTGAAGGATAGCCCCAGGGGGAAATTGCGGCTCCTGTTTGAGCTCCAGCCCATGGCCTTTATCATCGAACAGGCGGGTGGACGGGCGACGGACGGTCAGCGGGATATTCTTACGGTGCCGGTGGAGGAACTGGGGCAGCGATCGCCCATTTATATCGGCAGCCGGTTCGAGGTGGACAAGGTTGGCGATTATTTGAAGTGGGATGTGTTTTACTGAGAATGATAAAAGAAAACAGAAAGGACGGTTCGGAACGTGACGGTATATGAAACGATAGGACAGGTCAGGGAAGCGTTGTCGGGGATATTAAAAATCGACGGTGATCGAGTCGAGGTTATTGACGAGGGAAAATTACGATCCCGTCTCATTGACGAACTCATCTTTTCCGCCGTATTCAGTGCCGATTCCGATGTTTGCGCTGCCTGTCGATGGCTGATCCGTCAGACGGGCGCGGCCGTGGGTGCTTATGTGGCCTCGATCCAGTCCCTGTATGAGGCCATGGGAAGGAAAGAGGTCGGTGGATTCACGGTTCCGGCCATCAACATCCGCACCCTGACCTACGAAACAGCCCAGGCGGTTCTGAGGGCGGCATTCAAAGGACGGGTCGGGCCGGTTATTTTTGAAATAGCCAGGTCGGAGATCGGCTACACCCTGCAGCGTCCCGCGGAATATACCAGCGCGATCGTTGCGGCTGCCATCAAGACCGGATACAGGGGGCCGCTGTTTATCCAGGGGGATCATTTTCAGCTCAATGCTAAAAAATTCGCCGAGGACGCAGAAAAGGAGACCCAGGCGGTGAAAGATCTGATCTGGGAAGCCCTGGATGCGGGATTTTACAACATCGACATCGATTCCTCGACCTTGGTCGATTTGTCCCGACCGACGATCAAAGAGCAGCAGGACTTGAATTATACCCTCGCAGCTGAGTTGACCGCCATGATTCGGGACCTGGAGCCTGAGGGGATCACCGTATCCGTGGGAGGTGAGATCGGAGAAGTGGGTGGCAAGAACAGCACGGTCGAAGAGCTGCGGGCCTTTATGGACGGCTACCATGAAGAACTGAAGAAAAATGGCGAGGAGCTGAAGGGTATCAGCAAGATCAGTGTTCAGACCGGGACAACCCATGGAGGGGTTCCCCTGCCGGACGGGACCGTTGCCAAGGTCAAAATTGATTTCGATACCCTGGAAAAGCTCTCCGAAACGGCCCGCGCCGAATACGGTCTCGCCGGGGCGGTTCAGCACGGGGCTTCGACGTTGCCGGACGAGGCCTTCGATCAATTTCCCGCCCGCGGGACGGCAGAGGTGCATCTGGCGACGGGATTTCAGAATATCGTCTGTGAGAGCGAGGCCTTTCCTCCAGAATTACGGGAGAAGATCTACCGGTTCATCAGGGAGGAGCACGCCGACGAAAAGAAGGATTCCGACACGGAAGAGCAGTTCCTCTACAAGACACGCAAAAAAGGCCTCGGTCCCTTCAAACGGGAACTCTGGACGTTGCCGGAAGAGCGCATGCGGACCATTATGGGTGAACTGGAGAACCAGTTTGCCTTCCTCTTTGCGAAACTGGGGGTGAACGACACGGACAGCGTGTTGACTAAATACGTCAGCCCTGTGAATGTATCCCTTCCGTGTCCGGAGCAGTTGAAGTAGGGACGGTCCCGTACAATCAGCGTATATAAATGAGAATCTTTGCCCCCGGTAGCCTTTATCGGGGGCGTTTTTTTCCGGTTTTCGCGATTTGATTTATTCGCGTTCCTGCCATTCATTCCCTCACATGTGAATATGCGTCAACGGTCAGGCCCTGTTCGCCGTATCGTCATATCGTTTTGTGATGGGGCGACCGAATTCTTTTCTCCATGCGCCCTTGTCTTTCGATTCCTTGCTTTGTTCAACGGCCTCATAGAAAAAAACCGATAACACCGAGGATCATCCGGCGGAAGAATACAATGACCGGTGTCAGAACGCCCAGGTAAAGCATAATGATGATGATGAAAAAGCCGTACGGTTCCATGCGCTGAAAGATGTGACGGATGTGGTCCGGCAGAAGGCCCATGACGATTTTCGACCCGTCCAGGGGTGGAATGGGGATCAGATTGAAGGCCGCCAGAATAATATTGATCTGGGCCAGGTAAAACAGAAAAGTCGCCATCGGACTCTGTGGGGGAGGCATCAGGATCTGCGTCAGCAGGATCGCGACAAAGGCAAAAATGGTATTGGCCACAACACCGGCGGCGGATACCAGAACAAATCCCGTCCGGCGGCTCGAAATATTTTGTAGGTTGACCGGTACAGGCTTCGCCCAGCCGAATCCGACGATGAAAAGCATCAGGGTTCCCAGGGGATCGAGATGTTTCAGCGGGTTCAGACTCAGGCGTCCCAGGCGTTTGGCGGTGTTGTCCCCCATGACGAGAGCCACCCAGCCATGGGCCAGCTCGTGGACGATCACGGAGTAAAGTAACGGAATGGTCAGCAGCAAGAAAGTGACCGGGTCGTTGATGAGCAGTTTAATCAGTCCCATACAGTCTCCTGTTTGTCATACCTCCATTAAGGGCTATCCTGTCGGACGTTGAGCGGTACGCAATCCGGTCTCTTCTGATAATTTCCAGATGCCGTGTTGCGCCGGATTGACCGGAAGCGGGGCCGTGTGATGCTTTCCGGGCGAGTTGGACCAACCCACGACAGGGCGGATAGTACAACAAATACTGAAGAATGGGTAACGATATCTTATCGGTTCATGCCTTTTCAGCGTTCTGTTCTGTGGATGACGGGGCAAAAAACATGACTCGCATATCGAAGTCCCGTGGATTCGCTTTTATCAGGAAGGGCTAATCTTTGTCTTGAAGTGTGCGTCGGGAGCGGTTAGACTTTGAACGTTCCGACGTGGAATCACGCTGCCGGCTTTGGTCCGGCCATGCCGCATCCTGATGGAGACAGGATTCAACAGGGCACTTTACGGGTCAGCCGGACAATGGGTAAAGGAAGGTCAGATATGAGGAAAGTGGTTGTAATATGTTCGGTGATTGTGTTCATGATTGCCGTGTCTCCTTTGATGGCGGCATCGCTCAGGATGGGAACTTACCCCATCCCCAAAATGGTGGAGAGTGAAGACAGGGGTGTCTTTATCGATCTGGCCAGGGAAGTTGCAAAACGTGCGGGCTATGTCCTGGATCTTGAAATCGCGCCTCCTCCCAGAATAGTGGGAGATTTTTCACAGGGGAAATTCGACGGTTTTTTCCCGGCCCTGGATGTACTTCTTGTTTTCGGAGCGGCCGCCAAATCATCTCCCGTTTACACCAAACAGGACTTTGCCTTTTTCAGGAAGGAGGGGGCGGAGTTGAGGACGATCGAGGATCTGGAAGGTAAAAGAGTGGGCATTACCCGTGGTTATCCCTACGCCGCCGAACTCATGTCGAATCGAAAGATCCTTTTCGATTCCGCAGATGATGATGTCACGAATATGAAGAAACTCGCGTCAGGCCGGATTGACGCGTTTGTCGTCGAGGAGAGGAACGGACTCGAGGCGCTGAAGAAAAGTGGTGGGGTCTCTGTGACCTACGATGCCACGAAACCGATTTCCCGTCAGGCCGTTTACTTTGCCTTCAAAAGTACCCCGGAGGGGAAGAGCGCCGCGGAAGCTTTTTCCAGGGCTCTGGGCGAGATGAAAAAGGACGGGAGTCTGGCCAAGATCCTTTCAAGGGCCAACTGATCCCTGTTGGCGGGGAGGAATTTGTGACCATTCTGCCGGATACCGGCAAGAGGGTATCCCGGATGTGACTGAACGGATTCGGGGAGGGGTTCATTCCCTGAGCATTCTCCACACCATGTCCGATATTGCGGACGCGGTGACTGTGAGCATCGGGTGTGTGACGGAGGTGCCTCGACCCAACGGGATCCCCTGCAACTCATAAATCGGGCCGATCCAGCCCTCTACCAGGCCAAGATCTCGGGACGAAACCGGGTGACGGCGTGTTATCGTTTTCCCGCTGACCGGGTGTGCCGGAGGCGCTTGGGGGGGTGTTTTTTCTTCCCGACGGGTACCAGGGTCGGATGATCGAATATGTTTCTTCGCCTCATCAGGGCATTTCCCCGTGACCTATGATCATCCTTACCTTCGACAATGGCTCGAAGTCTTGAAGAGACCATCGTCAATTGCTTTGCCTGGTCGTTCCATGCCTGATGCCGTTGAGACCGATTCCCTGGATGTAGCCGCCTGCGTTCCAGAAGATATCGTCATTATCTTATCGGTCAAAAACTAAAACGAGATAACGATTCACAGCGGGATAAACGGCTTGTGCTGGAATAATCGGCGGTACGGTGTTACAGAGGGCGGGTAAAACAGTGATGGCAGAGGTGTATAAGATGAAATATTCCCAGGCAAAACAAGGGCGTGTTTTTATTCTCCGTCTGGAAGACGGGGATATTCTCCACGAAGAAATTGAGAAATTTGCCGACGCCAAGAACATCCGGGCGGCGGCGTTGCTTGCCGTGGGTGGTGCCGATGAGGGCAGCACCCTGGTCGTGGGCCCGGAACAGGGCCGCGTCAAACCGATTGTACCGCTGGAGCATGTCCTGGACGATGTCCATGAGGTCGCCGGTGTCGGGACCCTGTTTCCCGACGATACGGGAAAACCGATCCTGCATATGCACGGTGCCTTCGGGCGGAAGGGGAAGGCCGTGACGGGCTGTGTCCGGAACGGCGTCAGGGTGTGGCATGTCCTTGAGGTGATTCTCATCGAACTGGCCGACACCGGTGCAAGCCGCCGACTGGACGAGGCGACGGGTTTCAAACTTCTTCAGCCTTGACGGTCGGGGAGATAATTCGGGACTGCTTTATGCGTGATGCCCTCGTTTGGATAAAGGGGTGGAATGGAAAGAATCCAGATTGCGGGAATTCATGATCTGAACGAGGCCATTTGCTGTCTGCGGGCCGGTGCGCGTCAACTGGGTTTCCCTTTGGGGCTGAACGTGCATGAGGAGGACTGCGCGGAGGATGAAGCCCGCCGGATTTGCCGGTCCCTGCCCGGCGATGTTGAAAAAACGGTCATCACTTACCTGGACCGCGCCGGGGATATCGCCCGCCTGTGCCGTTGGGTCGGGGCGTCCGTTGTCCAGATCCATGGGGAAATTCCCGTTCGGGAATTAGCAAGACTGCGGGAGATGGCGCCGGGTCTCGCGATCATCAAGAGTCTGATCGTCAAATCGAATAACCGGGAAACCCTATTCCTCGCCGTTGAAAGATGGCTGCCCTGGGTCGATGCGTTTATCAGCGATACGTTCGACCCGGAGACCGGCGCCTCCGGAGCCACCGGGAAGACTCACGATTGGAAGGTCAGTCGGGCTCTGGTGACGCACTCTTCGAAACCGCTTATTCTGGCTGGCGGTCTGAACCCGGATAACGCCGCCCGGGCTATTTCCATGGTACGCCCCTGGGGAGTCGATAGCCATACCGGTGTTGAAGGTTGTGACGGGAAGAAGGATTATGCTCTTGTCCGGGCATTTGTCATGAACAGCGAGGCTGCGTTCGAAGCACTGGAAACCTGAGACGGTGCCGACGTTTGTTTTATCGGACGGTCACGCTCCTGTAAAAAACGGCCGGCCTGCTGCCGGCCGCCAGGCCATGTTTTCCGTAGAATATCAATATCCCTGAATGTACTTTTTCAACTGTTCCGTCGTAAAGGCTGCTTCGTCGAGAAGGTTCTTCACCACGTCGCCGATCGAAATAATGCCCATTACCATGTCGCTGTCCATGACGGGAAGATGCCGGACGCGTTTTTCCGTCATCAGGCCCATTACATCATTCAGCCGCGTGTCTTTGGGCACCGTGTAAAGTTTTTTTCTGGGTGTCATGACATCCTTTACCGGCTTTTCCCATAGGTCGGTTTCTTCGCTTTCCACCAGGCGCATGATATCGCGCTCGGAAATCACGCCCGCCAGCTTGCCGTTATCATCAAGGACAATGAGGACACCGATCCTTTTCCTGTTCATCAGGCTGACGCAATCCTTCAGAATTTCTCCAAGCTGTACTTTGTAGAGTTTGCCGCCCTTGTTCTTTAAAACTGTTGCCGCGTTCAAGATGCTGCTGTCCATAGAATCCTCCTTTGTTGAATGATAGTGGGGTTTATAATAATCAACACCATGATTCGGTTTACGGACATCAAAGGGTGCTCGGTGTTTTTTTCTCCGCTGCCCCCGGTTACAATGATCCGCCTTTTCACCCGATACGATCCAGCGCTTCCTGCGCCGGTGGGAGTGGCAACAATTACATGTATTTGAAAGTTCGATTTCGATGCGGGGTCGGATACGGTCCCCCACATGAATTCCATGAAACCTCTTTGACAAGTCTATTCTGCATCATGGCATGGGTAAAATCAAGGTGAAATTTACGGTTCGACACGACGATTTCACGCCGACGCGACTCTCCGCCCCCTTTACGGCCGCTTTGCTGTTTGCCCCCTTAGGGGCTGTCGTGAATTGTGTTCAGATGGTCCTTTATCAATTCCCCCGCCCCCGTGACGCCGACGCAGCATAAATCGCCGGGTTTCAACGGAAACTGCGGCACGGGGCAGCCGTGCAACACGGAAACCAGTTTTTTCCCCAGAACCCAGGCGGCGCCCCACTCGGCCATGGCCCACTCGCTGCGCAAGTTGTCCGGGGACACAATGAGCCAGATCTCCCGTGATTCAAGAAGTGAGATCCTCAGTTCCTCGGTGAAAACGCCGCCTGTCGCCCCGGGCTGCTGTGCCATGAAAACACGCGCTCCCGCCCTTTCGAGCTTACCGCCGACTTCCGAGGCGACGGACCGGTCCCTTTCACTGTAACTCAGGAAGATGTCATAGGTGAACCCTTCTATCCGCCTTGCCTGGTGGTCTGCGTCCGCACCCACTGTGCCAAACCATACGGCGAGTTCTTGCTTTTTTCTGTTTGAGAGGGAGAGCGTGCTTTTGACAAAGACCGGGGATTTCGCAACCCGTTCCCGTTTCCATTTCGGGCAGGATTTTGCCTCCGCCATGGCCGGTGGTATGAACACGTAGGTTCGTTCCCTTCGGTGATCCTTGTAGTAAAAGCTCTCCGATTTGAGTAAAAACATGTCACCCCGGTCAATGGCGGCCTTCAGGGGGGGAGCGAACGGTTCCGAATAGGGCGAGAAATATTCCACCGTGAACTCCGGTCTGCTGAACATGAGAAGCATCAGCTTCATCAGGCATTGTTCGGTGGCGGTGTCTTCCGGGACAAGCAAAAGGGTATCCCCCCGTTGAACCCCGGGGGAATTCGCTGGTTTTGTTGTTCTGGCATCTTTCATTTCGGTGGGTTCCGGCCCCGGCTTTCATAAATTGCACCGTTAATGATACCCGTCTTCGAGATGGACGAGCAGGCGTCTGAGTCTATACCCATATCCGTCTCTGGAGGCAAGATTTGAATACGATGTCTGAATTTCTTGACAAGGGTTGCCGCCGTTGCTAAAACTATAGACCTCTCACGGTTCGATGGTTGCCAAACTACAAACGTGGGCGCTCCTTCCAGTTTGAGGGCCTGTTTTGAGGTTCCCATGCAACTTGGTAAATACTCTTTTTCCTGCCTTTTTCAGGACGAGGCCCTTCTTCCCGAATATAAGGGTTCGACTTTTCGCGGGGTCTTCGGGCATGCCTTAAAAAAAATCGTGTGCGCGTTAAAACACCAAAGTTGTGACGATTGTCTTTTGCGTTCCCGGTGTCTCTACGCCCTCGTCTTTGAAATTTCCCCCTTTGCCGCGGATCATCAAGAAGGCGGTGAGATTTCCGTAAATGATTCCGGCCGCCGGAAACCGAGAATGGCGGCGCCGCCCCATCCCTATGTCATCGAGCCACCGGAAACTGACAAGACATGCTTCGCCCCGGGGGATTCCTTCGATTTTCAGCTCATCCTGTTCGGTTCGTTTAACGCATCGCTTCCCTATTTTATTTACGCTTTCGAGCAGATGGGAGAATTGGGAATCGGGAGAAAAATTAACGGCCGGAAGGCGCGGTTTGTCCTCGACAAGGTGCGGGCCGCCGATGCCTCTGTTTATGACCACGGGAAGCGAAAAATTGAAACCGGTGTTTTTACGGACGACATCCTCCCGACCTCCCTTTCAGGTGGAGCAGATCTCCAACCGGAGGATGGCGTTACGCAAACCCTGACCGTCGAGTTGGTTACCCCTCTGCGTCTCAAATTTGAAAATCGCCTTCAGGCGAAACTGCCTTTTCACATCCTTGTTCGGGCCATGTTGCGACGCGTCGCGTCGCTCTGTGCGGCTTACGGCGACGGTGAGCCTTCTTTGGACTACCGGGGTCTGGTGGCAAGAGCCATGCGGGTCGATACGGCCGGGACTGATTTGCGCTGGTTTGACTGGCGCCGCTATTCCAACCGGCAGGATCAGGCGATGCTCATGGGCGGGTTGACCGGTAGCGTCACCTACCAGGGTGATCTCGGAGCCTTCCTGCCCCTGCTGCGTTTCTGCGAGAGGACGCATCTCGGCAAGCAGACGGCCTTCGGTTTGGGAAAAATAAAGGTTTCCTGCTGAATGGCGGGCGTCATCCGCTGCTTACCGCCAGGTTGCGGGATTCAGGAGGATGGCGGAAATGAGCGACACCGGCATCGTCAGCCCGATGTGGAAAATTTTAATTCCTGCAAAGGAAAAATCTGCAGAAATTTGACCGGGACCCTCGGCTTATCGGGGGCGTCGCGGTTTGCCGTTGAAGCCAGAGGTAGGCGTCCCGATACTGGCATTCCCCTTGACCGGGGGAGGACAAGGTTGGTTTATTGAACGGAAAACTCAGGCTTTGTCATCCTGAGCGAAGCGAAGGATCTTGATATTACATGAGATTCTTCATCTCCGGCGCTCTTCGGAATGAAAAAAAGACTTTTACGGGTTCGACACAGTTAGGCATTTGTCAATTACCATCACCTTCGGCCTTGGGGCATCGGCGGACGGCAATGTTGCGGTGGTTGAAAGTGTAATAAAATTGATGAATTGAATAGACTACGAAATACAGTAAAGGAGTATCCGTTATGATCGACGACACGGTTCTTAAAATAGCGCTTGCGGGTTTGTTGCACGATATCGGGAAATTCGCGGAGGATGGCATGACTGTCTCACCTGAATTTTTGGACGGGAATGCCGGGCTTTACCAGCCTTATTTCAACAATCACTACACGCATCGTCATGCCGTTTATACTGCCGCCTTTATTGATCACATCGAAAAACTCCTTCCGCGTCAGTTAAACCAAGGGCAGTGGGGATTAGAAGATACGTTTGTCAATCTTGCCGCCGGTCATCATAAACCAGAAACCCCGTTTCAATGGCTGATTGCCGTGGCGGATCGCATCAGTAGCGGCTGGGACAGGAACAACTTCGATTCGGAATATAATCAGGCCGTTGCATGGCAGGATTACAGGCAGACGCGTCTTTTGCCCGTTTTTGAACGTCTGTTGCGGAATGATAAAACGGAGCGGAAAGATTATGTTTATTCCTACTCGCTGAGAGAGATAACACCTGAAAGCATCTTTCCTCAGCAGCGTGGCCAGCACGAACCGGCAAGTGATGAGGACGCCGCAAGGGAATACAAGGCGCTTTTTCTTGAGTTTGCCGATGCTCTTGAAAAACTGTTTCACCGTGATGTGAATGTCGCACTGTGGTTTGAGCATCTCGACAGTCTGCTTTTGATTTATACGGCCATGATTCCGGCAGCACGGGCAGGGAAAATTTTACCCGACGTTTCCCTGTACGATCACTGTCGTGTCGTCTCCGCCATAGCATCAGCGCTTTATCTTTATCACCGCGATACGGACAGTATGATGACCGATGCCATTCAGGATTACGAGCCGGAAAAATTCCTCCTGATCGGCGGCGATTTCTACGGCATCCAGAACTTCATTTTCAGTGATAGTGGGGAAGCTGGCAAGCACCGCGCCAAAATACTCCGTGGACGGTCATTTGCCGTGTCGCTCTATTCTGAGCTGGCAGCGGACATGCTATGTAGAGAAATCGGTCTTCCCTGCACATCCGTTTTGCTGAATGCGGCAGGTAAGTTTACAATCATCGCCCCCAACTTGCAGACAACAATACAGGCAATGAAGTCCGTGGAAGATAGGGCCAACCGATGGCTTATGGATATTGCCTATGGTGAAACAGCAATTGGAATTTCTTCTGTTCCTGCCTCACCGGCCGATTTTACGGCTTCCAGGTTCGTTGCCTTGTGGGACCGCCTGGCCGAAAAAATGGCGATGCGTAAATATAAAAAGTTCGATCTTGATCAATATGGTGGACCTGTAATCGGATACCTTGACGGGTTCCGGAACGACTTGAATCCCCCCCTATGCCCTTATTGCGGTAGAAGGCCGTCGGATTCGGAAGCGTCGGCATTCAACCGAAAGCAGGAGGACAGGGCCATTTGCCGCATCTGTCGTGACCACATCTTTCTTGGCGAGAATCTTGTCAAGCAGGATCGTATCGCTATTACCACAAAAGATGCCGACATCAAGGGTGTTGAGAGCAAGCTGCTCTCTCCAATATACGATGAATATCAGGTTGCTTTTATCGGGGGCGGCTTGAACGAACTGGCGAAAACGGGAAAATTGCGGAAATACTGGGACATTTCCATCAGTACATCCGGTAGATTATCAAAGGAAGTAGCTGCGAAATTCCTTAATGGTTATGTGCCTGTCTATAGCGACGCCGATCTTTATGATGATCGTTACTTGTCAGGGAAAAAGAGCGATGAAAGAAAAGAGCAGCTTATTGAAGATATCCGTGATGGGAGGCCCAAGTCATTTTCTCATATCGCGGCCAGAGCGCAAAACGATAATGGGGAAGGTGATTGCTGCGGTATTCAGGCCATCGGTGTTCTCAAGGCCGATGTGGATCGTCTCGGTATGCTTATCTCATGCGGCCTGGAGGAAAAGGAATTCACCATCTCTCGTTTAGCCACCCTGAGCCGTCAGATGAACTTCTTTTTCGCCGTCTATCTGCCCCATCTTCTCAAGACCGATCCGCCGTTCGTGGATGTTTATACGGTATTTGCCGGTGGCGACGATCTCCTTCTTATCGGCCCGTGGAACCGGATTATGGATCTTGCCGGCGTACTGCAGGTCCAATTTGCGGATTTTACCTGCCAAAACAGTGAAATTCACTTTTCTGCGGGCATTTGCCTTAAAAAGCCGAATACCCCTCTCCGAAAGCTGGCTCTCGATGTCGAGCAGGCGCTGGAAGCGTCAAAAGACAGGGACAGGAACAAAATCACGGTTTTCGGTGAAACGGTCACTTGGGAAGAATATGCAAGACTGAGGCAAATCAAGGAGACCATGAAACAATGGCAAGAAGACAAGCTCATCAACAATGCGATGCTCTTCCGGCTGAATGTTTTTATCGATCTGGCGAATCTGGAGAGGGAAGTTATACGGGAAAGCGGTGTCAATATCGAGGACATGGAATGCCTGAAATGGCGGTCCCTTTTCCGGTATATGACGGAGCGGAACATCGGCAAACAGATGAAAGACGAAACGGATAGAATGAAGGCAAGGGAGCAGTTCGGCATGGCAGCCAAATGGCTTGATGAGTTTGGTGGTCGTCTGCGGATCGCGCTGTGGGATCTCATTTACAATCAAAGGTAAGGAGGAGTCATGAACAGGGTTGAATTCTATAAAGATAAGGGGGAGGGGATCATTAATGCGAAATTGTTTTCCAATATTGCGGAACAGGTCGCGCAAAAGATCGCCGAATCCGGGCAAACACGAACAAAGGATGGCAACATAAGACTTGATCGTAACAAGCGCACCCAGATTCGCAAATTCTACGATGAGGTCGTTCGCTTGAATGGCACGGTCAAAAGCAATCCCGACGACTGGGACAATGTGCTTCCATACATCAACATGCTGATCGCCAAAGCAGCCTACGCTAAAGGGAGAAACAGGCTGGTTACGGATGAATTTGTTAATCTACTCAAAGGCTGCATCGAACAGGTTGAGACCCCAAGGGATTTGGACGTGTTTGCCAACTTTTTTGAATCTTTCATGGGCTTCTACAGACAATACGAATAGGAGGGATGGTTATGCAACTTACGGATGTCAAAGAAATCAAGGGGAAAATCATTCTCATGTCCGGTCTTCACATTGGGGCAGGGGATACGGAGATGCACATCGGGGGAACCGACAACCCCGTTATCAAGCATCCCATCACACAGGAACCGTACATCCCCGGGTCATCCCTCAAGGGCAAAGTGCGTTCCCTCCTCGAGATGGAAAGCGGCCTGATGGCAAGAACTAAGGGCGAGCCGGTACAGGGCAAAACATTGAACGGCCTTTCGGGGGTTCAAAAGAATAAATGCTTAAAAATACTAAAAATCTTCGGTTCCAGCGCCTCCGACGCCGAGGCCATTACAGAAAACAGCATCGGTCCGACTCGGGTTTCTTTTGCCGATTGCCCGCTTAGTGAAGAATGGAGGGAAAAGGCGCGGGCAAACCGTTGGGGTTTCTTTGAGGTCAAGTCGGAAAACTCTATCAACCGTATTGAAGGTAAGGCCAGAAACCCCCGTTTTACGGAACGAGTCGTTTCCGGTGCGGAATTTGATTTTTCCGTTTCTTTGAAACTCCTGGGTGAAAATGAGAGCGATCTTTTTGACTACCTCCTTTGCGGTCTCAAGCTTCTGGAAATGGATGCGCTGGGGGGGAGCGGCAGCCGGGGTTATGGACGGATTGCTTTCCAATTTGATGATGCTGACGTCCATGACGCCTATCAATCTGTAAAACCTTTCGTCGATTAAGGAGAAAAGTCTTGAAATTCTACGAAATCACTATAAAGCCGCGTTCCGGTTTCGGGACGCCGCTCAAGGGCGACACCCTGTTCGGACACGTCTGCTGGCAAGCCCACTATGATTCAAAGTTGTTGGATGGCGGTTTGGACAAGTGGATTTCCGCCTACGGAGAAAGGCCCTTTGCCGTGTTTTCCTCCGCATGGCCGAAATTGTGGATCGAAGGAAAAGCTTTTTATGCACTGAAGAGGCCGGATCTGCCACTATCCCGCCTGTTTCCGATGGCGGATAAAGACAGGAAAAGCCGGATGGAGAATCGGAAGGAAGACGGGAAAAAGAAGTGGCTGCTTGTGGATGAAGACCTGCGCATTGATCTAAAGACGGCGGAATACAAGTCGGAGTCAAAACTGGCTGATCAGGCCTTTCTGGGGTTGACGGGCGAAACGAAAAAATTTATGCGGGGACGTGATAAGAAGCAACTGCAAGTAGAGTTTAACCAGCCGCATAATACGATTGATCGCGAGACCCAGACAACGGGCGAAGGAATGTTTGCCCCTTATGACATGTCCGCCATGTACTTTTACCCGGAACTGGAACTGGCGGTCTTTGTCCTGATTGATGAAGAGGCGACGGATATTGCAAGGATCGGGGCTGCTCTCGAAGCAATCGGCGCCCGCGGTTTCGGACGGGACGCCTCGACCGGCCTCGGACGCTTTGATCTGGGGGATGGCGATGAAATAGCCATGCCCGCCATAGAAGGAGCCGATGCCTGTTATACTCTGGCGCCGGTGGTTCCGCAAAAAGGGATGTTCCGGGATGCCAGTTTCACCCCTTTCACCCGCTTCGGCAGACACGGCGATACCCTCGCCGTTTCGGCAACACCTTTCAAGAATCCCGTCATTATGGCCGATGAAGGTGCAGTTCTTGTACCTGGTGATGTGTCAGTTTTTAGCAAACCCTATCTGGGAAGCGCTGTCTGCAATCTCTCGAAAAGCGATCCTCGGACAGTGGCCCAGGGGTATGCCCCGTATCTGCCTTTGAAATTGGAGACTTAACCATGGAGAATGATAAACGTTTCTATATACGTATCCTGTCACCCGTCCATGTCGGGTGCGATGAAGTCTATGAACCGACGGGGTTTGTGGTCAATGAAGACGCTGCCATCCTGACGGCTTTTGATCCCCTGGATTTTTTCAGCCGGCTTGGAGGGCAGGACAAAGGGCGCTATGCCGGCATTTGCCGTAAAGGGACCGTTGAATCGATTATGGAGCTCTATAAGTTCATGAAAGGGAAAACATTTCCCGGACATGAGGTCGGGATGTGCGAAGGTTTTGTTGCGCACTATAAGAAGACTTTGTCCCTTTCAAGCCATGATCGACGTAAGATTCAGCAGGAGTTGAACAATTTTACGATTTCAAGAACATCGTTTGATCCGACGACGCAAAAGCCCTATGTTCCCGGCTCTGCTATAAAGGGAGCCTTGCGAACGGCCTATTTGAATCATATGGCAAAACGCAAAACGGTGAATTACGATCGTCGTGATCGCAAGGCGGCAGATAATCTGGAGAAGGGCCTTCTTGAATATCAAAAGCTGGAGAATGACCCGTTCCGTCTGCTCAAAGTGTCGGATTTTTACCCTGTCGGTCCCTGTCGGACTAGAATTGTCTATGCTGTCAATGAAAAAAAGACAGCATCTCAGTTTCTCGCCCGTGGTCCCTACCAGATTCTTGAGATCGTCGAACCAGGCGCCATATTCACCGGGACAATTCGGGTTCTGGAACCCCTTACTCGTTCCGTTATTGCTGAACCGCTTACGGAAAAAACGATTCTTGATAGTGCTGCTGCATTCTATCGTTCGGAGATGGGGCGTGAGAATGAAGAATTGGTGGAAGCGGACATTCCCGCCTTTTCGTCACCCGGCAAAGAGGTCGGCGTCCAGCTTCGTATCGGCCGCCACTCGGGGGCGGAATCCGTGACAATCGAGGGGCATCGCCAAATCAGAATTATGAAAAAAAGAGGCGAAAGGCCGGGTTATTCCAACAAAGGAGCCACAACTTTCTGGCTGGCGGCCTCCGTGGCTTCCGGCTATCCAAAGACAACCTTAAAACCTTTCGGCTGGGTATCGTTAGGTGTCTTATCCGCAGAAATGGCCGCCGCCCTGGTGTCCCAGGCGGAGCCGGAAAAGACATCTGGTGTTTCAGTGTCGGTCAGTCATCCACTGGCTGATGAGGTTCCTGCGATGACCATAGTGCCAAAAACCAAGCCGCGTCGTGAGAAATGGGATGCGGCGACTGTCTCTTGGAACCCCGGATCACGGATTGTGACTGCGGTGTGGAATGGGAAGAAGGCACAAGGAGAAGGAAGCTTGATTCCGGAAAGTCTAAAAGGAAGGGTGGTTGAAAAACGGAAGTCTATACAGACGTTGGTAACCGTGGAGCCCGTGGGGAACGGTTTTCGCATTGTTGAAATCCAGGGGTAAGCTGAAGCTTATACGCTGTGGCGGTGTTACGGTGGGAGCCGCTTCTCGGAAGACCTGGACTTTGTGACGCGCCTTGCTCCGCAAACGGTCGACGGTATCCTTCGCCGTGTCCTGCCCGGCTCAATTCCCCGCCGTTTCAGAGCCGGCTGCCGGATGACTAATTGTACGGCAGGGCGGGAATTGAAAGTTTGCATTTGAGGTGATAGTTTCTTATGGCGAAGTACATTTTTAATACCCCTGTGTTGACCAACTATGGGGTTTACCGTTTTGAGCAACTTACTCTGGCACAGGCGAAGGTGTTGGCCTCGGGGGCGCTCTCTGCCGTCGGGCATAAGGGGGCGGCGGAAGCCCTTTCCTTTCTTCTGGGAATAGAAATAAAGACGAACAGGGTGACCGTCAAAATGGAGATCGGCGATGAGGCCCTTGTATTTAGATTGTTGCAAAGATTGCCGGAGGGCGCGGTATTATCGAGGGAGGACACGCTGAAATCTTTCTATGAATTCGGCCGCTTGGAACGGCTTTCCTAACATTGAGATGTCATGAGGTGATATTATGAAAGAAGTGCTTGTTTCGCTTGTTTCCGATCAGACAGTACCCAATATTCTCGGAATTCATCATTTCCATCCTCCGGAGCTGCTGTTCATATCCACGGAAGAGATGGAGAGCAAAGGGAAGGTTGACCATACGTTGAATGCCGTCAATCTTCAGGAGGGGATGGAGTACGAACGTGGCCGAAACGTCCATGTTCTGACGGTTCAGGAGGATTCGATACTGGATTGCCATCGCGCACTGGAAAAATGGATGCAGGACAGGGAAGACGATGAGTTTATCATCAACCTGACCGGCGGCACGAAGCTGATGGCCATCGCCGTGTTTGAATTTTTCAAGGATTACAGCAGTAAAATGATCTATATCCCCGTGAGTAAGAACGCGTTTATTTCTCCCTTTCCCAAGAAAACACTCAAGAAACCCGAAGAGATCGACCGGCGATTGAATGTTATCGAGTATCTTGCGGCCTATGGGTTGAAGGTACTCAACAAGGACAAATTGTCAAAAAATCACGACACGGCGGAAAAAAGGAAAAAGCTTACAGCCTACATTATGGAGAACTACAGGGAACTGCGCCCACTTCTGGGTTGGTTTAACGGGAAATTGAATGAAGTCCGGCATGAGAAAAAAATAACTTTTAGAGAACGGTTTGACTGTCATTGTCGGGAAGAACAGGCATTGTTTTCCGGCTTAGGTTTTGATGAGAAAGGCGGTTGTTATACCAAGGTCCTTTTGAAGCCGGAAATCTCTTTCCTTACCGGCGGGTGGCTTGAGGAATATTGCTTCAATATTGTCGATGAATTCGTGGGTAAGGGTGTCGATGATGCAGCGCTTAACATTATGATTGAAAATGCTCGGGCGCGAAATAATGAATTCGACGTCATGTTTACCAGTGGAAACGCCCTGTATTTTATTGAGTGCAAGTCTCTGGACCAGGAACACGATAAAAACTGGGATGTTCTCTATAAAATCGGCGCCCTGCAAAAAGAATTCGGGTTACGTGTCGAAAGTTTCCTGGTCACAACATCACCGAACATTCTTGACAATGAAGGGAAGGTGAAAAAGCATATCGCCGACCGGGCGGAGCAATTTAAAACCAAAGTGTTGACTCCGTCGGAAGTGGCCGATTTCAAGCCATTTCTTGCCAAACAACTAAAGATTTAGGATAGTGGACGGCGAAAAAGAACATGTGTTTTTAGCTAGACATTTCATTATGTCATCCAAAGTGATGCGATCATTTCTGACGCATCCAGCTCCTCCTTCGGAGTTGTCCGTTCTTTGACAACTGAATATCGCAACGTTGCAGTGCTGGCGGGGGGAGGCTTTCCCTGTTATCTTGCGGCTGTCGTTGGCGTGAATGGTCGCGCTCCCCCCACGATTTAGACTGATCGTCCGCAAGGGCAGGGAAGGAGGTCGCAAGATGGTCATTTACGTCCGCACCCAGGGGGCGCGCCTCGTCAAGGAGGGACGCCATATACTTGTGAAAAGGGGCGATGCAACCCATCATACCCTTTTTACATACAAATTGACCCAGATCGTTCTGTTCGGCAACATTGAAATCACGCACCGCGCTCTAGCGCAGCTTTTGCGTTACGACATCGATGTCGTGTTCCTGACCCGCAACGGTCGCTACCTTGGGCGGCTGACCCCGTCGGAATCGAAGA
>Ga0172382_10003424_pt1 | contig 25169 bp, 23 predicted proteins | sample Leawel138RmetaG_FD_122245 | JGI IMG/M metagenome (GOLD analysis project Ga0172382, IMG submission 122245) | Leachate microbial communities from a municipal landfill in Southern Ontario, Canada - Leachate well 138R metaG | ecosystem: Engineered > Solid waste > Landfill > Unclassified | place...
GTGCTGTCGGCGGACATGGACAACACCGACAAGGTGGTGACCCTCATCGACGAGTGCCACAACATGGGCCTCGCCGTGGTGCCGCCCTCGGTCAACACCAGCCAGTACAAGTTCACCGTGCGCGCCGATAATGCCGTGGTCTACGGTCTCGGCGCCATCAAGGGCGTGGGCGAGGGCGCCATCGAGGGCATCGTCAGCGAGCGCGAGGCCAACGGTCCCTATGCCGACCTGTTCGACTTCTGCAAGCGCATCGACCTGAAGAAGGCCAACCGCCGCGTGCTGGAGGCCCTGATCCGCGCCGGCGCCCTGGACGGCCTCGGCCCCAATCGCGCCACCCTGATGGCGGCCCTGCCGCAGGCCCTGCAGGTGGCCGAGCAGCACCTGCAGAACTATCAGGCCGGCGTGGAGGACCTGTTCGGTTTTGCGCCGGGGGGGGCGGCCGATACCTCCAGCCCCACGGCCTACGATGAGGTACCGGAGTGGAATGACGAGATCCGCCTCAACGGCGAGAAGGAGACGCTGGGCCTGTACCTCACCGGCCACCCCATCGACCGTTTCCTGCCCGAACTGGCCCGCTTCACCAGTTGCCGCCTGGTCGAGCTGGCGGCGGACCGGCCGCGCGCCGTGACCGTGGCCGGCCTGGTGGTGGCGCTGCGTACCCGCCCCACCAAGCGCGGCGATCGCATGGGCTTCGTCACCCTGGACGACCGCAGCGGCCGCCTGGAGGTGACCCTGTTCGGCGATGCCTACGCCCGCTTCCAGCACCTGATCAGCCCGGACAAGGTGATCGTGGTGCAGGGCGAGGCGCGCCACGACGACTACTCGGGCGGCCTGGTGCTGCGCGCCGAGGAGGTGTTCGACCTGGAGCTGGCGCGCAACCATTTCGCCAAGCGGCTGGTGGTGCGCGTGACCCCGGGCCAGAACGGCAACGGCCTGACCGAGTCCCTGGAACGGGTGCTCGGCCCCTATTGCGAGGGGCGCTGCCCGGTGCAGCTGGACTATGCCAACGGCCGTGCCCGCGCCCGGGTGACCCTGGGCGAGCAGTGGCGCGTGCGGCCCAGCGAGGAGTTGCTGCACCGGCTGCAGCAGCTGGCCGGAGCGGACGGGGTACGGCTGGAATATTGATGTGATGCGCCGGAGGCCCCCCAGTTGTGATGGGGTCCGTATACGGCCCCAACGGAAACCGCTAAACTAGCGCGAACCATTCAAATAACGACCGTTCACCACTGAATCTCCCATGAACCTGAACTTCCTGGATTTCGAACAGCCCATCGCCGAACTCGAGGCCAAGATCGAGGAGCTGCGTTTCGTCGGTGACGACAACGAGATCAACATCAGCGATGAAATCGCCCGGCTGCAGACCAAGAGCCGCACGCTGACCAAGTCCATCTTCACCAGCCTCACCCCCTGGCAGATCTCCCAGCTGGCGCGTCACCCGCAGCGGCCCTACACCCTGGATTACATCGAACGCATCTTCACCGAATTCGAGGAGCTGCACGGCGACCGCGCCTATGCCGACGACCCGGCCATCGTCGGCGGCATCGCACGCCTCGAAGGCAAGCCGGTGATGGTGATCGGCCATCAAAAGGGCCACGACACCAAGGAGAAGGTGCGCCGCAATTTCGGCATGCCGCGCCCCGAGGGCTATCGCAAGGCGCTGCGCCTGATGGAGATGGCGGAGAAATTCAAGCTGCCGGTGGTCACCTTCATTGACACCCCGGGCGCCTATCCCGGCGTCGGCGCCGAGGAGCGCGGCCAGAGCGAGGCCATCGCCCGCAACCTGTACGTGATGGCGCGCCTCAAGACCCCCATCGTCTGCACGGTGATCGGCGAGGGCGGTTCCGGCGGCGCACTGGCCATCGGCGTGGGCGACCGCGTGCAGATGCTGCAATACGGCACCTATTCCGTCATCTCTCCGGAAGGCTGCGCCTCCATCCTGTGGAAGAGCGCGGAGAAGGCGCCCGATGCCGCCGAGGCCCTGGGCATCACCTCCAGCCGTCTGAAGGAGCTGGGCCTCATCGACAAGATCATCGAAGAACCCCTGGGCGGCGCCCACCGCGACATCGATGCCGCGGCGGCCAACATCAAGAGCGCACTGGTGGAGAGCCTCAGTGCGCTGTGCAAGGTCTCCCTGCCCAAGCTGCTGGATCAGCGCTACGAGCGCCTGATGGGATTCGGCAACTTCATGGAAGGCTGACTTCAGGGCAGAGGAAAGATACACGAGAAAAGATACAAGGGAAGGAACTCGCTGCGCTCGTACTGCTTGAAATGACTGTGCGCGTAGCGCACTCATCCCCTTGTATCTTTCCTCTTTCCCCTTGTATCTGGTTTTACCTACGTGGACATCACCGACCACCTGCGCCGTTTCCTCCAGTCCCACCCTCCCGCCGGGCGCTATGTCGTCGCCTACAGCGGCGGTCTCGATTCCCACGTACTCCTGCATGCACTGAGCCGGCTCGGCATCGAGCTGGCGGCGGTGCACGTCCATCACGGCCTCAGCCGCAACGCGGACCTGTGGGCGGAGCACTGCCAGGCCCAATGCGCCGCACTGGGCGTGCCCTGCCGGGTGGTGCAGGTGGAGGTGGCCAGGGACGCCGGCAAGGGCATCGAGGCCGCGGCGCGCAGCACGCGTTATGCCGCGCTGGAACAGGTGCTGGGCGAGGGCGAGATGCTGCTTACCGCGCATCATCAGGATGATCAGGCGGAGACCCTGCTGCTGATGCTGCTGCGCGGCGCCGGGGTGGCGGGGCTGGCGGCCATGCCGGCGGTGCGCGCCTGCGGCCGCGGCCGGCTGGCACGACCGCTGCTGGGGCTGCCGCGCAGCGCGCTGCACCTGTATGCACAGCGGCACGGCCTGTCCTGGGTGGATGACGAGAGCAACTTCGACACCAGCCTGGACCGCAACTACCTGCGCCACGAACTGCTGCCCCTGCTGCGCGAGCGCTGGCCGGCAGCGCCACGTGCGCTGGCCCGTTCCGCAGCCCATCTGGCCGAGGCGGGCGAGCTGCTGGCTGAATTGGCTGCCGCCGACCTGGTGACAGCGTGCGGCGGCCGGCCCGGCACCCTATCCGTCAGCGCCCTGCAACCTCTGACACCGCCGCGCCGGCGCAATCTGCTGCGTCACTGGCTGCGCACCCTGGATTTGCCCTTGCCCGGCACCGTCCATCTGCACCGCATCGAGCAGGAGGTGTTGCTGGCCCGTCGCGATGCCGAACCTCTGGTGGGCTGGCCCGGTGCCGAGGTGCGGCGTTACCGGGATGACCTCCATGCCATGCCACCGCTGGCGCCGGTACCGGACGCGGAACTGGAGTGGGACATGGCGCAACCGTTGCCACTGCCCGACGGCCGCACGCTAACCGCTACCGTCGTCGCCGCAGCCCCGGGACTGAGTGCGGCGCGCTGTGCCGACGCCCGCGTTACCGTTCGCTTTCGCGCCGGCGGCGAGCGCTGCGCCCCAGTCGGGCGCGGCCACACCCATGAGCTGAAAAAGCTGTTTCAGGAGGCCCGCGTGCCGCCCTGGGAGCGGGAGCGGATACCGCTGCTGTTTGTCGATGGCGTACTGGCGCAGGTGGTGGGGTACTGGATTTGTGTTCCCTATGCGGCGGAGGAGAAGGAGGCCGCGTGGAGGGTACAATCTGGCTGACTATAGCCATAAGTGCCAGTCTTCCTGGCCAGGAATGGATTGTAGGTAGCGTCACTACGCAAGTGAATATCCTGGAAGCCAAAAATCGCTTGTCCCAACTGAATCAAGTCCGCGCAGGCCGGGGACGAGGTCATCATCGCCAACCGCGGTGAACCCGTGGCCCGGCTGGTGGCTGCCCGGGTTCCCGCCGCAAGCCCGCCGGAACGGGGCAGTGCCCGGCATATCCTCCAGTGGTTGGTGCAGTACCCGTTGCCGGCCTATGCACGCCGCTCCAGTGAGGATATCGATGCCTCCATTCGGGAGGAACGCGAATCGTGGGGCTGATTTACCTCGATTCATGCCTGCTCATCTACCTGGCCGAAGGGCATGCGCAGTGGGGCGCCGCCGTCACTCAGGCGCTGGCCGAGGTCGGCGATGCCCATTTCGGCATATCGCCCCTGGTGAAAAGTGAATGCCTGGTGGGGCCGCTCAAGCGTAACGCCCCAGTGCTGGAACAGGCCTACCTGGAATTGTTCGAGCGGCTGGTTCCTCTGGCCGTGCCGGATACCGTAGATATTCAGGCTGCCCAATTGCGTGCCTGTACCGGGATACGCCCCCGCGACGCCCTGCATCTGGCCTGCGCCCAGCAACACCGTTGTGATGCCCTCTGGACCAACGATGAATGTCTCGCTCAGGTGTCCCATGGACTTGCCGTGAACATCCTGCATTGACGGCCCCGCGGACATTGCAAGCCGCGACGAAAACAACGACAATTGCTCCGGCCCACGCGCCCGAATACCCGTTCCCTCCCATATTTCGTTACTCATTGATGACTAAGTATATTTTCATTACAGGTGGTGTCGTGTCCTCGCTGGGCAAGGGCATCGCCTCCGCCTCGCTTGCGGCCATCCTCGAGGCCCGCGGCCTCAAGGTCACCCTGCTCAAACTGGATCCGTACATCAACGTCGATCCGGGTACCATGAGCCCGTTCCAGCACGGCGAGGTATTCGTCACCGAGGACGGTGCCGAGACCGACCTCGACCTGGGGCACTACGAGCGCTTCGTCCGCACCACGATGACCAAGCGCAACAACTTCACCACCGGCCGCATCTACGAAAACGTGATCCGCAAGGAGCGCCGGGGTGAATATCTGGGTGGCACCGTGCAGGTGATCCCGCACATCACCGACGAAATCAAGCGCAGCATCAAGGCGGGCTCTGAAGGCTACGATGTGGCGATGGTTGAAATCGGCGGCACCGTGGGCGACATCGAGTCGCTGCCGTTCCTGGAGGCCATCCGCCAGATGGGCGTGGAGCTGGGTCATGACCACGTGCTCTACATTCATCTCACTCTGCTGCCCTATATTCCCACCGCCGGCGAACTGAAGACCAAGCCGACGCAGCATTCGGTGAAGGAGCTGCGCTCCATCGGTATCCAGCCTGACGTGCTCATCTGTCGCGCCGATCGCGAGATTCCGGCTGATGAAAAGCGCAAGATCGCCTTGTTCACCAATGTGGAAGAGCGCGCCGTCATCGCCGCGCTGGACGTGGACAGTATCTACAAGATCCCTGGCCTGTTGCACGAGCAGGGGCTGGATGACATCGTAGTGGACAAGCTGCGTTTGCAGGCCAAGCCAGCTGATCTGTCTGAATGGAACGCGGTGGTCGACGCGCAACAACACCCCGAGGGTGAGGTGCGCATCGCCATGGTGGGCAAGTACGTCGATTTAACCGAGTCCTACAAGTCGCTGTCCGAATCACTGATCCACGCCGGTATCAAGACCCGCACCAAGGTACGCATCGTCTATATCGACTCCGAGGAGATCGAGAAGAAGGGCACCGGCTGTCTTGACGGCATGGACGCGATCCTCGTGCCGGGTGGTTTCGGCGAGCGCGGCGTGGAAGGCAAGATCCAGACCGTGCGTTATGCACGCGAGCGCAAGGTGCCTTATCTCGGCATCTGCCTCGGCATGCAGGTGGCGGTGATCGAATATGCCCGTGACGTGGCCGGCCTCAAAGACGCCCACAGCACCGAATTCCGTCCCAATACGCCGCACCCGGTGATCGCCCTGATCACCGAGTGGACCGACGCGGAGGGTAAGGTAGAGAAGCGTAGCGCCGATTCCGATCTGGGAGGCACCATGCGCCTGGGGGGCCAACAGTGCCGCCTCACCGACGGTAGCCGCGTGCGCGGGCTGTACGGCAAGGACGTGATCATCGAGCGTCACCGTCACCGCTATGAATTCAATAACGGCTATCGCGAAGCCCTGGAAAAGGCCGGTCTGCATTTCGCCGGGACCTCCATGGATGGCAGCCTGATGGAGGTGATCGAGTTGGCGGATCACCCGTGGTTCATCGCCTGCCAGTTCCACCCCGAATTCACCTCGACACCCCGTGACGGTCATCCGCTGTTCACCGGCTTCGTCAGCGCCGCACGCGAGCAGCGCACCAGGACCGCCTCCTGATGAAACTGTGCGGGTTCGACGCCGGCCTGGAACACCCGCTGTTCCTCATCGCCGGTCCCTGCGTCATCGAGAGCGAGCAGCTGGTGCTGGACATCGCCGGCCATATGCAGGATATCTGCACAAGGCTCGGCATGCCGTACATCTTCAAGGCCTCCTTCGACAAGGCCAACCGCACCTCCGGCGGCAGCTTCCGCGGTCCCGGCCTGGAGCAGGGGCTGCGCATCCTGGAGCAGGTGAAGAAGCAGTTCGGCCTGCCGGTGCTCACCGACGTACACGAAGACACCCCGCTCAACGAAGTGGCCGCGGTGGTGGACGTATTGCAGACCCCGGCCTTTCTCTGCCGTCAGACCAACTTCATCCAGAACGTGGCACGTCAGGGCAAGCCGGTGAACATCAAGAAGGGGCAGTTCCTCGCCCCCTGGGACATGAAGAACGTGGTGGACAAGGCACGTGCCGTGGGCAACGAGCAGATCATGGCCTGCGAACGCGGCGTGTCCTTTGGCTACAATACCCTGATCTCGGACATGCGCGGCCTGGCCATCATGCGTGACACCGGCTGTCCGGTGGTATTCGACGCCACCCATTCGGTGCAGCAGCCCGGCGGCCTCGGCGGCGCCTCCGGCGGCCAGCGCCAGTTCGTGCCGGTACTGGCGCGCGCGGCGGTGGCCAGCGGCATCGCCGGCGTGTTCATGGAGACTCACCCCAATCCGGATCAGGGTCTGTCCGACGGCCCCAACATGTGGCCGCTGCACCTGATGGAAGAACTGCTGGAAGGATTGCAGGCCATAGACGCGCAGGTAAAACAGCGTCGCTGGCTGGAACAAGAAATTTGACCACGGAGAACAATGGGTACACGGGAATAATTATTGAAAAAAATCCCCCGTGTTCCCCGTGGTTTCGCTTTCGATTTTGACGATTTGAAAGGAATGGAGCACCCATGGCTGAGTTCAAGACACAAATCACCGACATCCGCGCCCGCGAAATCATCGACTCGCGCGGCAATCCCACCGTCGAGGCCGACGTGATTCTGGCTTCCGGCCACATCGGCCGCGCGGCAGTGCCGTCCGGCGCTTCCACCGGTTCGCGCGAGGCCATCGAGCTGCGCGACGGCGACAAGAAGCGCTATGGCGGCAAGGGCGTGCTGAAGGCCGTGGCCAACATCCACGGCGAGATCCGCCAGAAGCTGATTGGCATGGATGCGGTGGAGCAGGCGGCGCTGGATCAGGCGATGATCGACCTGGACGGCACGCCCAACAAGGCGCGACTCGGCGCCAATGCCATCCTCGCTGTGTCCATGGCCGCCGCCAAGGCCGTGGCCAATGCGCTGGAGCTGCCGCTGTATCGCAACCTGGCCACCGCGCTGGAGAACAAGGACCTGCTGCTGCCCACGCCGATGATGAATATCATCAACGGCGGTGCCCACGCCGATAACAGCGTTGATCTGCAGGAGTTCATGATCGTTCCGGTAGGCGCGCCGACCATGGCCGATGCCATCCGCTACGGCGCCGAAGTGTTCCACGCACTGAAGAAGGTGCTGCACGACAAGGGCCTCAACACCGCGGTGGGTGACGAGGGCGGTTTCGCCCCCGACCTGCCGTCCAACGAGGCAGCGCTGGAGGTGATCCTGGAGGCCATTGCCGCCGCAGGCTACAAGGCGGGCGAGGACATCATGATCGCCATCGACGCCGCCGCCTCCGAGTTCTACAAGGACGGCAAGTATGTGCTGGCCTCCGAGGGCAAGAGCCTGAGCTCCGCCGAGTTCGTTGATTACCTCGCCGCCTGGGTCGACAAGTACCCCATCATCTCCATCGAGGACGGCATGGACGAGAGCGACTGGGAAGGCTGGAAGCTGCTCACCGACAAGCTGGGCGACAGGATTCAGCTGGTCGGCGACGATCTGTTCGTCACCAATACCGCCATCCTGTCCGAAGGCATCGACAAGGGCATCGCCAACTCCATCCTGATCAAGGTGAACCAGATCGGCACCCTGACCGAGACCCTCGCCGCCATCAAGATGGCGCAGATCAACGGCTACACCGCCGTGATCTCCCACCGTTCGGGCGAGACCGAGGACACCACCATCGCCGACCTGGCCGTGGCCACCAGCGCCGGCCAGATCAAGACCGGCTCCCTGTCCCGTTCCGACCGCATCGCCAAGTACAACCGTCTGCTGCGCATCGCCGAATCTCTGGGCAGCAAGGCGCGTTATGCCGGACGCGCTGCGTTCACCCGGTAATATCGACCGCCATCATCCCGGCCGCGAGGATCCTGTCGGCGTATGGTGCCCGTAGCGAGCATGGCGGGAGAGCGAGAACAAATTTTTCCAATTTCGAGGCGCATAGTGGACCTACGCAACGAGAAATTGGGGAAATTTGGGCCGCTCTCCCGCCAGCGCAGTAGGAGCATCCATATTCCGACAGGATCCTGGGCCGGGATGGTCCGGTTCCCATCATGAAGCGGCTCATCGTCGCCATTCTCGTCACCCTCCTGCTGGTATTGCAGTACCGTCTCTGGTTCAGCGACGGCGGTCTGGTCAAGATGTGGCAACTGTCCGAGGCGCTGGAAGCGCAGAAGCAGGAAAATGCCCGTCTGCTGGAGCGCAACCGCGCCCTGGAAGCGGAAGTCATCGATCTCAAGCAGGGCCTGCAGGCCATCGAGGAACGCGCCCGCACCGAGCTGGGCATGGTGAAGAAGGACGAAACCTTCTTCCAGGTCATCGACGATCCGAAAACAGGTGGGGCCACCCAATGATGTCCCCACGTTCCACATCGCCTGCTACAGGATTGAATGTAGGATGGATGGAGCGCAGCGAAACCCATCGTTCCGGGGCAGGGGAGTCAAACCCTGATGGGTTTCGCTGCGCTCTACCCATCCTACGATCACGGGAAGGACGTGCCCGATGAAACACTGGGTGGTCATCCCCGCCGCCGGTGTCGGCGCCCGCATGAAGGCCGATCGCCCCAAGCAATACCTGCCGCTGCGTGGCAGGACCGTCATCGAACACACCCTAAGCTGCTTTACTCACCATCCCGCCATCGCCGGCATCGTCGTGGCATTGTCGCCGGATGACCCGTACTGGCCCGGTCTGCACATCGATTCCGCCGTGCCGTTGCACGTCGCTGCCGGCGGCCAGGAGCGCTGCCATTCAGTACTCAACGCGCTGCATCTGCTGGTGCAGCACGCCGAAGCCAATGACTGGGTGCTGGTACACGACGCCGCGCGCCCGTGCCTGACCCGCGCCGACATCGACAAGCTGTGTGCAGAGCTACGTGATGATTCGGTGGGCGGTATCCTTGCCGTCCCAGTGCGCGACACCATGAAGCGCGCCGACGCGGAAGGGCGCATCAGCGCCACGGAAGATCGCAACGGATTGTGGCATGCGCTGACGCCGCAGATGTTCCGTCTGGGGCTGTTGACGCAGGCACTGGAACAGGCCTTGGCCGACGGTTTCGTCGTCACCGACGAGGCCTCGGCAGCGGAGCATGCGGGACTCAAGCCGAAGCTGGTGGAGGGGCGCGCCGACAACATCAAGGTGACGCGGCCTGAGGATCTGGCGCTGGCGGAGTTCTTTCTCAGCCGCCAGCCGCCGGTAGGACGTGGATAATCGTAGCGGGCATGCCGCGAGAGCGAGGGCTATCGTTATACATGCTGGCATTGACTCGCAATTTCTCAAGGAGAGGAGTAAACCATGCGCGCACTATTCGGCCTTGCGTTGTTCCTGTTTTCATCCGCTGCTGTCTTCGCGGCATCCTCTCCTGTTGACCCGACACAACCCAGGTCCTATCGTCAGCCGGCGGTTCAGGAACTGGTCCGCACGGTCAACGCGGCCGCCGCCCTGGTGCGGCAACAGGGCGAAGCGGTATTCGCCGAGTTCAGGCGACCGGGACGCTGGTTTCGGGGACAGGAGGGTTTCTATCTGTTCGTCTTTGATCTGGACGGAAATCAGGTGGTCAATGCGGCCTTCCCGGAGACAGAAGTAAATCGGCTGTACTGGACCGACGCTTGGGGCAAGCCGTTATTCCAGCTCGCCATCCACAAACTGTCTCCCGCGCACGAAAACCACCCTTATTGGTGGATACATTACCTGTGGCCCAAGCCGGGCAGCACAGTACCCAGCTGGAAATCGACCTATATGGTACGGACGCAGACACCGGCCGGGCGCACTTATGTAGTGGCGGCAGGTCTGTACGATGTCGCGACCGAGCCGCTGTGGATTGAACTGCTGGTTGACGAAGCGGCAGACCTCATCACGACGAAGAGCGATGCTGCGTTTCCCATCATCTCCTCGCCCAGTGGCCCGTTCATGTACCGCGATTCCTACGTCTTCGTGTTCAATGAACATGGCGTGGAACTGGCGACCGGTGCGTTTCCCGAACTCATCGGCACCCATTTGCTCCAGCAGCCGGACTTTCCGCTGAAACAGCTTATTCGTGATCAAATTGCCTTTGTGCAGCAACACGGCACCGGCTGGATGACGGGAAGCTGGCCGCGGCCGGGCGAGAGCAGGGCGGTTGCTGAACAGATATATCTGCGTGGTGTACGCCACAACGATACCCTGCTGATTATCGGTAGCGGTATCTACCGATAACAAAACCCGTTGAGTCCACTCCAAGAAGCAGAGCGAAGCCGCTATGCCGACAGCTGATTCTGCGCAGCAAATTATTGCAGGGGCGTGCCAGAAGCTGTAGAGGGCAATGTTGGTATGCAAGCTCCTGCGCTATCATATGGCCTATGCCTTCAAGGGTATTGAGCCGAACGAAATGAGAGATTTACCCAAGCCACTGCTTTTCTCATCAAATAGCTCATCCTGTCGCCGGCTGTCTCACCAGGCAGGATTCCGGTTCCTGAAGCCCACAAGTACATCACCGAGATGGCACCGTGCCTTGGGCCTGACTTATCGGCACGCCGCCAAACGAAATACCCGTCGAATATCCAAACCTGAAGCCAAAAAAACAAAAATGCCAGTCAGTTTAACTGACTGGCATTAGGCCTCACGGCGGCTTTTTCGGACCAGAGCCCGTGCCGGTCAGTCGTCACCGCTGAAGGCACCAAGCAGGTGCAGCAGGCTGGTGAACAGGTTGTAGATGCTGATGTACAGGGTCACCGTAGCCATGATGTAGTTGGTTTCGCCGCCATGCACGATGTTGCTGGTTTCGTACAGGATCAGGCCGCACATCAACAGTACGAACATGGCGGAGACGCCCAGGGCCAGTCCCGGCAGGGTGAAGAAGATGGCTACCAAGCCGGCCAGGAAGGCCACCAGGATACCCGCCACCAAGAAACCGCCCATGAAGCTGAAGTCCTTGCGGGTGCTGATGGCATAGGCGGACAAGCCGAGGAAGATGGCGCCGGTCATACCCATGGCGGTCATCACCAGTTCCGTACCGTTGGGCAGGCTCAGATAGGCATTGATGATGGGGCCGAGGGTCAGGCCCATGAATCCGGTGAGGGCGAACACCGAAGCAAGGCCCCATACGCTGTTGCGCAGTTTGGTGGTGAGGAACAGCAGCCCGAAATAGCCTACCAGGGTGATGAGCAGCCCAGGATGGGGCAGATTCAGGGTCATGGAAATGCCCGCGGTGAAGGCGCTGAACAGTAGCGTCATCGCCAGCAGGGTATAGGTGTTGCGGATCAGCTTGTTGCTTTCCCGCACCGCAGTGGTCGAGCGGGCAACGGCAAACTCGTTGGAACTCATGGCAACTCCTCGGTTTTGTTGTTGGTTACGTCCGGAAACTGTGACCGCCGTGTACAGGTTCAGGTTCCCAACGATTCTTCGGTTCCCCTGGTGGGCGTCGAACAGCTTGGCTGCCGACAGGATAGCGGGCTGGGCAGGAAGGTCAACCCGCTGGCAGAAAGCCGGTGCGATGGGTTATCCTTCCGCCGTCTTCGGAGAGGTGGCTGAGCGGTCGAAAGCGGCGGTCTTGAAAACCGTTGTAGATGCGAGTCTACCGTGGGTTCGAATCCCACCCTCTCCGCCAGTTACATAATAAAATCAATAACTTGGCAACAGTTCGTCGGCTTGCCTAAGAACCTACCCAATAACCTGCTTTGCTATTGATTGCGACAAGGGCGGCCGGCAGCGTCGGCCCGGTGCGCCCCCTGTCTGCGCTCGATCAGCTCTTGAAAGTAGCGCCGGGCTATCTCGGCTTCGTGGTCGCCCTGGGCGGCCTGGACGCCGGCACACTAGCCGGGTATTCTCCAGTCTGGTCGTGCAAAACCGTTTTTGGGGCTGGGGTAAATACATTTCGACAGAAACGAGCAATACCACAGTTGTTATTGACGGAGCCGTCATTTATCTCTAACCTGATATGCATGCGGAAGCCCTCATCCAATCAGGCTGTTGAGCGGGTTCGTGTCCTGTCGAAAGGACAACGACAGCAGAATTACATTGCCCAGTGCCAAAGGGATGGGCTTTCTTCCCGCGAGTGTGCCGAAAGAGCATATTTCCTCCCCCTGGGCGATCGAGGCCAGGTTGTTAGCTGGCCTAAACTGTAATTCGGCTTGGCTGTCGCAGAAGACTACGGGTGGTTTACACCCGATGAAGTCAAGCTCATCCTAGATTGCATCCATCGCATTCCTCACAATAACGAACCTATAGTCCTCGTTGGAGGGCAAGCTTTGGTTGCGTGGGTTGTCCATTACGACATTCCCATTCCAGACTCCGGAACACCCGCCCTAACCCAAGATGTAGACTTTCTTGGCACCAAAGAACTTGCTGAACAGCTGGCATCACTGATAGGGGCTCACATTAAGGTCGCGGGAATAGACGACCATACAGCCAATACGGCAGTGCTAACCTTTCGCCGAGAAAATACCGGGCAAATTCTGTTAATTGATTTTCTCAGTTGCTTAATTGGCATGAAGGAAGATGAGGTGCAACGCCTGGCGGTTCCTATGGCGTATGGGGTCGGAAAAATCCACATAATGCACCCGCTGCTTTGCATGGAAAGCCGATTCATTAACCTGCATAAACTTTCGAGCAAGCGAAATGGCAACGGTATCACCCAGGCCGGGATTGCCATTGAGGTGGCTAGACATTACCTAACGGAAATGTTGGCGCGAGGCGATGAACGCCAAGCATTAAATGCCGTGAAGCGAATTAAAAAACTCGCCCTATCGCCATCGGGAAAATATTGCTGGAAAGAGTACGGACTCGATCCGATTACTGCAATCGACCCTACAAAATTCACAAGCCCGATGTTCATAGAGAAGGGGTGGCCCGCCCTTGTTGCTGAGGTCAACAACAAGCGGCATTAAGACTCACCACAACCTTCCCGCCAATAAAAAGCCTCGCCAGGGCAAACCATAGCGAGGCCAAGATCAGCAGCAGCCAGTTATGGCGAAGGAGAGACGCCCCCGGCCGCGCTGATTGTGCCGGCTGGCTATTGGCCCACCAGCCACCAGCCGGCGATCACTCGGGAGGGAGGACCGCCCTTGTGATCATCGCCCTGCGCTGAGAGGAACCCGTCCACACCAGCGCAGGGTGAATCCTGCTCTACATCACATCTCCCGCGCCGCCAGGGCAGCAAGTCGAGCGGTCAGGGTGTCAGTGTGGTGCACCTGGACGCGCTTCTGCTGCTGCGGGCCAAGCCGTAGCCGGGCGTTCGCATACGCGGCGGGACTTCCACCAGCGCGGCGAACCTCGGCCATCTCGGCATCGGTGAGCGGTTGCGGCTGCGTGGTCATCACTGCATCACCTCCAGGCTGCCGGTGTTGATACCGGACTGGAAGATCGGCGACTTCTCCACCGCGCCAAGCTGTGCCCGGGTGATGCGAGTAACAGCACCGCCGCCGGGGAAACGGATTCCCGCAATGCTGAGGGGCAGCGGGTTGCCGTCGTGGTTGGTAACGGCGATCAGCTCTTCCGCCTGTTCGATTTCATCGGCGATGCTGCGCGGCGCGATGGTCACAGGTGCAGACAGCGCGGCAGCGTAGCGGCTGGCCTCGGCGTGCGTCTCGGTCAGCGCGGCGATGTGGGCGGCGTGTTTGCGCGCAGTGGTCGGGCTGAGGATCAGCGCGAAGGCGCGCAGCGCGTCGAGAGTGAGCCGGTCGTGCCAGGGCTTCGGGAACTTCATCAGGCCGGCGTCCACTTCACCCAGCGCGGCCAGCACAACGGCCTCCAGGGCGCGGCGTCGGTCAGCCTCGTTCATGCCGCGTGCGCCGTCGGTGAAGATTTCCAACAGGATACGGCCATCGCCGGCACGGACAGCATGGTGCTGAACGTGCCCGTTGATGAATTGCGCCAGCACCAGCGGCACGGCGGCGCGGTGCTCATCGCTCACGCCGTCGGCGGCCTCTTCGATAATCCCCAGCAAGGCGGCGCGCTGTACATCATCGCTCATCGCTTCGGCGGCTTCGCGGGCGATGGTCACAGCGGCATCGTGCGCGGCGCGGCGGTACGGCTCCAGCTCAGCGGCACAACGGGCGGCGGCCTGTTCGTAAGCGGTGGTCAGTTCGGCGATCTGCTTGGTGTTCATGGTGTGGTACTCCTCTTCGGTGGATTGATGGTTGGTTAAAGCAAGTCGGCGTAGTTGTAATACCCGGCGCTACGTCCGCTCACGATTGCGCCGGCCACGCTGTTTGCCGCGTCGCCGTGTCCGTCATTGCCGCGCTGGGCGACGATGGCATCCTTGCCTGATGGACCGACGCGACGTTCGAGCGCGCATAGCTGGTTAATGACGCGGGGATGGTCGAGCAATTCAACCGCATCGGAATTGATCAGCGGTAACAGATCGCGGTACAGCTCCGATGCGGTGAGCGTGGCAACCTCGTAGCGGATGCCCTGTTTACGGAACAGTTCGCGCGGATACTCCCCAGCGTAACGATCGCCGGTTACGCTGGCGAGGCGATAGTTTTTCAACAGCGTGGCGAACTCGGTAATAACAGCGTCAGGCGAGAATGGCGGGCGAACCTCGCGCACCGCATCCACAACGGTAACGGTCTGCCCTTGTCTGTGCTCATCATGGGCGATGCACAGCGTAAAGCTGTCCGTTCCCGATCCGCCGCTGGGGTCGCAGAATGCGCGGTAACGCCACTTGGACAGATAGCCCAGCTCGTAGCGGCCCGGCTGCACAACCGCGTCGACTGCCTCACGGGAAACGAACGTCTCCAGGTCGGAACGAAACAGCGCGCCGTATTCCGCCGCTGCTGCTGCTGGATCGCGTTCCATTGCTGCGGCTACCACGCGGGCGGGTAGCTTGGGGTTCATGGTCATCGAGTCGGCTTGCGCGACAAGGATGTGCGGATCGTCGGTGCCGTGGTATTTCTTGTGGTGCTCCCACAGCTCCCCGCTTTTTGCGTGCGGGCTGGAGAGCGCGATCAGCACGCCGTCGAGTGTGGCCAGGCCGGGACGTAGGGCGGCGATGATTTCGTAATCAGGGTTAGCGCTATCTTCTGAGCGCCAAAAAGCTATCTCGTCCGCTAAAATTGCACCGTATGTATACCCGCGCGTAGCACGGAATGAGGCGGTGCCGATCTCTATGACTGTCCGATTGTTAAGCTCGATGGATTCTTTATCCTCTCGAATGATCAGCGCCTCTAGCATCGGATTGGAGTGCAAAAGGCCAATGACATAGCGAAAAATGGCGCGGGCCTGTTTGCGGTCGGCGGCCAAAATCATCACCGTGGCCACCTCGCCGGGGGATAGCCGGTCGGTGTAGTAACAGAATGCCGCGTGGTAGACCGCCAGCAGGGCAGCGATCTGCGACTTGCCACCACGGCGGCCCACCACTAGCCACAGCTCCGCCATCGCCTCCTGTGGCGTCTCAGCGCGTCCGGTAATGGTGGTCAGGATGCGGCGCTCATCGTGGTTTAGCTTGAGCCCGTAGAAGGCGAAGATCAGCGCCCGCCAAGCGGCCCACGTATCGCCGCCGAACATGCCGCCGAACAGGTGCGGATCGGTCATCACCTCGCGGATGCTGATCGGGCTCATTGTTGCGGCGCTCCCTGCTGCTTGGCCTTGAGGTAGTCGCCCAAGCTGGGCACGTCACGGGCTACGCGCTGCAAGCCCAGCTTGGCGTAAAGCCCTTGGATCGCGTTGCTGGCCTGCGTGTAGCGGCCCACGTCGAAGGCGGCATGATCGCCACGGGCGAGCGCGGCCTCTTGCTCCCTGATCCAGTGCTCCAGCCACAGGGCGCGCTCACAGAGGGAACGCTGCTGGTACGACAAACGATCAGCGCCGCCAAGGTCACGGGTGAGCTCGGTGAACCTTTCGCGCATCTCCTGGGCAATGCCCGTGCGGCCGTCGAGCGCGGCGATAAAGCCCGGCTCGAACTTCTGCGGAATGCTGGCGCGTTTCGTTTTCATCGGTTGGCTATCTGGCCTGTATCGTGTCGCCAATTTGGGGCGGGTTATTGGGTATGGAATGAACGCTAGCGCACAAATGGCGCGGTGTCTAGTGGTTTGGCGGAGAATGCCTCCGCCGTCGCATGGTTTGCCGGGGGCGGCGCGGCGGTGCGAAAGGGTAGGGGGCCGGGCATGATGGCTTTTCGCGGTTGCCCTCCCAGCGCATCGGCGAACAGCGGCCGGCCGTTCAGGTCGGCCAGGGCGGTACGTTCGATGCGATGGTTTGCCGGTGGGGGTCTCTGATCGCTGTTCGGAAGAGTTAGCCGGGCGGTGGGGTGGCAAACTGGAAAACAGCGGTCCGCGAACACCCGCACACTGGGAAACAGAAAGTTAGTTAATCTTGTTAATCTGGTGAAACTGGTAAAACTGGCAAACTCCAGCAACGGCGCGGGTTTCAGCCGTTTAGACGGTCAGAATTTCGGCCATTCGTGATTTCTGTTTTACCAGTTTTCCAGTTTGCCACCCCCACCCCCTCCAGACGTGAAAAAGCCCGCTCGGGGCGGGCTCTTCGGTCGTGGTGGCGCTCCATCTTTATGTGGTCGTGGCCGGTGTGGGTGCAACCATGCCCGGCCAATGGGTAGCGGGCGGCTTGTTCAGCGTATAGACGTTCGCGTTCTTGTCCTCGCGGCTCACCGTCCAGAACTGGAAGTCGTTCAGGTTGTCGCCGGCGTGGTCAGACAGCGCACGGGTGATATCCCTGCGACTCGCCCCGGAACGGTTCATCGCGGCGGTGATCAGGTCGGTTTTCTTGGTGTGCCCGTCGTTTATCGCGTCCGAAATAGCTTCCACGGCCTCGCGGTTGCGCTCGTATTTGCGTTCCAGGTCGCGGCGGCGTTCGACTTCCTGCTGTTCGGAGCCGGACACGCGCCGCACCGAATCAAGCCGCGCCTGATAGGATAGCCCGCTGGCGAAATTGTATTCATAGACGGCTTCGTGCTGTACGTCGCCACGGCTCTTGAAGTTCTCGAACTTCACCGTTCGCTTGCCGGTAGCCTTGCACTCGGTCACCGTGTCCAGGGTATAGGCGCAGTCCGCATCATCGACAAGATCACTGGTGCCGGAATAAATAACCTTGCCGTCCTCGCTCCGGTGCTTGTTGACGTGCGCCAGCATGATCACTGTGCCGCCGTGCATGACAAACTGACGCACCGCCTCGCCAAACGCGGTGGCTTTGTCCTTGCGCATGATGTCAGTGAATTTTTTCACCGTGTCCAGGATCAGCACTTTCTCCCGTGCGCTGTCGCCCTGAATCATGGCTGCCAACACCGAGGCCAGCATATCGGCCGTAAAGCCGTTATAGCCTGGGGCCAACATCTGAAAGCCGTACCGCTCGGCAAGTATCAGCTTGAAGGTAAGCCCTTTGTGATTATCGTCGGCGTTGATATAGAAAACGTCTTCGCCGTCTACCTCGCCGCTTTCGATTGCCTCGATAAGCAGCGAGATCAGAAGCAAGGTCTTACCCGTGTTCGGCTTGGCGTAAAAGACAGTAGATTGACCTACGATCGCCATCCCCTTAACCGCGAAAGTATCTTCTAGCATTGCTGCCTCCATTTTTGCGGCTTGGCCGTTCAAGGCGAACTGCGCAAGGCTGAATTTGCCGGGCGGTGTTGGTACGTGCGACAGGCCGCCACCGAACACCGATCCCGCTAGACCCTGCTGCTTTGCCTGGTGCGCCTGGTTCAGCGTTTCGCCGGTCGCGGTCGTGAACATGTCGCCAGCGGCACGCATCGCGGCGTTGTAATCGCCGCCGTGCTGGTAGTGCACGAAGAGGTCGAAGGCATCGCCCATCGTGCCGTTTTCAGTCGGCCGGCCGATGCCTGCATCTGAGCTATGCGCGGATAACCACTTGCGCCCGTCGCTGGTGAGTTGCACCGCTGGGGCACCGCTCTGGCTGTTCGGACTCAGCCAGCGGTTACCTCTGCGCTCATATCCGTAGGTGTCGAGCATCAGGGCCACGTCATAGGCTGCATTGAAGGCTTCCACAGGGCTGCTCGAACCGCTCGCCATGCGTTCCTGTGCCTTGGCCAGGGCTTGCCGGTGCTGGGCCTCTCTGGCGGCTTCTGCGGCCTGCCTGCTGGCGTGTTCGGCTGCAATCTCTGCCGCCCACACGTCGGCACCCATGACCGGCAAGGCGTCGGCGCCGTACCAGTCGTAGAACGCCCCACGGTTGGGCAGATAGCAAACCTGCCCGGCTCTCTCAGTTGCCCGGTCGGGCGTGATGCCGACGGCTTCCAGTTTGTCATTCAGGATTTTTTGCAGCATGACAAACAGATCGCCAGGGACGGGCGCGGCGAGTGGCACGATCAAGCGTGCTTTCTGTTCTGTCTCCGTTGCGCTTCTCGATGCGTAGGCGAAGAACTGGCCCTGCACCGCCAGACAGGCCGCGCCAACGATCTGGCTGAAGGTCAGATCGCCGGGCGCGTCTATGTCGGCCCACAGCGCGAAGAACTGGCCGCGCTCCTTCTGCTCGGCATGTTCGCGGCTGGGCAACGTCGAGAAGATCGCCCATTGCGCGGATTCCTTGGGCACGCTCTGCGGGTTGGCGGCCATCACTTTGATCTGCGAGAGCGTGACCGAAACATAGGGGCGCGGGTTTTTGGCGTTCGGGCTGTTGGTGTGGTACTTCCCTTGTCCGCTGCACAGTTGGGGCTCGTTGGCGGTACTCATAGCAGCCGCCCCCGTCCGTGGCGAATGTCTGCGCGGTGATGGGCTTGGAGGTTGATCAGTTTTCGAAGTGCGAGAATGAAAAACGCGTAACGCACGGCCTCATCCTCGGCAGCCTCCATCTTGTCCCAGGTGTCGATAAACTCACGGGAACCCAGCGCGGCCGCATCCGTGCGGTATTTGACGGGCCGCCGGCTCAAGCCGATCATGATGGAGTGCGCCGCGTGCGCTCGGTGGTAGCTGTCCAATTGACGCGGCGGGCAATTCGGAATACGCTTTACGGGCAGTGTATAGAAATGCTCTTTCGCGCCCTGTAACTCTCCGCCGCCAAGCTCATGAGTTACAGGGCGTTCGTCTTTGTGGTGTCCCATCACTGCATCCCCCCTTGACCTGCTTCCCAGGCTTCCACGTCGGCCAGGCGCCAGCGCGTGCAGCCGGGGGAGAGTTTGATCGGGGAGGGGAACTTGCCAAGCGATACCCAGCGCCAGATCGTTGCGCGGGATACGCCAAAGCGCGCAGCAAGCTGGCTGTCGCTTGCGTGCGTGGCGAAGGATGCGATGGGGTGAACGGGTTTCTTCCCGGTGGTTGTGTTTTGAGTTTGCATGATGCGTGCCCTTATTGATTGCGACACGCCCTATTCTTCACATGGGGAGCGGGGGCACTATTCGGGGGAAATGCGATTTTCCCCCGAGGGGGATCAATCCGATGTGCTGAACAGTGCTCCCCATCCTGTGAGAATATCCTTTTCAACTTTGGCCAGGATACGGTTTTGCTCTTCTTCGCTCAGTAGCAAGAACCACTCGTAGTCTCTTCGGACAGTATCCTTACTGCATCCCCACGCCTCTGCCACCTCTGGATAGGTTTGATTGTGGGATACAGGTTCGCCCATTCCCTCCATGTAGCGCAGGATCGCATGCACCGCGTGGGCGTGCCGCTCTCTCATGGTGATGTTCTTGCACCGGTTGGGGCGCGGCTCTGTCAGCGTCCGGTATGCGAGTTTCTGCTGTTCGGGTGACGCCCGGCCAATAGATACCAGATACACCGCCGTTACCTTTTCTATTGCTTCGGTCGTAGGGACTTTGACGGCCATCATTGCGCCCTCTCGTTGATAGACACCACTTTCTTATCGCTGGGCACCGGCTTGGTGTTCACGTAGCGCGCCCAATCGGTCATCAGCTTGGCCCGTTGCGGCAGCAGTTCATCGCGGGCATAGGCGGCGCGGGTCTGGTCGTTGTTGACGTGGGCCAGGGCCAACTCGCTCACCTCGTCGGCATAGCGCGTGCTACTGCGTGCCCAGTCCTTGAAGCTGGAGCGGAAGCCGTGCACGGTGGCCGGCACCTGCATGGAGCGCAGCACCTTGGATAGGGTCATATCCGACAACTGGCCGCCACGCGCTGCGGCGAACACGTAGGGCGAACCGTCGAGCCGGGGCGTGTCCTTGAGCAATGCGACGGCGGCGGGGGAGAGCGGGACGCGGTGCGCCTTGTTGGCCTTCATTCGCTCGGCCGGGATCGTCCACAACTTGGCGTCAAGGTCGATTTCATCCCACGTAGCGCCGCGCACCTCGCCAGAACGGGCAGCGGTCAAGATGGTGAACTCCAGCGCACGCGCACCAAGCCCGGCTTGTTTGCGCAGCTCCACCATGAAGGCCGGCACCTCTTGCCAGGGGAGGGCGGCGTGATGCTTCACCTTGGCGATCTTGCGGGGCTTGGGTAATGCCACCTCCAGATTGCCACGCCACCGGGCGGGGTTGTCGCCCTGTCGGAAGCCGGACACTGTAGCCCAGGCCAGCACCGCCTCGATGCGGCCGCGCAATCGGCTTGCCGTTTCGGTTTTCTCCAGCCAGATCGGTTCCAGCACCTTGACGATGTGGGCCAGCTCGATTCCGTCCACCGGCATCTTGCCGATGATCGGGGATGCGTAGGTCTGCAAAGTGCTTTGATACTGGGCGGTATGCTTGGCGTTCTGGAACTCTTTCGACTTGCTGGCGATGTACTGCCGGGCGCATTCGTCAAAGGTCACACGCTTGGCGCTGGCGGCTCGCATGGCGTCGCGTGCGGCCCTGCGCTCGGCTACCGGGTCGATGCCGTTGTGGAGCCGGTCGCGGGCCTCCCGTGCGCGCTCGCGGGCCTGTGCAAGGGTCACATCGGGAAACCCGCCCAAACCCATGTCACGGAGGCGAGGGTATGGTTTGCCGTTGGTGCTGTATCGCACCTCGCCGGTGCTGTAGCGCAGTATCCAGGACCGCGCGCCGGTGGCGGTGACTTGCAGCAGCAGGCCGGACACGCCGCCTACGGCATGCAGGCCCGGATCGGTGATCCGCTTTATCTCTGCCGCGCTCAACTCTTTGGCTTTCCGTGGCATCGAATAACCCTCCAAATTAGTGGGTTCTGGATTCGAACCGAAAACGCAAACCCTGAAAAAACCAGTATTTCAGCGTTTCGCGTGTTTCAGTTCTCCGCCAAACTTATTCCCAACAGCCTACCCAATAACCGGGGAGGTGATTGGATGCTACAAGATGCGACAGGGTAAAACAAGGGGGAATGCCGGAAACGCTGGAAATAACAGCGTGAAATGGTGATCTTTGCGATTTATTGCGACAGGCTGAAACGGGACGGCGGCGGGCACCCTCTCCGCCAAATCAGCTGCATCCCACGTCCACAAGTGAAGCGTGAACCCTGTCACATTGTTGCAAAACCTTTGTGTCGGCATGGTTTTTGCCCGTTGGCCGACCTTGATTAATACGGCGAATCCTGTATGTTCCATGCATGATCTGGACTGCCAAATAGCCATACATGATTAATGTCCTTCTGGTTGATGACCATGAGCTGGTGCGCACGGGGATCCGGCGCCTGCTTACCGACGTCAAGGGCATCAAGGTCTATGCCGAGGTCGACAGTGGCGAAGCTGCCATCGAATCGGTCCGCACGTCCCAGCCCGATGTGGTGCTGATGGATGTCAGCATGCCCGGTATCGGCGGCCTGGAAGCCACGCGCCGTTTGGTTCATACCCATCCGGATATCAAGGTCATCGTACTGACGGTACATACGGACGACCCTTTCCCCACACAGCTGCTCAAGGCCGGTGCCGTCGGTTACCTGAGCAAGGGCTGCAATGTGGACGAAATGGTCCATGCCATCCAGCAGGTAGCCGCCGGCAAGCGCTATATCAGTCCTACCATCGCTCAGTCCCTGGCGCTGTCGCTGCTGCCGGGTACGGAATCACCGTTCCAGCGCCTGTCGCGGCGTGAGTTGCAGGTGATGATGATGCTGATGCAGGGCAACAAGATGAACGACATCTCCGAGCAGCTGTGCCTCAGTCCCAAGACCATCAGTACCTACCGCTACCGCTTGTATGAAAAACTCGGCGTGCGTACCGATGCCGAGTTGACTCGCCTCGCCATGCGCCACGGCATGCTGGATAACATTAGCTGAGTTTCTGTCTATGCCGTTGCGCCGCTTACCGGCGTGTCTTTGCTAAAGTCTGCGCATGCCCGCATCGCTTCCTCCATTTGATAGCAAAGCCTTTCTCAAGACGCTGACCGCCCGGCCGGGTGTGTACCGCATGTACGATGCTGCTGGCGAGATCCTCTACGTTGGCAAGGCGCGCAATCTGAAAAAGCGTGTTGCCAGCTATTTCACCCGTGGTGACAGCAGTCCCAAGACTCAGGCACTGGTGGCGCAGATCCGGCACATCGAAGTGACGGTAACGCACACGGAAGGTGAGGCACTGCTGCTGGAGAACAACCTGATCAAGGCGCTGCAACCGCGCTACAACATCCTGCTGCGTGACGACAAGGGCTACCCCTATATCCATCTGTCCGACGACGAGTTTCCACGCCTGAGTTTTTACCGTGGCCGGCGCGGGAGAAGCGGCCGCTACTTCGGACCCTATCCCAGCTCCAATGCGGTGCGTGAAAGCCTCAATCTGATGCAGAAGCTGTTCCCGGTACGGCAGTGCGACAACACCTTCTACAGCAACCGCAGCCGAGCTTGCCTGCAATATCAGATCAAGCGCTGCAGTGGACCCTGTGTCGGCCTGGTGACGCGTGAGCGCTACCTGGAGCAGGTGCACCATGCGGTGATGTTCCTGGAGGGAAAGAACAGCGAGGTGATCGACGAGCTGGCGCGGCGCATGGAGGCGGTGGCTGCCGAACTCGACTTCGAGGCGGCGGCGCTCTATCGCGACCAGATCGCCAACCTGCGCCGGGTCCAGGAGCGCCAGTACATCAGCGGCAGTGCGGGTGTCGATTGCGACGTAATCGCCGTGGCCAGCGCGGCGGGTGCTGCTTGTGTGCAGGTGTTCTTCATTCGCGGCGGCCACAATCTAGGCAACAAGACCTTTTATCCGCGCAACGCCGCCGGAGCCGATACGGCGGAGCTGCTCAGTGCCTTTCTGTCGCAGTATTACCTGACCGATGCCCAGGGCGAGCGCCCCATCCCGCCGGAGATCCTGCTCGGTCAGCCGGTGGATGAGGAGGGGGCCCTGGCTGAGATATTGAGTGCGCAAGCCGGCAGGCGCGTTACCCTGGGTAGCCGCCTGCGCGGCGAACGGGCGCGCTGGGTGGAGATGGCGCGCACCAATGCCCAGCATGCGCTGACGGCCCACCTCGCTTCCAAAGCCAATCTGCTGGGCCGCTTCGAGGCCTTGCAGGAGGTGCTGCAGCTGGAGGCCATGCCGCAGCGCATCGAATGTTTCGATATTAGCCACACCATGGGCGAACGCACCGTTGCGTCCTGTGTGGTATTCGACTGGGAGGGGCCGGTCAAATCCGATTACCGCCGTTACAACATAGACAACATCACACCGGGTGATGATTACGCCGCCATGCATCAGGCGCTGAGCCGCCGCTTCCGCCGTCTGCAGGAAGGCGAGGGCAAGGCACCGGATGTCCTGCTTATCGATGGTGGCAAGGGGCAGGTTCAGCAGGCGCACGACGTGCTGGAAGAGCTGGCCGTGGCTGGGATCCTGGTGGTGGGCGTAGCCAAGGGGCCGACGCGCAAGGCCGGCCTGGAACAGCTCGTCTTGTCCGTGGGGGAGGCGCCCACTATACTGCCGCCTGAGTCGCCGGCCCTGCATCTGATTCAGCAGGTACGTGACGAGGCGCACCGCTTCGCCATCACCGGCCACCGCCAGCGCCGCGCCAAGGCGCGGCGTACATCGAGCCTGGAGGATATCCCCGGTCTCGGCCCCAAGCGGCGCCAACAGCTCTTGCGCCAGTTCGGGGGGTTACAGGAGGTAGCACGCGCCGGTGTTGAGGATCTCGCCAAGGTCCAAGGCATCAGTCGGCAGCTGGCCCAACGCATTTACGATGCACTGCATCCGGAATAAGGTTTGATGCTCAACATCCCCAACAGCCTGACCGTACTGCGCATCGGTCTGATCCCTGTCTTCGTGCTGTTTTTCTACCTGCCTGTCGGCTGGTCACACTCGCTTACCACTGCCATTTTCGCCTTGGCTGCTGCCACCGACTGGCTGGATGGCTACCTGGCACGGCGCCTGGGTGAGACATCCGTATTCGGTGCATTTCTCGACCCGGTGGCGGACAAACTGATGGTGGCTACCGCATTGGTGCTCCTGGTGGACCGGAATCCTACTGCATATCACGGTATCCTGATGGCTGTGCCAGCCGCAATCATCATTGGCCGCGAGATCACCATCTCCGCCTTACGCGAGTGGATGGCGGAAGTGGGCGCGGCCCGCAAAGTGGCGGTGAGCTATATCGGCAAGGTGAAGACCACCGCGCAAATGACCTCCCTGCTGCTGTTGCTGTATCGTGAGCCGCTATATGGCATCGACATGGCTGAGGTGGGTTTCTACCTGTTGTACGTGGCGGCGCTGCTTACCCTGTGGTCCATGACGGTGTATCTCATGGCCGCCTGGCCGGTTTTGAGTGGTGACAAAAAAACAGGCACTAATAGCTGAAATGGCGCTTGACAGAATTTTCACCATCACTAAAATAGGCGGCTCATTTGGCAGCGCGGGAATAGCTCAGTTGGTAGAGCACAACCTTGCCAAGGTTGGGGTCGCGAGTTCGAGTCTCGTTTCCCGCTCCAATTCCGAAACCCCGGACAA
>Ga0172382_10003425_pt1 | contig 25164 bp, 24 predicted proteins | sample Leawel138RmetaG_FD_122245 | JGI IMG/M metagenome (GOLD analysis project Ga0172382, IMG submission 122245) | Leachate microbial communities from a municipal landfill in Southern Ontario, Canada - Leachate well 138R metaG | ecosystem: Engineered > Solid waste > Landfill > Unclassified | place...
AAAAAAGAGAAAGATATTGAGACCGAAATGCTCATAAAAAGGACGGCAAAAAAGTTGTTTTTTGTGGATGGGAAATTCAATGCTACTACTCAGGATATTGCAGATGAAGCCGGTGTGAATCGAACTTTAATTAATTATTATTTTCGATCACGAAATAATTTGCTGAATCTAATTTTTGAAGCCGCTATTCAAAGAGAAGAAGAGTTAAGGCATGAATATCTTTCGTCGGATTTGGGTTTCAAAGAGAAAATAGAATTGTACATAGATCACGCTATTCAACAAGCAATTGCTTATCCGTATTTAGAAACTTACATTGTTTCACGGATTAATGATGGTTGCTTCTTTAAAGAAGAAGAGAAAACGGACTTTACAAGCCAATTTGTAGCGGAATTTGAAAAGGAAGTCAAGAAGGGAACCATTGAAGAAATTTCTCCCATTCAGTTTATGCTGAATCTTACATCATTAATTTCTTTTCCATTCGCAATTCGCCCACTCATTCAACAAAAGTTGAAGATTTCTGACGATGAATATGTTCAAATCATCAGTGACAGAAAGAAAATAATCATGAATATGTTATTTAAAAAAACACTAAATGAATCGTAAAATTAAACCACTCGTTTTACTATTTCTCGTTTCCATTTTTAGTTGGGGACAAGAAATTAAAACAATTTCTCTCAAGGATGCGGTTGACTATGCGCTTGAGAATAAGGCAGAAGCGAAAATCGCGAAATTAAAAATTGAAAACAGTGAATACCTGATTCAAGAAGCGCGTGCGGGCGCTTTGCCTCATATCAACGCACACGGTGGATTGACTTACAATCCCATTCTCCAAGAAACCGCCATTCCCGCTTCTTCTTTTCCGGGATTTGAAGAACTGGATCAGCCTTTTTTAATTCTACAAATGGGTCAAAAATGGACATCGGTTGCAGGAGTTACCTTGGATCAAGCGCTTTTTGATCAGACCGTTTTTACGGGATTGAAAGCGGCAAAAACGACCCGTGATTTTTATCAAATCAATGCACAACTGACCGAGGAGCAAGTGATAGAAAGAGTTGCAACAGCTTATTACAATGTATTTGTTCAAAAAGAACAATTGTCAACCATCGATAGCAGTTATTTGAATGTGGAAAAAACAAGAGCCATTATCAAAAGTCTTTTCGACAACGGATTGGCACGTGAAATCGATTTGGATCGGGTCGATGTTCAATTGAATAACTTAAAATCAAGTCGTCAACAATTGATTAACGGCGTAGCTTTGCAAGAGAATGCATTGAAGTTTTATATGGGAATGCCGATTGAGCAACCGATTCAACTGAGAGAAGAAGACTTTGAAGTGGAACAACTTTTATTGGACGAAACCATCGGAGTTGAAGGCCGAACCGAATTTAAATTATTGCAAAAGCAAGATGAACTTTTACGTCTTCAAAAAGAAGCCTTCAAAGCGGCATATTATCCCAGACTTTCTTTGCAAGCGAGTTACAATTACTTGGGACAAGGAGATCGTTTCCCAATTGGATCGGGCTTGGATAAAGGTGTGTATTGGTCTGATTTTTCTGCCATTGGATTAAATTTGGTTGTCCCTATTTTCAATGGTTTTCAAATCAAAGCCAAAGTAAGTCAAGCGGACATTCAGATTCGTGAATTGGAACAAGATATCGCCAACACCCGATTGGGATTGAATTTGGAATATCAAAATGCAAAGTCACAGATTGAAAATTCCTATATATCCATCGAAAATCAACAACGAAATGTCGATTTGGCACAAAAAGTAGTAAATAATACCCAAAACAATTATCGTTTGGGATTGGCTACTTTGACCGATTTGTTGGAAGCTGAAAATGCATTGGTCGATGCCAGAAATAATTATTCAAATGCCGTTCTTCAGTTTAAATTGGCTGAAGTACAATTGTTAAAATCAAGAGGAGAATTAAATACACTAAAAGATAACCTATGAAAATCGTGAAAAACATAGTGAGCGTTGTAGTCATACTATTGCTTTTGGGCTGGGGAGCCTTGACTTTAATCAATAACAAAAAGAAGTCGGAAGAAGAAACAAAAGTGGTTGCCAAAGGAATTGATAGTATTTCTGTCAACGTAGCGAAAGTCGAATTTAAAAATATCAATACCGATTATGTTGCAAACGGAACTTTTGAACCTGTTCAACAGTTAAATTTCCCATCTGAAGTAGGAGGAAAGGTCATTCGCGTTTTAGTCGATGAAGGTAGTCATGTTCGTGTGGGACAGACTTTGGCCGTAATTCGTTCCGATCAACAATCCATCGACTTAACTTCGGCTCAAGCCAATTATCAAAATGCATTGACGGACAATCAACGTTTTGAAAATGCATTGAAATCCGGTGGAGTGACCCAACAACAAGTCGATATGTCGCGCTTGCAATTGAAAAATGCCAAAGCACAATTGGATCAAGCCAAAATCAGAGTAGGCGACACCCAAGTGAGAGCCACCATCAATGGGATTGTAAATCAACGCTTTGTTGAGCCCGGATCTTTTGTTTCGCCTGGAACCCAAATGTTTGAAATTGTGAATGTTTCAAATCTAAAGTTACGTGTGGAGGTCGATGAAAACCAAATTGTGAAATACAAAGTAGGCGATGTCATCAAAGTAAATGCGAGTGTAATGCCGGATCGTGAGTTGGCAGGAAAAATCACTTTCATTGCACCCAAAGCAACTTCTTCTTTGAGTTTTCCAGTGGATATTCAAGTGAGTAATACAGAAAATAATGATTTGCGAGCGGGAATGTATGGAACCGCCGTTTTTTCGTCTGAAGAGGATGAAGTACGTTCAAAACCTGTTTTGGTTGTTCCAAGAAATGCGTTTGTAGGTGGTTTGAATAACCAAGAAGTTTTTGTAGTAAAAGACGGTGTGGTTCATTTGAAGAAATTCTCTATCGGCCGAAACTTTGGAGATTTAGTTGAAGTTTTGGATGGATTGAAAGAAGGAGAAACCGTAGTTACCAGTGGACAGATCAATCTGAACGACGGTGCTAAAATTAAGGTTATCCAATAATCAAAATGCTTTCGATTTAACCTAAGCTTTTTATAAAAAGAAAAAACAAATGAATTTACCTGAAATATCGATAAAAAGACCCACGCTTATTGTGGTATTGTTTACCATACTTACTTTGGGAGGTCTGTATTCGTATACCCAATTGGGTTATGAATTAATTCCAAAGTTTGAAGTAAACGTAATCACAATTTCAACCGTTTATCCGGGTGCTTCTCCATCCGAAGTAGAAAATACGGTGACCAAAAAGATTGAAGATGCGGTTTCATCTTTGGAAAATATTAAAAAATTAGAATCCAAATCCTTTGAAAGTGTTTCTTTGGTAATGGTGAGTCTAAATCCCGGTGCGGACACAGACTATTCACTGAATGATGCCCAACGAAAAGTAAATGCAATTTTGGCCGATTTACCGGAAGATGTAGATCCGCCTTCTTTGGTGAAATTCTCGCTGGACGATATGCCGATTGTGACCCTAGCGGCCACTGCCAATTTGAGTAGTGAGGAATTTTATGATATACTCGATAAAAAGATTGAACCCATTATTTCACGTGTTCCCGGAGTGGCGCAAGTGAATTTAATTGGAGGTCAAGAACGTGAGATTCAAGTGAATTTGGATCAGAAAAAATTGGAAGGCTATGGTTTATCCATTCTTCAAATCAACCAAGCGATTCAAATGTCGAATTTGGATTTTCCAACCGGGAATTTAAAAACCAGAGAAAATGAAACTTTAATTCGTTTGTCAGGAAAATTTAAAAGTTTGGATGAACTTCGAAAATTAGTGGTTAGTGATAACAACGGTGTTCAAGTTCGTTTGAGCGATGTGGCCGATATTCAAGATTCTCAGAAAGATGTCGATAAAATCGCTCGTTTAAATCAAGAGAGCGCGATTTTGGTTCAAGTGATGAAACAATCCGACGCCAATGCGGTGGAAGTGAGCGCAGGTGTAATTGAAGCGGTGAAACAAGTGGAAAGTGACTATGCAAACCAAGGTGTGAAATTAAAAATTGCCAATGATACCTCCGAATTTACTTTGGCAGCGGCGAATAACGTAATGTTCGACTTATTTATGGCGATTTTCTTGGTGGCCATAGTGATGCTTTTGTTCTTGCATAGTTTCAGAAATGCATTGATCGTTATGGTTTCCATTCCTGCATCCCTTATTGCAACCTTCATTGGGATTTATTTGATGGGTTATACCTTGAATTTAATGAGCTTAGTAGCTCTTTCTTTGGTAGTTGGGATTTTGGTGGATGATGCGATTGTGGTTTTGGAAAACATTCACCGTCACATGGAAATGGGAAAAAACAAATACCGTGCGGCCTATGACGGAGCTACTGAAATTGGTTTTACCGTTTTTGCGATTACATTGGTAATTATTGTGGTATTCCTACCGATTTCAATGAGTAACGACCTGGTTTCAAACATCATTAAACAATTTGCCGTCACGGTAATGATGGCGACTGGATTCTCTTTATTAACCTCGTTTACCATTGTTCCTTGGTTATTTTCACGCTATGGGAAAATGGAAAAGATGGAAGGGAAAACCGTCTATCAACGTTTTATTATGGGCTTTGAAAAACAATTGAGTCATTTCACCCATTGGATTTCTGGACTTTTAAAATGGTCCTTACGTTCACGATTAAATAAAATATTGACATTATTAATCGCTGTGGGATTGTTTTTAGGGTCCTTCTTATTTGTGGTATTTGGATTTATTGGTGGAGAATTCTTCCCGAAATTGGATAAAAAAGAATTCTTGGTTCAAATTGAATTACCCAAAGATGCCTCGTTGGAACAAACCAACTTTGTGATTCAAGAAGCCGAAAAATATTTACGAGAAAAACCGGAAGTAGTCGATATGATTACCATGGTCGGTCAAACGAGTTCCGGATTTGGAGCGACACAAACTACGTCGTATCAAGGAGAAATCGATGTGTTTTTGAATAAAGAAGAGAAATTTGCCGATAATACGTTTGTATATGCAGCCAAAGTCCGTCGGGAATTGGAAGAGAAATTGGTGAAGGCAAAAGTAAGCACCATGCCGGTGGGAATGATGGGTGCAGACGAAGCACCGCTTCAATTGGTGATCGTTGGTTCTGACTTAGATTCCGCCATGGAATTCGCGAAAAAAGCAGAAGCGGAATTACGCAAAATATCTGGAGCGTCTGAAATCGAACTATCCGTCGAAGATGGAAATCCCGAAATCAACGTTCAAGTAGATCGCGATAAAATGTCGCTCTTGGGATTGGATTTAGGAACGGTGGGTAAAACCATGCAAACTGCATTTAGTGGAAATACGGATGCAAAATATCGTGCCGGTGAATATGAATACGATATCAACATCCGCTACGACCAATTCGACCGATCGAATATCAATGATGTTCGGGAATTAATTTTCATTAACAACAAAGGTCAAAACATCAAACTAAATCAATTTGCAACTGTATTTGAAAGTTCGGGTCCCAGCGTTTTGGAACGTCGTGACAAATCGCCTTCCGTAAATGTGAATGCCCAAGTAGTTGGACGTGCGGTGGGTGACGTGGCTACCGAGTGGGAAGAAGCGTTTTCGAAATTGGAAAAACCAGCGGGTGTGAGTTATATGTGGGGTGGAGATATTGAAATGCAAGAAGATGGATTCGGTACATTGGGAGTTGCTTTGTTGGCTGCGATTATCTTGGTTTATTTGGTGATGGTTTCCTTGTACAACAGTTATGTGCATCCGTTTGTCGTTCTATTCTCGATTCCTTTGTCCTTGGTAGGAGTGATGATTATTTTGGCTTTAACCAACAATACCATCAACGTATTCACCATTTTAGGAATGATTATGCTGATTGGTTTGGTGAGTAAAAACGCGATTTTATTGGTCGACTTTACGAATCATCGTATAGAAGCCGGTGAAACTACTTTCAATGCTTTGGTTCAAGCGAATCATGCGCGACTTCGTCCAATTTTGATGACAACTTTGGCAATGGTCTTCGGAATGGTTCCCATTGCGATTGCAAAAGGTGCCGCTGCCGAAATGAACAACGGTTTGGCATTCGTAATTATCGGAGGATTGTTGTCTTCCTTATTCCTAACGTTAATTATTGTTCCGGTTGTTTATTCCGTTTTTGATAGTATCACCCGTCGATTTGGGAAAACGGAAGAAGTGGATTTTGAAAAAGAATTCAAGGCCGATTACGAACACAAAGAAATAAGCGACGACGGATTTACGCCGAAGCATTAAGCTAAAAAACAAAAAAGCAGAACCAACTTGAAGCTTGTAGATGAAATTCTATACATTTTAAGTTGGTTTTTTATTTACAGGAAATTTTTGAGTGAGAATTACTTTTGTGATCAAACTTTAGCCTGACATAAACAAATTAAAAGTCAGGGTATAGGCTGACTAATTTTCATTATAAGTAAGGCTATACACTGACTTTTTAATCTTTTGGTAAGGAAATAAACGGAATAAAGTTTAGATTTACTTCTTCATTCCTCGTTTTTAATAATCTCTACCTTTTTCTTTTCGTTTTCTTAACTGCGTTTCAAGATCGCTCACAGATTCCGCAATGGCAGCCTCATAACTACCTTGGTTGGCTTCTGCGAATAAACGAGGACCCGGAAGGCTTAAACGGATGTTGCATATTTTCCCCGTGGAATCGGTAGAAGACTGTGCTTCTTTAAAAAACACATCGGCACGTATAACACTATCATACCGTGCTCCCAATTTATCCAATCTTTCTTTTACTCTATTTTCTAAATCTTGACTGGCATTTACATCGTGGTATTCAAAAACTATCTGCATAAAATTAAATTTTCTTGTTCGTAAGTAAAAATCAATTGCTTCTAAAAGCACTTAAACTGATGCGCGTTTTCGCATTGGTTGTAAAAACTAAATATACAATAATATGTGTATTAATTAATAGCAAGTTTTTCTTTGTTTTCTTTAATAGAAATTGTGATTTTAAATTTTCAAAAGAAACTAAACGTATCGAATTTGGAATAATTATTTTGGATGAATAAACCGCCTTTTTTTATTCTATCTTTACAGAAATAAAAATTTATAAAACATGGATTTCACTAATCCTTTGGTGTATGGAGCTCCCATCTTTTTGGCTCTAATTGCACTCGAGCTTTCATACAGTCATTTTTTTGACAACAAAGAACTCTATAAAAAGAAAGATTTCCTTTCCAGTCTTATGCTTGGAATTGGATCCGCTGTTTTAGGCGCGCTTCTGAAAACCGTTTCACTTATTGTGATTTTGGAAATTGCTTATGACTTGTTCAACCCATTAGTAGACGGCGTTCGAATGAATATTATGGGTTGGGAATCCTTTGGGTATGCATGGTATGTTTGGATTATCTGTATGCTTTTGGATGACTTCAGTTACTACTGGTTTCACCGACAAAATCACATGGTCCGATTTTTTTGGGCTGCACACATCGTACATCATTCCTCAGAGAATTTTAATTTAGGAACGGCCATTCGAAATGGATGGTTTACCATTTTTTACAAACCGCTCTTTTATGTCTGGATTGTAATGATTGGATTTCCACCCAATATGCTTGTCGTTTGTTTGGGAATCGAAGCTTTGTGGCAATTTCAATTGCATACAAAATATATCAAAAGATTGGGATTCATCGATAAATTCCTAAATACACATACCATGCATCAAGTTCATCATGCCCAAAATATTGAGTATATGGATAAAAACCACGGTGGAATTTTAAATGTTTTTGATCGAATTTTTGGCACCTGGAAAGAATTGGACGATTCCATAGATATTGAATTTGGAGTATCTACGCCGCCTCATTCGTACAACCTATTTGTAATTTTAACCCACGAGTATAAAAATATTTGGATGGACATGAAAAAGTCAAAAAACTGGAAACATAAATTCATGTACATATTCGGACAGCCCGGTTGGAGTCATGATGGAAGTACACTGACTGTAAAACAAATGCGCGCGCAAATGAGACAAGAAAGGGTGAAGTCAGACTAGTTGAGTCTGTGTAATTTGAAACCAAGAACGAAAAAAAATCATTTGAGTTCAAGTTCTTCAAATTCAACATCGATCGATTTTAAACGACACGATTCATAAAAGTTTTCGTGGAGAAATTCAGTGAAAGATATAGGTAAACCAATTTGAAATTCAGATAGAAACCATGAATTCCAAATTGGTTTTTCTTAAGGTAGAGTTTTACAATATTATAAATCGTAAAACAGACCAAAGCTAAACAAACCTCGATAACCTACACCTGCTTCAACAAATCCACCCCAGTTTTTTCCATAGCTAAAACCAATCGGTGTTACCTGAAAATTGAAAAAACTAGAATTTGAAGAATCTTCACTTTTGTCTGAATAGTCTTTCACTTTATCGTTGCTAAACGTAGCACCCGCACCTAGTAAACCATACAAACGCATTTTTTCTTTCTTCATGTAAGCGTACGTTGTTTCTGCAGCGACCGTGTAATAATTACTGGTTTGTTCGCCGATTTTAGAACCTTGATAATTTACATCAAAATCGGTGGTACTGTACGATACAACACCTCCAAAACTCCATCTGTTTTTGGGAGTATACGCATACGCTAAACGAAACTCACCCAGATTTCTGGCTTCGTTAAGTTGCGCACCATTAAAAATTACATTTGAGAAAGCACTTCCAACAACTTGAAAGGAATCAAAAATTTGACTGGTTGTACCTATCCCCATTCCGGCGGATAATCGATGTTCCTGTGAAAAGGTTTTCGAACTTAAAAATAAAAGTGTACCTACAATTACGATTTTTTTAATCATATATTTAAAAATTTAACGATAAATATAGGTATTCACTTGGAGTAAAAAAACTGAAGTCAATCGCCTTAATCTCTTTTTATCAGATAAATAGAAGAATGTTAAGCTGTGTTGATTGAGAGGCTTATTTTGTGCTGAAAAATAACCGAATTATTTAGCTTTTATTTTTTAACAGGAATTGTTTTTTTTTCCTTTTACGTTCAAGGAGAACATATTCCAACGTTTCCAATTTTCATCAGCCCCTTTTCCAGTAGCTTCTATCCACGTTTTCTCACCAAAAACATTGGTGACTGAAAGTCCTTTTACTTGGGCAATAGTACCAGAGTCTACCGTATAGGGTACAATAAACCAGTCATTGGAATAGATCAATCCGAATTCCATAAAAAGTAATTTACTGATGTCTTGGGTATCGGGTTTGATGTCACCAAAATTCACATTTCCTTCTTCAAACTGCCACCATCGGGTATTAGGCATTCCGTCAAAAATAAGGGGCGAAGGGAAGAATGACATAGTTTCACGCTTTTCGGGCGCTATGATAGTCCCTTCCGTTAATTCTAAACGAGACTTTTTGGGGTCGATATCCAAATTATACCAATCCAAATGACCGTGATAGTATTCATCGGCGGTTAAAACTTTTTCATCGATTTCATCCTTTTCTTTGGGTGCAGAAACTCGGAAATTATATTCCATTTTTGAAGGTTGCCATACATTGTTATTTGGGTCCTCAGGTTGCAAGAAAAGACGTTCATACTAGGTATTTTGTCCAAAAATGAAAGAAATCAAGCGCTTCGAAAGTATTATTTGGAATTATTTCGACGGGAACACCCAAAAGATAGGTTACATATTTCCACAAATGGAAAATACCCAAGGCTTCTTTTTCCGAATACTTAAAATTGAGTTGATTCAATCCATATAAAAAATAGACCGTAAAAGCAATATTTGTAGCCACCATATCCGCATAATTTATCGGAATGCCATAGCGTTCCCCATTCCAATTTGATTTACTTTTATCGATCATTAAACGAGATGCAGAATGAATTAACCGCGTTCTAATACAGGCGTTTACACGCATTCCCTGCGCATTTTCGCTCGTTCGGCTTACTTCTACCCAAAAGTTCAATGTGTTATAAAGTCGATGAACGGCACCTTTTTCTAGCGATCCCGTTGCCACCAAGGGTTTGGTGAGATTGGCAATATTATATCCACCCAATAAGGCGAAATTTCTTAAAATAAGTAAACCATTCAATCCACTTCTTTCCGAAAGTTGACATCCAGCTTCAATTAATTCTTCATCCAACCATTCGGGGATAATTTTTAAACTATTTTTAAATGCTATGAAATCTTCGGGTAGATTCTCATCCTTATTTTGGAGATGTAAAGAAGCCATAATCTTTTTGAAATCACCCTTTTTCATCCAGTTTTCTACGGATTCATCTACTTTTTGATCGTATTGCGTAAATAATTGAGTATCAAACGCAGAAGTCAATTCCTTCTCCGAAATATTTGCCCATGCTAGAAAATCGTTTCCATTGCCTGTCTTCCAAAAATCAATGTTCTTCTTATTCTCAATGATACTATATAATGTTGGATGTGTTTTTCGGTTGGTAATGTAGCTAAAATCATTCCTATTCGTGGAGTTTAGAATAATGAAAACAATAGGAAAAATTAATTCAAACTTTTAAAGTGCAATTTTTTGCTTATTACTTTTCAATCCATTCCCGAAAAGATGAAGTCTTGTTTTGACTGGTTTTTAGATGAGAAACGTGGCCTTTTAAATAGATCGCCAAAGAGTTTTTGTTGTAACGTTCAATTTTTTCGATATGCTGTTTTTGAATGAGTTCACTTCGGTTAATTCTAAAAAAATCATTGGGATTCAGTTGTTCTTCGATTTCTTTGAGGGTAGTTTCGTTCAGTAGATGTTTTTTTCCGTTGGAATCATAGGCAAAAACAATTCCTTCATCAGCTTCAAAAAATAGAATGTTTTCGGTGGCTACGAAATAAATTTGTTCACTCTTATGGATTGTAAAACGTCTTTTAAACTCCTTTTTCTGAAAATTCTGTTGAATCAGTTGCGTGATTGCTTGGATGGAAGGATTGGTATCAACAAAAGGACTTTTCAGCATAATGAATTTATCCCATGCATTTTGAAATCGTTCTTGGGAAAAAGGTTTCAACAGATAAGCGATTCCATTGGTTTCAAAAGCATTTATCAAAAATTGATCATAGGCTGTAGTAAAAATAATGGGACAGGTGATATTCACTTGACTGTATATTTCAAACGCATTTCCATCCAACAATTCAATGTCCGAAATAATTAAATCGGGTTGATTTACTTTTAGAAAATCAAGTGCTGACTGAACGGTTTCTAATTCAGCCATGATTTCCGTTGGAGAATTTAAATTCTCTATAAAACTTCTTAACTTCTTTTGAGCCGGAATTTCGTCTTCTATGATCAGTATTTTCGTCATTCGTTTGGATGTTCTATAAGTGGAATAATTACAGAAAAGTAATTTTCATTTTGATGAATTTCTAGAGGTTTCTCAGCCAATAATTTATATTGTTCTTTTAAATTATTCAAAGCCCTTCCCGATGTGTTTTTGGGATTGGCTTTCAAATGTAAGTTATTTGAAACTCTTATGTTATTTTCAACTACGATTTGAATTTGAATGGGATTTTCAGCTGTACCCACATTGTGTTGAACTGCATTTTCTATCAATAATTGCAATGAAAGCGGAACAATAAATCCTTTGGTTTCTTTATTTTCAATACACAATTGGTATTTTTTTTCATATTTGTGTTGAATGAGATTAAAGTATTGTTGCGCAAATTCGATTTCTAATTGAATATCAATTAAGTCTTTGTCAGAGGCTTGCAATACATAGCGATAAATTTCAGCGAATTCATTTAAAAAAGCCGAAGCTTTGTTTTTATCCTCTTCAATGAATTGATCCAAAACATTCAAATTATTGAATAAAAAATGGGGATTAAGTTGAGTTTTTAGTTGATTGATTTTGCTTTCTGCCAAAGCTTTGTTGTAGCGCGCTAAATTCTGTTGTTGCTTTTTACTTTTTTTGAAATAATAATAAGTAAGTAAAAAGCTTCCATAAATTATTCCCGTTAATAAATCAGAAAATAGGGAAAGTAGGAAGGTAGGCAAACTGAAGTTTTGTTCCATTTTCCCAGATGTCAGGGCGATCAAAAACGCAATGACTTGTACCGTAATCACAAAAGAAATCAAAGAAACTCCAAAGATTTTCAACATTTCTTGCGTGCGGAAAGTCTCTGATTTTTGCCATTTTCGGAGAAAGAAAGAGAGAATAAAAAATAAAATCCCCACTTTGATGAGCGTAAACAGCGCTGCTTCGGGCGTAAATATATACGCATCTATTTCCCGTCTTACAGCGATGCGGCTGTAAATGGACTGTAGATACGCAAATAGCAATATAAACAGCAGAAAATAACGGTTGGCAAATATTTTGGAAACAATGTTTTTCATGGATATTTTGGCGAAGCAATTTACAAAAAAATAGTCCTGACTTAGACAGAACTATTTTTTACGAATATTTTTATTTCTATTTTTCTGGAAAGGAGGCAAGGGTATTTCCTTCGTCATCGAAGAAATCTAATTTTGCATTGTTTTCTTTGTCCACATAAAACATAGCTCTAGGTCTGCCTTTGTCGTCGAAAAGAAACAATCCGTTATTTTCGCTTTTCGATTTGCCTAACATCACTCGTGGGACACCGCCTAACAGTCCTTGCGCTTGATAAGCATTGTATTTTTCCTGCATGGCTTGTGGATTTTTTTTGCGAAGTTCTTCCAATTCCTTCATTATTTCTGCCGTTTTAAGTTGGGATTCTTTGCTCGGACGATCATTAAAAGCCAAAGTGCTGCTTACCATTCTTTTCTCGCCTTGTCCTATATCCTGCGTTAGCAATTGCATTACTTGATCGCCATCGTACTGGTCATACGTGAGAGAGAGTCCGGCCGAATGTCCATTTTCAGTTTTTCTACCATCATAAATAAATCCGCCGGTTTCAATTCCATCTTCGTTATAAAACAACATTCCCGAACGCTTTTTTCGTTTTGAATTGGTCGAACGGTTGTTAATTTTATCCGCTCCGTTTGGAAAACGGTCGACATTGGTAAGGATCATTTTCACGGTTCCATCTTTTTCAACAATGTTGATACGTTCCACATCAATCTCACTAAATCTTTGATTGCCTGACTTTTTAAATGCAGTGGAAGTTAGAATTAACATCGCTATTGTTGTCGCAAGGGCAAAGGTTCTTAAAAAAACTAATTCTCTGTTCATCTTTACAAATTTTAAGGATTTGATGAAACAAAAGTATTTTATATCACTTCTTTTTCCATCTGTAAAATGATGAAAACAGGAAAATTTCGGTTGAATGAAGGAAATTTAGGAATGAATGGTTTCGGAAGAATTTAGTGATAAGCTGTTAATTTTTTCATCTTTTTTCTATTTCTCAAAATAAGTAGGGTAAGTATATAAATCAAAACAATCCCAAAAGGAATGGCAATGAATCGATGTTCAGGCAGAAGATACCAAAGTGCGAAGACCACAACAACCCGGACTAAGGCATGAAAGATTCCCACCCAATGTTTCACAATCCAAGAAAAAGGTAACCACATCAATCCCGTGAGAATGCCCACAGATAGCGGAAGAGAAGAATAATCCACCATAAAAAAGGGAATGGCTATGGAATAAACCAAAATGGCTTGGCCGACGGTAAACAGAAACAGAGTATCGAATTCATTCTTCGGTTTGGATTTGTCCATGAAATTCTCACCCGTAAATTTGGAGAGAAAAAGTCCCAAATAAACGATACTTCCCGTTCCAATAAAAATGGCCCAAACCGATACAAAGTCCGAAAAGAAAATCCCGATACAACCAATAATCGTCCAAACGATTAATCCAGCCAAAGGGGTGGCCAAAAACTTTCCGTTGGAAAATTCGATTCTTTGGTCTTCGAGGGTTCTTTTTGATTCTATTCTATCAGTCATAAAATTCTATTTACAGTGATTTTTTGGTTGCATTTATTTGTGTATTAACTAATTGCTGGATTTCTTCAATGATACTTTCCGAGAATTTGTAGTGATATTCTTTTAAAAATAACTTTAAAGATTGTTTCGTATGGTCTTTGATGTCATTTTCTAAACACCAATCTAAATATTCACTTTTGTGTAAATGAATATTATTTTTATCAATGGTTTGTTTTCTTAATTCAACCTCTTTATCTATCGAACTTTGTATTATTTTCCATTTCTCAGCATATTTTTTATTCAGATAATTGATATTATCTGTCCCCATTTTTTTTAAGAAATTACGACATCCTTCTCCCAGTACGGATTTATTAACTTCTTTATACGTATCTGGATAAGACTCATAAATAAAATCAACTAAATCTTTCCGTATTAAATCATCTTCATACTTATCCAAATATTCCTCTAATTTTTTAATGCGTTCTCTTTCTTTTTTAGAAACCCACTTTCCACGCATTTCTTCTTTATCATTCAAATCATCTTCAAAATCCGCTTCTTTTCTTTTGTTTTCCGGATTCATTTCGTTTTGTACAGAAATGGATTGAATAATTTTATTTTTTAATTCTGCAAGTTGAAAGCACACAAAATCATCTTTTACAGCTTTGATTACAGCATCAAACACACTTAAAATTTGTTCGTCTGTGAATTCAATACTCAATGTAAAGTTTTGAAAATTCTGTTGAATGATAAGCGCTTCGTTTGCTGTGAATTTATATTTTTCAATTAATTTCACTATTTGATCTCGGTTCATTTGTCTTGAGTTTGAAATTAGTACCACGGGCATAGACACCTTACTTTGCGTCTCACTCATTAATTTTCCTATCAAACTTATTCATTTTCACTTTATTTTCCAAGTGCTTTTTTATTTTATTAATGCACACGAAATTCAGGTGAGAAATTATAAAAACTTGAGAGAGAAATCTTCCAAATCTTTCTGAAGACTGTTATTTGTTTAGTTTCTGTATATTGTAAGTAAAAGTCAAAACCTTTAGATTCCACAAGGTTAAGGTTTGTATTGCTGTGATTTTCTCATTTTTTGAACAGACAATCAATTCATCTTTGAAGGATTTTACAAACTTTGCCCAGACGTTATTTTGAGCGTCTTGCAATAAAAAGTAAAAGCCACTGTCTCCTATTTTCTTTCCGGAAGAATTCAAAATCAGTTCGCCCTTTTTACCGACACTTGGATTGAGAATGACAGTTGCACTTCCATTCGGAAGAGGGAAAATCGCTTTTATACACGTTCGACCAGAAGGGATGGTGCAGGTTTCATACACCCCAGAATACACCACTTGTTTTGACTCAATGAAAGTTCGAAGCCATACAATACGTTTGACGGTTTGGCTCTTTTCGTCAATCAGTTGAATGATTTCACTTTTTAGCTTATTGGAATTTTCCTGGTTGTCCATCGGAATGTTTAATTGTTCAATTCGATTGCTAAATAAAATCTTTAATAGACCTCCAAACATTCGGAAGTAGGGATTCCATTTCACGTCCAAATCTAAATTGTAATTCCCTGTATTTTCGTAAAAGTCAATGACCTCTTTGGATAATTCATTTTGCTCTTCTTCCGTCAAATTAAGTTGATTGATCGATTGCAATAAACCTTTTTTGTGATTGCTTTTGTCAATTACTAAATTTTCTTTTTCGGCCAATTGCTGAATGAATTTCTCGCCAATTCCGTCCGTTTTTCCAAAAGGGCCCAACAGCCATTCGTTTTGCTTGGGATTTATTTTTTTTCCAAACCGAATCACCCATTGTTGGGTGATCCAGTCCTGGAAGTTTTGATTGGAATGCGGTTTTCCCATTATGAATTGTTTTTTTCAATCTGTGAGATGAAATTCTTTTGTCCTTTCCAACTACCAAATTCAGAAATGGGTTTAAAACGCAAGGTGGTGAATTCAAAATGAAAGTCTTTTCTTTCCCTTTCTTTCATTGCATCCGCATGTCTTTTAGGATCCGGAACGGAACTGTGTCCGTGAACCATTTGAATCATTTCTTTCTCCGTTTTCCAAATAGAAAAAGTGGAAACGGTGTTGAGTAATTTCGCTGATGCTAACGAAAGCGTTGCGGCCGGATGATCTCGAATCAATTTTTCAACCGGTCTGCCCCAATAAATAAACCGTGGAACTTGCAAAGGTTTCATTCGAGCTATTGTAACTGCCACCACACTGGAGGATGGATTTTCTAAGATTGCTTTCTGTTCAGGGATTTTAAAGCCGCTGTAACTTCCCCATTTCCGCATGAAAACCAAGCGTGTATGCCAACCCTTTGCGAGAATCCGACCAAACAAGTCTTTTTCTAAATAATCCTCCAAAGCTTTCTCATCCTCCCACTGCGCAAAAACAACCCCTTGCCGAATTAAAAACCGAGATGGCGATAGAATAGGCGAACCCAACGTCATTGCGGTCATATATTCCGAATGGATTAATCCGTGCGTATTTTTAGAAATTGGATTTGAAAATAAACCTTTTATCGCCAAAGATAGCGGTAATTGAACAAGATGATAGGAGAATAGGCTCATATTGATTTCTTTGAGGAAAAGTGTTTTTTTTCTGTGGCTAAATTAGAAATAAAAAAGAGTTAAATGCACAAAGTGTTATGCTTAACTTAAATCAAACGTATTGATTTTAAGGATACGATACATCAGGATTCTGTATATTTTTCGTGAAAAGTGATATTTGAAAGCTTATACTTTTCAGTCTTTCAGTCGATTACTCATTGAGAAAAGTTAATTGTTCATTTTATTTCTTTCGAGACTAATTGTTTTTGAAATTGCTTGCGCTATTGCGTTTTTTAAATTTTCATAGTCGGGTGGTGTATTCATTTTACCTTCAATTTTTTCTGCAGAGTTTGAAAAATCTTTAAAAAGGATTGAATTATCCGAAAGATTAATTATTTCAGCGTCAATTCTACAATACCCCATTTTCCCCGTTTCAATCATTCCATAATAACTTACTAAAAGTCCATGTTTTGCATGGATGATTAAAAGTTCATCAATTCCTTCTTCTTCTTTCAAAAAGCGCAAGTCGTGGTAATAGTACAATTTTTGTGAGCGCGGGTCCTTTTCAAATTTTGTTAATTTCTTCCCATCAAAATCGAAATCAATCTCATTTAAAGGCTTTCCTTTACTGTCGAATAGTTGCTTATATAAATCTTTTATCGCATCGTCCGGATTGATCTTCTTACTTACTATGGAAAGCGGTTCCTTAAATCTATTTCCAGAGGTTAACGCCATGTCTAACAATCCTTGAGAACCCTCTTTATAAACAGCTATTGAGTCAATTAAATAGATCACTCCCACTGTTTTCTGATTTGAGAAATAATTAGTGGAAAGTGGCATTTTAACTGCACAACTGCTGATTGTTGCTAAGATTACGAGTAATCCTACGGTTTTTAATACTTTATTCATTTTAGATATTTTACAAACAATTAGAAATAAACGATTTAAAATGTTTTATTTTTTTTTTTTGAAAATTTGCGTCAAACGTATTATTTTTTAGGATAAGATACAAGCGCTTTTTCTGCTTATTCTGAAAAGGAAATTGAGAAGAAATGGTTTAGGAGTTTAGAATCGATGTTTTTAATTTTCTAAAAGTTTCCAAAGATTTTTCGGGTTTTTTTATCGTTCAATTTGCATTTGGTTTAACTCTTTTAGATTCCATTTATCTTAAGCTCCTTGGAAAATTAATTTTCCATTTTTATATCCTCTTCATTCAATTCCAACTTTGTTTTCTGCTCCTTAATTAATTCAACCAAGCTCCATTCAGAATGACTCAATGAAATTAAATTGTCTAAAGTGATTTAAAAATCTTTGTTTTTTAGGTATCGAATTTTATACATCAACCGATCTTGAATGTTTCCAATCGTCCCAATTTAAAGCAAGCTTTCAGCGGGAAATTGAAAACAAAAAAGTCGACCCTTTTTCGGGTCGACTTTTGATTTGCTTGCGGAGAAAGAGGGAATATAACCCATATATAAATAGAGTGTGATAAAATACTATTATTTTGATTTATTGGTAGTTATGTTTTTATTAAGTCGATTAAATACCTTAAAATACTATATGATAGTATCAAAATTGGGTGTATATTTGGGTGCTATTACAAATAACTATGACTATAAAAAGAAAGATAACTATTGCTATTGAAAAGAGAAAGAAAGATGGTGTATTAATCACAGAGAACGTTCCAATTCGTGCAAGAGTGGTATATAATGGTGGCCGTGTAGAACTCTTTACAGGCTACCGCATTGATGCTTCTAAATGGGATGAAGCAAAAGAAAAGGTACGCAATGGGTGTACCAATAAGCTAAAACAAAGCTCTTCCGAAATCAATACAGCAATACAGGAGCTATCTACTACGATTGATAGAATCTTTAAAGAGTATGAATTGAAAAACGAAGTACCTTCTTTTGAACTCTTAAAAGATGAAATAAAACGCTACTCAGATAAACAAACCATATCAGCAACAGAAAAGAATCTCTTTACAGCTTTTGACGAGTTTGTAAAAAGTAGTGGTAAACGCAATGATTGGACAACTGCTACTTACACCAAGTTTAATACTGTTCGTTCACATCTTTTTTCTTTCAAAAGCAATTTTCAGTTTACTGATATTAACGAAAAGACGTTATTAGACTACGTTTCATTTTTACGCATTGAAAAACAGATGCGTAATAGCACCATCGAAAAGCAAATTAGTTTTGTAAAGTGGTTTTTGAAGTGGTGTAAAAACAACAATTATACAATTACCTATAATTTTGAAGAGTTTAAACCAAAACTAAAGGAAACATCTAAAAAGATAATCTTTTTAACTCAAGAGGAAATCGAACAGATTAAATCAACGGATTTAGGCACAAAGTCGTACTTAGAACGTGTACGTGATGTATTGCTTTTCTGTTGCTATACAGGACTTCGCTATTCAGATGCCTTTAGCCTAACAAGACACGACATTAAAAATGATGCTATTGAGTTTGTTACCAAAAAGACAAATGATATGCTGAGAGTTGAATTAAACAAACACAGTAGAGCAATATTAGAGAAGTACAAAGATGTACCTTTTGAAAAAGGAAAGGCTCTACCTGTTATTTCTAATCAAAAGATGAATGACTACATAAAAGAACTTGGAGAGTTAGCAGAGATTAACGAACCGATTAGAGAAACCTACTATGTAGGCAATGAAAGAATAGATGAAGTAAAACCCAAATACGAACATTTAAGCACTCACGTAGGGCGAAGAACATTTATCTGTACCGCTTTATCATTGGGGATACCTGTACAGGTTGTAATGAAATGGACAGGACATTCAGACTACAAATCAATGAAGCCTTATATTGATGTAGCTGATACGATTAAAGCGAATGCAATGACTAAATTTGATATGATATGAATACAGTAGATGCCCAATTAGAATTAACAAGATTTATGACTGATAACACAATAGTGATGTGGGAAAAAGAATTAAACACATCAGGAAATTCGTTTAATTTCGATTCCCAAGATATTTATAGACAATATATGATTAATATCTTAATGTTTGATTTTAAAGACCGAATTGATTCTGCAAAAGACACACAAGAAAGAAAAGAAATTTTATCTATTGTTAGAGAAAATTTGGAGACAATAATTAAGTTGTATGAAAAAAATTCTGATTTCTTCACTAATCTTGATAGAGATGGACTTCGGTTAAAGAAATACCGAGAAAGAAATAAAAATAGTTTGTCAGATAATGATTTAACAATGGAATTGTATAGAGAAACGGAATTGCCTGAACGTAAAACCTACTTTGAATCAAGTTTTTACAAAGAGATAGGTTTTTTAAACTACGACTACCACCAAGAGATATATAATCATAGTAAAAGGCTTTTAAAAGATGTGAAATCAAATTTTAAGGACTATGAAATGTATGACAATGATTATCTTTTTATTAATGACAAGCCTATATTTTCAATGGGACTTATTAGTAAACTACATAGTATAGTAAACAATCAATTTATTGAAGATATATCAGAATATGATTTTTATAGAGAGATAAATATCTTACATACAGTGAATAAAATAAAAATCAAAGAGGATTTTCTATACACTTTCTTTTATGTAATTCATTGCTTACATAATAACATAGAAAACAAAAGTTTAAAGAAAAAGTGGTTTGCTCAAATATTAAAAGAATTTAAGATTAAGAAAGCAACTTATGACTCTAAGTATAAACACATAACAGGTAGCAGTGCCAATGATACATTAAAAGAGTATCGCAATCTCATTGATTCAGCTTTTAAACAATAAAGTACTATAAAAGCCTTTAAAATTTATAAATCCACCTTTGAACCACTTTAGAATTTTACTAAAGTGGTTTTTTTGTGCAATAAAGTGTGTTTTTCCACCCCCTCTCCACCTTACACACATCGTAGTTTTGAATTGTTCGAACATCACAAAATCGTATAATTTAAAAACTAAAACTATGTATATAAGCGAATTAAAAGAAAAGCCAGTTTGGCAAATGACAGGAGAAGAACTATTACAGTTATTACAAACAGTATCTATAAAGGATTTTAAAGAACTCAATACTTCGCAAGAAACGCAACAATCTACAAAGCGTTATGTTTACGGAATACGTGGTATAGCAGACCTACTTGGGTGCAGTATTACCACTGCTAATAAAATCAAGAAAGAAGGTCATATCAAAAAAGCGATTATCCAAAGAGGTAGAAAAATTATAGTCGATGCTGACTTGGCATTAGAACTATTCGCTAAAAAATAAAAGGGACAACTTGTGCAAATCGTCCCTTAATATCCAATTAAAGTATAACTCAACTCTTATCGTATAAAGATAAGGATTATTAAAACACAAGTAAATATGAGCTTAGATATACCCTATATCCGAGTAGGAACTGCTTACTTTAAAATCATCGAAAAACCTTTGATATCAGGTGATAAAGTTAAAGTAATGGTGCGTTGGACTCGTGAAACGATTGTATCAGATCACGGAAAGTCCTACTTAGAGAACGTCTTAAAATTAGATGGCTTTTGCTGTATTCCAGACCATCTTAACTATCAACCAATCGTAGAAAATTTTTTTAATACCTATAATGAATTAAATATGAAACCAATAGAAGAAGATTTTAACTTAAATGAATTAGAACAATTGATTCCAAACTCACTACACTTTGTAAAGCACATATTCGGAAGTGAACAATACGAATATGGTTTAGACTATCTAAAGCTATTGTATGAGAAGCCAACGCAAACCTTACCAATATTGTGCCTTGTTAGTAAAGAACGTGCAACAGGAAAAAGCTCTTTTATTAAATGGCTTAAAAATATCTTTGGACTCAATATGACTTATATCAAAGGAGATTCTTTTGGTTCTCAATTTAACGCTGATTGGGCAAGTATGTTATTAGTTGCCATAGACGAAGTATTCTTTGATAAGAAAGAGATTACAGAGCGTTTAAAGTACCTTTCTACTACTGACAAAGACAAAGTTGAAGCAAAGGGAAAAGACAGACAGGAAATAGAGTTTTTCGCCAAGTTTATTCTTTGCTCTAACAATGAGGATGATTTCATTCAAATAGACGAAGAAGAAATACGTTTTTGGATTCGAAAGATTAAACCTATTGAATCAGAAGACGTTCACTTTATCAAGAAGCTAACAAGTGAAGTTCCTTATTTCATCAAATACTTACTTCTACGACCTTATTACACCACGCAACAAACCCGAATGTGGTTTACACCTAAACAGATACTTACAGCTTCCCTTTTAAAACTAATTAGTAAAAACAAAATAGAGATTTCACTTTTAGAACTTTTAAACCTGTGCTTTGAAAAGGTTGCCGAGGATGAAATTTGCGTAGCTCCCAATGATTTACTCTTGTTATTACGCAAGACAAACCCAAAACTAATTATATCTGCTAGTGAAATAAGAAAGATTTTAAAGAAATGGGATTTCGAACCACAAAATAACACAAAATCTTATCAAGGAATAGAGCTTTTATCTCATGGAGAATTTGTTAAAATAGAACGTAGAGGACGTTACTACATCATTAAAAAAGATTTATTCTATAAAATATTTGATGCAATGATGCAAGAATAGATTAAACTATTGTTTATTAATAAGTTACACTGCATCAAAGTCTGCATCAAACTAAAAACACATCAAGTTTGATGCAAGAGTGATGCAAGAAACAAAATGAGTTTGATGCAGTGATGCAAGAGTGATGCAGAGTATTTTATTGAAATACAATTGATTAACACCTTTCTGCATCATTGCATCAAAAAAAACAGATTTTTAACCCGACTATTTCAAAACGTATGAATTGTGAATCAGCTAAACAAATTAGCCTAACAGACTTACTTAAAAAGTTAGGTCATACCCCAACCAAAATAATGAGAGTTGATTGGTGGTATCTCAGTCCATTTAGAACTGAAAAAACAGCATCATTTAAAGTGAATATTGATAAAAACGTGTTTTATGACCATTCTGCTGGTTTTGGTGGAACAACACTTGATTTTGTGATGAAGTACAATAATTGCGATATTAAATCAGCTTTAGAATTGCTCAAAAACGATTCTTTTTCTTTTCATCAGCCAATTATTGTGAGTTCTAACATTATTCAAGAACCAACATATACAATTCAAGCGATTAAGCCATTAACACATCCAAACTTGATACAATATATCACTGAGCGTAATCTTAGCCTTAAAATGGCTCAAACTTATTGTAAGGAAGTACACTATACTCTAAACAACAAATCATATTACGCTGTTGGTTTTCCCAATACCACCATAAATGGTTTCGAACTAAGAAACGTGTATATAAAAATGTGTCTTGGAAAAAAGGCAGTAACCTACTTTGATAACAAAAGTAAACATATTGTCTTGTTTGAATCTTGGAGTGATTACATCAGCTTTTTAACCCTTTATCCAAATGCAGAAAAGCAATATGATTATTTGATTCTTAATTCCGTATCAATGTTGAATAATACAATAATTAAAACACCAAATAATTATTTGTACAAATGTACAAATGGGGAATTGTATAAATGTATCAATGTACAAATGGATAAAAGTATCAATAATACTTTGTACAAAGAATTAAAGTATGAAAGTATTATTTGTTGTTTCGACAATGATAAAGCTGGAGAAAGTGCCTTTCAAAAAGTAGCTCAGACCTATACAAACGTTGTTGATGGACGAAAACTGTACGAGAATCACAAAGATTTGAATGATTATTTACTAACTATTAACCGCAATGATTTGACGTGAGAATTATCGAGATGTGTCTTTGTCCTTACAAATTGGAAATTTGACAACCAAAGACCACTCGTTTTTCTCCCGAAGGTCGCAAAATGGGTAAGACGATGAAAAAAACAAAGAAGATAGAATTTAGAGTAACTCTTACAGAGGCTCTAATCATAAAAAACAAAGCAGAAAAAGTAGGTTGTAGCGTTTCGGAGTACATCCGAAACACCGCACTTGACTATTCTTTAGCGTATAAATTAACTCCTGATGAAGTTGAAGTTTACAAATTACTGAACAAATACACAGATAATTTTAGGCGAATAAGCAACCTTTTTAAGCTTGGTGATACAACAGGAGTTAAAGAACACACTATTGAAACAGCTAATCTAATTCGGACTCACTTACAAAAACTACTGTAATTATGATAGCTAAAGCAAAATCTTGTGTTGGTGGCACAGCATTATTCAATTACGTAATTGATGATAAAAAGGGATATGAGCTATTAAGAAACAATCTTTCGGGGGATACTCCGAAAGATATGTTTCAAACGATGCAGATACTACAAAATCAAAACAGCAGATGTAAAAACAACACAATATCGGCTGTTATATCTCCAACTATTGTAGATAGTCAAAAGATGAGCGATAGAGATTTACGAGCATTAGCCGTTGAGTTTTTACTTGGTTTACAAATCGATCCTACCAAAGCTCAATTCATTGCTTTTGTTCATACAGAAAAAGAGCATAAACATATTCATATCATCGCCAATCGCATAGATGAAAATGGCAAAGCTCTAAAAGATAATTACATTGGTTTTGAAGCTCAAAGAGTTGCTCACGAAATAGCACTTAAATACGGTTGGACGTCTATAAGACAAGAAAACGAGAATAAGAAACAAAGAGCTAACAACACAAACTTAATAGCTAAAAACACTATCAAAACAGCTCATAGGGAAGTTTTAAGACAGGAACCAAAAGATTTACAACAATACATTCGATTAATGCTTGAAAAAGATATTGAGGTTAAACCAACTATTAATAAACAGGGGAATATTCAAGGATATCGCTTTATTCATTTACCAACTAATACAAACCTAAAAGCAAGTGAAGTTGACCGAAATATGAAGTTGAATGATTTATTTAAAAATACAGCAAGCACAGAGTCAAAGAATGAAGTAGAAAAACTATTAACTAAGCAAGAAGCAATCGAACCACAAATGCAGAATTGGAAAACAGATGTGTCTGTTTTATTTAGTTTGTTATCTGCTTTTCAACTTAGTGGTAACGATGAAGATGATGAACAAAAAAAACGTAAACGAAGAGCACTAAAAAGATAAACAATGGCAAAGAACCAACCTAAACTCACTGATATGACAGAACTATTACTTCAGCAAGTCATACAATTAGAACACACGATAAAACAAAGTAAAAAAACTCATTTAGATACCATCAAAGAATTAAGTAACATCAAAGTAACAGTAAATGTTGCTGAACTTCGACAGATAGAAAAAGAACAAAGACAACGCTTACAGAATGACTTCGATCAATTTCATCGAGAGATAACAAAAAATAATGAGGAGCTTTTGAAGGTTCACAAGGCTGTTAGCTCAAAGAGGTTATTCTACTTGATTGTATTGAACATCTTTTTACTTTTAACAACAGGTTTTTCAATGTATTTAGCTGTTAAGAATACTATTGAGAAATCGGAGTATGAGCGTTTAGAAAAAGAAAAGGGGCAATTAATAAATCAATTAGAAAATGTAAATCAGTTTTTTAACAAAAATCCAAGGACAGCTAAATCTTTCAAAGAGTGGAGTCAAAAGCAATAATTGAAAAGTGTTTATCAAAGTTATTTCCGTAAAATTTTTAGAGCTTTGAAGGCTCAAAATTTTATGGAATAACTTTGTTGGAATAGGTTCACAATATTTTAAAAGATTTACTAACGACGTTTGGCAAATTGGCGATGGAGCCGACTTTTAGCACAAATGTTGAATAGAATTACTAATCTTCAACATTGCACAAAAGTTCAATAGAAGTACTTCACCGGCTCTATTGCCAATTTGTTTGT